>CEVA01008811.1_pt1 | contig 11224 bp, 8 predicted proteins | sample 361521 | NCBI WGS metagenome assembly CEVA01 (sample SAMEA2622823, study PRJEB7988) | marine metagenome | isolation source: saline water (ENVO:00002010), including | reverse complement strand
ATAAAGTTATCGATTGGTCATTAGGTAAATTTGGAGAAGGTCTTAAAGGTAAACTATAAGTGTTTTCATGATTATAGTGTTCCATCTCAACAACAGTAATATCGCACTTAACATTGTCTTTTAACCAGCCTTCACCATTAATCATTTTAGCATATTCGCCAATCGTCATGCCGTGCACTAAAGGAATGGTATGCATGCCCAAAAAGCTACTGTGCTCTTTTTCTAATGTAGGGCCATCAACATAATTTCCATTAGGATTAGGTCGATCTAATATGAGAAGTTTTACATTATTCTCAGCACAAGCTTCCATCACATAATGCAAGGTAGAGATGTAGGTATAAAAACGCACACCAACATCTTGAATATCAAAAATCATAATGTCTAAATCTTCGAGTTGTTCAGCTGTTGGTTTTTTGTGTTTCCCATGAAGCGAAAAAATTGGTAATTGTGTTTTTACATCTACACTATCTTTTACATTTTCACCAGCATCAGCCGTACCTCTAAAACCATGTTCTGGAGAAAATACTTTTTTAATATTGATGTTTAATGCTAATAGAGAATCGACTAAATGTGTATAGTCTCTTATCTCTTGTCTCTCATCTCTTGTCTCTCTAAAAATAACACTAGTCTGATTAGCTACAACACCAACACGCTTTCCTTTTAATAACGGTAAGTAAACTTCAGTTCGGTTAGCACCAATAATAATGCCTTTGTCATTGTTCTTTTCTGTCACACTGAGCGCAGTCGAAGTGTCTTCTGACTTCTGACTTCTTGCTTCGAGCTTTTCACTTCCACCTTTTCCTGCACAAGAAATCACTACCAAGACAAATAATAAAACTGTATTTTTGAAAACCTTAAAACGCATAAAAAGAAAATTTGAATTTCGAACTGTTTATAGCTAAACGCATTATTGGCAATAAAGCGTATAAAAGTAGTGTTTCGGCACCAATAATTAAAATTGGTATTGCTGCAATTGCTATTGGTATTATAGTAATGCTTATTGCTATTGCAACTGGTTTAGGGCTTCAGCAAAAAATTAGAGATAAGGTAGTTGCTTTTAATGGTCATATAGAAATTACAAATTATGATACTAATGCATCCGACGAATCTCAGGTACCTATTTTAAGAGATCAGGATTTTTACCCAGAGTTTAATGCTGTAGAAGAGGTAACGCACATACAAGGCGTTGCCACAAAATTTGCAGTAATTAGAACAGAAACCGATTTTGAAGGTGTTGTTATCAAAGGTGTAGGCTCTGATTATAAATGGGATTACTTCAATGAATTTTTAGTAGAAGGTCGTTTGCCTGATTTTTCAGGGAAGCGAAACGAAGAAATCTTAATTTCAAGCTATTTAGCTAACCGGTTAGGTTTTAATGTTGGAGATAAATTTCAAACCTTGTTTGGAGAAAATCTTAATAAAGTGCCTCGTATAATTAATTATGAAATTGTTGGTATTTATAACTCAGGATTTCAAGAATTAGATGAAAAATTCTGTATTGCAGATTTGCGTCATATCCAACGTTTAAATAAATGGGAGGCCAATCAAATTGGAAGTTTTGAGGTATTTATTGATGACTTTTCAAACATAGAAGAAACTTATAGTGATGTGTTTAAAGAAATACCCTCCTTATTAAATGCTACACCAGTAAACCAAAAATATTACACCGTTTTTGAGTGGATAAAAATTTTCGATAATAATACCTATGGCATTATAGCTATTATGATAATTGTTGCAGGAATAAATATGATTACAGCCTTATTGGTCTTAATTTTAGAACGTACTCAAATGATTGGTATTCTTAAAGCTTTGGGTAGTTCTAACTGGTCTATTAGAAAAGTGTTTTTGTACAACGCATCCTATCTTATTGGTTTGGGTTTGCTTTGGGGAAATTTACTAGGTTTGGGCTTGTTGTTTGCTCAAAAGTATTTCAAACTTTTTCCGCTTAATCCAGATACCTATTATGTAAGTGAAGCACCTGTATATATTAGTTTAGATTATATTTTAATTCTAAATATCGGAACCTTCATCGCATGTTTGTTAATGCTTTTAATACCGTCGGTAATAATTTCTAAGATATCACCTGTAAAAGCCATTCGGTTCGATTAAAAAACATAACGAACTTTTAACGCCTTACTTTTAACTTTTCAACTATTTTTGCACCGCAAAATAGAATTATGGAATACGCAGAAAATATATTAGAAACCATTGGTAATACTCCTTTGGTTAAGATGAATAAATTAGTGGAGGAATTACCGTGTTTAGTTTTAGCTAAGTATGAAACCTTTAACCCTGGAAATTCGGTTAAAGATCGTATGGCTTTAAAGATGATTGAAGACGCAGAAGCTGACGGACGATTAAAACCTGGCGGAACTATTATTGAAGGAACCTCAGGGAATACAGGAATGGGTTTGGCATTGGCTGCAGCTATTAAAGGATACAAATGTATTTTTGTTATGGCAGATAAGCAGTCTAAAGAAAAAGTTGATGTTCTTAAAGCGGTAGGTGCTGAGGTTATTGTATGTCCTACAGCTGTAGAGCCAGACGATCCACGTAGTTATTATTCCGTATCTAAACGTTTAGGAGAAGAAACACCAAACTCTTGGTACGTTAACCAATATGATAACCCAAGCAATGCAAAAGCACATTACGAATCTACAGGACCAGAAATTTGGAAACAAACTGATGGTAAAATCACACATTTTGTGGTTGGTGTTGGTACTGGTGGAACTATTTCTGGTGTAGGTAAATATTTAAAGGAGCAAAATCCAAATGTTAAGGTTTGGGGAGTTGATACATACGGCTCTGTGTTTAAAAAATATCATGAAACAGGTATTTTTGATGAAAATGAGATTTATCCTTACGTAACTGAAGGAATAGGTGAAGATATTTTACCAGCCAATGTAGATTTTAGTATTATAGATGGTTTTACAAAAGTAACTGATAAAGATGCTGCTGTCTATACGCAGCGATTGGCAAAAGAAGAAGGTATGTTTTTAGGTAATTCCGCAGGAGCTGCTATAAAAGGAGTACTTCAATTAAAAGAACATTTTAAGCCAGAGGATGTTGTTGTGGTGTTATATCATGACCATGGTAGTCGTTATGTTGGTAAAATGTTTAATGATGATTGGATGCGAGAAAAGGGTTACATAGAATAACAGATTACTGTAAAGGCAGTAATCTAAATTGAATAATAAGAAAATCCTGAGTTTTGCTCAGGATTTTTTGTTTATATTTAATGCTTAAAATATTATTTATGAAGCATTTATACTTCTTTTTAGGCTTGTTTTTTATAAATTATTTTGGATTTGCCCAATATCATCAGTTTCAGTTAGTGCTAGTTGATTCTAATGTTGGTTCTGAAGTTTATTTGGGATGCGCAGGTTGCAGTCAAGAGTCTAATGATGAAGGGCTAAATAATATTTTTCAAAATCATAATGTAACATGTTATCAAACAGCATATGTTTATTCAGATACACCCAATGATCTTTATGGGAGTATACATATTGGTGGTTGTGATGGTTGTAATATTGCGCAACTTGTTCAGGATTTAAATAATTACGATAGTGTTATTATGATAGCCAGTGAGGATTATGAGGAATATAGTTTTAATCATGGATTAAATTTAACACTAGTTGACGACACTATTGGTACACCAATAGGAGAAAATAATGGAGTAGTCACTACTAATAATACTAATTTGAATCAAATATTTACGAATTTCAACGTAAGTTATTACACAATAGCAAATGCTGGTACAAGCTATGAGAATTATGAGCTATTTTGTAATTGTGATGCGACATTATTAAAACAAGAGTTGGATATGCTTTCAACAATTGTGTTATCTACTGATTATATGTCAATGGGTGTAGTGCTTTCTACTGAAGAATCACAGATGACTCATGTTAGTATTCACCCAAATCCATTTAAAGACAAAATTTCAATTAAAATTAATAAAGCGATAGAGTCTATTGAGATTTATGATATTTTAGGAAAGTCAATTTATAAATCTAGTTCTGTATCTGAGTTAGAAAATTATTCTTCAACATTAAAATCAGGTGTATATCTTTTAAAGATTACAACTAAAGATGGGAATACAATGACCAAAAAACTAATAAAGTCTTAAATTAAAATGTTTTTTCTATTTTCGGTAAATGCAAGAAGACTTTCTTCATTACGTCTGGAAACACAAAGCTTTTTCTTCAACATCGCTTAAAACTGAGAGTGGTGAATCTATTGTTATCTTAAAATTAGGTGAGCATAATCATAATTCAGGACCAGATTTTTTTAATGCTCAGTTAAATATAGATGGTCAATTATGGGCTGGTAATGTTGAAATTCATATAAAATCGTCGGATTGGTATGTGCACGGTCATGAAAAAAACAAAGCTTATGATAACGTTATTTTACATGTCGTATGGGAGCATGATACAGAAGTTTTTAGAAGTGATAATTCAGTAATTCCTACATTAGAGCTAAAGCCAATTGTAAATCGAAATCTTATTACTAATTATTATGCATTAGTTTCATCTAAATCATGGATTAATTGCGAAACACATTACCCTGAAGTTGATGATTTTGTATTAGACAACTGGATTGAACGATTATATATAGAACGTTTAGAACGAAAATCGAGAGAAATTTTAGAACTTTTAAGGGATTCTAAAAACGACTGGGAAGCTGTTTTGTTCAAAATGCTTTTAAAAAACTTTGGGCTTAAAGTAAATGGCGAAGCATTTTTCAGTCTCGCAAACTCTGTTGACTATACTATAGTCAGAAAACTTCAGAGTAATATACTAGATTTAGAAGCTCTTCTCTTTGGTCAAGCTAGTTTGTTAGAAGATGATATTCAAGAGTTATATTTTTTAGATTTAAAAAGACGTTATCAATTTCTAGTTCAAAAATTTCAGTTAAATAATCTGGGTGTTTTACCGTTGCAATTCTTCAGATTACGACCTCCAAATTTTCCAACTGTTCGTTTATCACAATTTGCAAATCTTTACACTATAGAACAACAGCTATTTTCGAAGATATTAGCATTAAAAACTAAGGATGAATTTTATAAACTATTTAGTAAAGGTGTTAGTAGTTTTTGGATGACACATTATACGTTTAATAAGAAATCAAAGAGTTTTAAAAAAGTAATAACAAAAGCTTTTGTTGACTTATTACTTATTAACACTGTCATTCCTTTAAAGTTCAGTTATGCTAAATACACAGGTGATAATATTAATGAAGAGATTTTTGATTTACTGAGTGATTTAAAACAAGAAAATAATAGCATTGTAAATAAGTATATGCAACTCAAACCAATAAAAAAGAATGCTCTAAGTTCTCAGGGTTTACTTCAATTAAAGCAAAATTATTGTGATGCAAATCGATGTCTTCAATGCGCAATTGGAAATAGTTTAATAGTTAAAAATTAAGTAAATTGCGACTATGAATTTGTTTTACAAATTACTTCATTATTTTCAGAAAAGAGGTTACTATGTTTGCCAACGAATTGCAGATCGTTTGGGAATTAGGGCTAAAATTGTAAGGACATCTTTTATGTACCTAACATTTGTAACTGTGGGCTTTGGATTTGCCCTATATTTGTTTTTAGCCTTTTGGATGAGAATTAAAGATATAATTTACACAAAACGCTCATCTGTATTCGATTTGTAATTTATGAATAACCCATTAATACGACTTTTTAGATCTAAAATTTATACAGCCGTAGCCATGCTAATTGTTTTAATGTGCATTGGTATTATAGGATATAGAACAATATCGGGTTTAGATTGGGTTAATGCTGTATATATGACGGTTATTACCATTACCACAGTAGGTTTTGGTGAGGTACAACCATTAGATGTGCCAGCGAAAATTTTTACAATATTTCTAATTCTTGCAAGTATTGTTATCGTAGGTTATGCTATTTCAATAATCACAGAGTACATTTTGAGCAGAAATAATTTCGAAGATATAAAACAACGTAAAATGCAAAAGGAGATAGAAGCCATGTCTGGTCACATTATAATTTGTGGTTTTGGACGAAACGGAAAGCAAGCATCAAAAAAACTTCAGGACTATGGTAAGCCATTTGTTATTATTGAGCGCGATAAAGATATTATAGAGCGTCTACAAGAAGAAGGTGTACCGTATGTATTTGGTAATGCTAATGAAGACGAAACATTAATTCAAGCAGGAATAGAGCGTGCCAGTACGTTAATAACAGCACTGCCTAGTGATGCAGATAATTTGTTTGTTGTACTTTCTGCAAGACAAATAAATAAAGATCTGTGCATTATTAGTAGAGCTTCTCAAGAAACTTCTTATAATAAACTAAAATTAGCAGGTGCAAATAATGTTATTTTACCAGATAAAATAGGTGGAGATCATATGGCATCTCTAGTGGTTATTCCTGATTTAGTAGAATTTATAGACAATTTAGGCATTGTAGGTGAGAGGAATATAAATATTGAAGAAATTAAAGTAGAACAACTTTACGATACAGACCGTGTAAAGACTATACGAGAACTAGATTTAAGAAAGAAAACAGGTTGTACGGTTATAGGATTTAAGGATGAAAATGGAGAGTATATTGTTAATCCAGAAGCAGATACAAAGCTTGTTGCTGGTTCAAAAATTATTGTTTTAGGTCGTCCAGAACAAATTGAGAGACTCAATTCTAAATATAACATAGAACAGGAGGCATAGCCATTTTAACGTTACTAGCTTTAAAAACTCAATTTTTTTTAGCATATTGTCGGCTATTAATAACAAAAACTAACTAATACTAAACTCATGAAGAAATATCTTCTGTCTTTATTTGCACTTATATTACCATTATTAAACTTTGCTCAAGAGGCCCAAGAAATGGGTGTTGATGAAAAAATTGATCAGGCTTTCGGGAATGCAACAGGATGGTTTGTAAATGCAGTTTTTTATCAAATACCCTTTACTGATACTGTAAGTGTTTACTGGGTATTATTCCCTTTAATTCTAGGCGCAATTTACTTTACATTTTATTTCAATTTTATCAATTTTAGAGGATTCCTTACCTCTGTTAATATAGTACGTGGCAAATACGACGACATAGATCATCATGAGTCTATGGTTGCAGCAGGAGATTCTACACCAGGTGGTGATGCTATAGAAACAATAGCTGTAGAAGGTCATGAAGGTGAAGTTTCGCATTTCCAAGCTTTAACGGCAGCTTTGTCTGCAACAGTTGGTTTAGGTAACATAGCTGGTGTTGCAATTGCGGTTTCTATTGGTGGTGCAGGTGCTACATTTTGGATGATAATTGCGGGTTTCTTAGGTATGGCATCAAAGTTTGTAGAGTGTACTTTAGGTGTTAAGTATAGAGATATTGGAGAGGATGGCACTGTATATGGTGGTCCAATGTATTACCTTACCAAAGGATTAAAATCAAAAGGCTTAGCTGGACTAGGAAAAGTACTAGCAGTTTTGTTTGCAATTTTTGTAATCGGAGGTTCCTTTGGTGGCGGAAATATGTTTCAGGTAAATCAAGCTTTCCAACTTGTTGAAAATATCACAGGTGGCGAACAATCATTTTTACATGGTTATGGTTGGGCATTTGGAGTTGTTATGGCTATTTTGGTAGGAATTGTAATCATTGGAGGTATCAAATCTATTGCCAAAGTTACAGACAAGATTGTGCCATTTATGGTTGCAATATATGTAGCAGCAGCTCTATTTGTAATTTTCTCAAAGTTTGATATGATTGATGATGCCTTTGCTGCTATATGGAATGGAGCATTTAGCCCTGAAGGTATTGCAGGTGGTGCTGTAGGGGTACTAATACAAGGTTTTAGACGTGCTGCATTCTCTAATGAGGCAGGTATTGGTTCAGCGTCCATTGCTCATTCTGCAGTAAAAACCAAATATGCTGCTAGTGAAGGTATGGTAGCATTATTAGAGCCTTTTATTGATACGGTAATAGTTTGTACTATGACAGCCGTAGTTTTAATTATTACTGGTTTCGTAGATCCATTAAATCCGCCAGCGAATGATGCTCAGGCAATATTATTAACATCAAGTGCATTTGAATCTTCTATATCTTGGTTCCCTTATGTGCTTACTGTAGCCGTAGTTTTATTTGCATTTAGTTCTATGATTTCATGGTCTTACTATGGTTTTCAAGGTTGGTCATATTTATTTGGAAGAAGCAAGAAAGCTGAATACACTTATAAGGTTATTTTCTGTGTATTTGTAATTGTTGGTGCTGCTGCAAGCTTAGGTTCAGTAATTGGATTCTCTGATGCCATGGTCTTTGCTATGATGGTGCCAAATATGATAGGTTTAATCCTGTTAGCGCCAAAAGTTAAAGAAGAACTCAAAAAATATATGAGTGCGATAAAAACTAAATAGTTTAATCTAATCTAAATATATGAAATCCCATTTCCAGTTTTCTAATCAACAACGGAATGGGATTTTTTTATTACTTATTATCATCATTGCGATGCAATGTATTTATGCTTTTGTTGATTTTTCTGAAGACACTCCTTCCGCAGAAACTAATGAAATAGAAGTTTTTAGAAATGAATTAGATTCACTTCGTTTACTAGAGGTTGAAAATAGTAAGCCAAAGATTTACCCTTTCAATCCAAATTATATAACAGATTATAAAGGCTACACTTTAGGTATGACGAATGAAGAAATTGACAGGCTTCACCGATTTAGAGAAAGTAATCAATGGGTTAATTCTGCAAAGCAATTTCAAGAGGTAACAAAAGTATCGGACTCCTTACTAAATAAAATTTCACCATATTTTAAGTTTCCAGATTGGATTACCAATCCTAAGCCTAAGTCAAATAATTATAATAATTCGTTTGCTAAAAATGATAAACCGAAAACTTTTAATCAGAAAGTAGATTTAAATAAAGCAACGGCTAGTCAGCTTCAAAAAGTTTATGGAGTCGGTGAGAAACTTTCAGACCGCATTATTAAGTATAGAACTAAATTTGGTGGTTTTATAGCAGATGTGGAATTATCTGAAGTTTATGGATTAATGCCTGAAGTAATAGAAAGGATAAGAGAAGACTTTACTGTAAAAACCCCAAGAGCAATACAAACCTATAATATTAATTCGGCTACAAGAGACGAGCTTGTATTAATTAAGTATATAGATTATGAAGTGGCAAACAATATTATAGAGGAGAGAACTCTTAGGGAAGGTTTTAGATCTTTTGAAGAATTAACAAAAATTGAAGATTTTCCTATCAAAAAATTAGAGATAATTAAATTATATTTGCGATTGTAAAGAAAAACATAATTTATGTCAAATATATACTTCACTGAAGAGCACAATTTATTTAGAGAAAGCCTAAGAGATTTTTTACAAAAAGAAGTTGTTCCTCACATTGAAAAATGGGAAGAAACAGGTACTATTGAACGCTTTATTTGGAAGAAATTTGGTGATATGGGCTATTTTGGTTTAGCCTACCCTGAAGAATATGGTGGATTAGATTTAGACTTGTTTTATACAGTAATTCTTTTAGAAGAATTACAGCGAATCAATTCTGGTGGATTTGCCGCTGCAATTTGGGCTCATGCATACTTGGCAATGACACATCTTAACAAAGAAGGTGATGATGCTATAAAATCAAAATACTTAGCTGATAGTATTACTGGAGATATGATTGGCTGTCTTTGCGTTACAGAGCCATTTGGAGGTAGTGATGTTGCGGGTATGAGAACTACTGCTATTAAGGAAGGCGACCATTACATTTTAAATGGATCTAAAACATTTATTACTAATGGTGTTTACAGTGACTATATGGTAGTTGCAGCAAAGACTAATCCAGAACTTGGTAACAAAGGTATCAGTATGTTTGTTGTAGATAGCAAATCAAAAGGTGTTTCGGCTACTAAGCTTAATAAGCTGGGTTGGAGGGCTTCGGATACAGGAGAAATAGCATTTGATAATGTCAAGGTTCCTGCTAATCAATTAATGGGTGAAGAAGGAAAAGGATTTGCTTACATAATGCAGCACTTTGCATTAGAAAGACTCATAATGGGAATAAACGCTCATGCCAGAGCAGAGTATACCTTAGAGTACACATTACAATATATGTCTGAAAGAACAACTTTTGGTCAATCCTTAGATAAATACCAAGCCTTGCGTCATAGGTATGTAGATATGCATGCAGACATGCAATTGTGCAAATACTACAATTATATGGTAGCAGATCGTTTAGATAAAGGTGAATATGTTGTAGAAGAAGCAACGATCTCTAAGTTAAAATCTACTAAAATGGCAGATGAGGTAGCTTATAACTGCCTTCAGTTCCTTGGTGGTTATGGTTATATGGAAGAGTATCCACTGGCAAGAATATTTAGAGACAGTCGTTTAGGACCTATTGGTGGAGGTACATCAGAAATTCTAAAAGAGATTCTTTCTAAAATTATTATAGACAAAAAATCATACAAGCCAGCTACTTAAAATTTAATATTATAATCATTCAAAATCCTGCTTTTAGCAGGATTTTTTTATTAGCAAATAATTTATACGAAGTAAAAAAAGCTATATTTAAAATTCTAGAAGAAAGAAATGAGCTTAAAAGCATTTTCAGAATATTTAGCATTAGAGAAGAATTATTCTCAACATACCGTATTGGCATATATTAGAGATTTAGAAATGTTTCAAGAGTTTTTAAATGAAAACCATAACTCAGAAATAATTGAAAATGTTGATTATTCCGAAATCAGACAATGGATTGTTGAGTTGGTAAATGGTGGTTTGTCCAATAGAACTATTAACAGAAAAGTATCCTCACTTAATTCATACTATAAGTTTTTACAAAAATCTCAGCAGCTAGAAGCTAATCCATTAAGAAAGCATAAGGCTCTGAAAGTAGGTAAGAAGGTGCAATTGCCTTTTTCTAAGGAAGAGTTAAAACAAGTTTTAGAGAACTCTATTGAGGTAGTAGATTTTGAAAGTGCAAGAAATAGGTTGATTATAGAGCTATTTTATGCTACAGGTATAAGAAGGATTGAGTTGGTGAACATAAAATTATCTGATTTAGATTTAAGTAAAAATCAAATAAAAGTACTTGGTAAAAGAAACAAGGAGCGTTATATGCCATTGCTTAGTTCTTTGGTAAACACCTTAGATATCTATTTAAGCTATAGAAATAGTTTACCTAAAATTACAGACAAAGAGTATTTGTTTTTAACAAAAAAGGGTGTTAAGATTTACGAAATGCTTGTTTAT
>CEVA01095187.1_pt1 | contig 11228 bp, 8 predicted proteins | sample 361521 | NCBI WGS metagenome assembly CEVA01 (sample SAMEA2622823, study PRJEB7988) | marine metagenome | isolation source: saline water (ENVO:00002010), including | reverse complement strand
TGAATAATCTGTTATTAGCAAATCCGTATACCTTAACAGTATCATTGGGTTCTTATAATCAGATGCATCTATCACATTGCTTATGTTTAAAATGCCATTATTTCTATTTATGGAAGAAAACTTATGTAATCTAACAAAAAGTAGCGTATTAGTCCTAATGAGATATTTTTCTAATATTAACAACTGCTTTTCAGTAAACTCGGCAGGATCATTTTTTGTATGACTGTCACCTCGATAAGTTGGTGCAAATAAAGCAACCTTACTATATTTTTTTGTTTTTGACTCTACAACTTGAACTTCATCATATAAATCCAAGTCAATTAATTCATTTTTAGTACAAGTCAAATAATCATTTCTAGGTAGACCAAACTTAGTCACATTGAAATAAGGAACATTAAGGGCTGATGACATTAATAAAGCATCATAATTCGATGCTGAAGCTAAATAGTGAGTACGCTTAGATTGTTCGAGTAAGAACTTTTCATCAAACCGATTATTACATAAGAATCTAATATTCTTTATTGGACTACCATGCCAAACATTTACCATTACGTGATTTGAGGCAATCAAACCAAAGGGAATACTATGGTCAAAAATAACTATCTTTGAGCGTGACAAATTCCAAATACTCATAATAGTATTTAGAAATCTAGTACCACCTATATAATTCCCATCGACAACGATTACTTTATGCCTCCCTTTTAGCTTAGCATAGAGTATTTGTTGGTTTGCATCCCAAAAAGTCCTAGGAGTTATGTAGAAACATACCATGTTTTTCTTCGGTAGAAAAAAGTCCAATATCCTTAGTACAAGGTTAAAAACCAACTTTAGCATGATTACTTAAACTTTTTGATGATATCTTGTTTACGTTCCGTAGTTGATACACCTTCCGTTCTTGGCAAATAAACTACTTCACAATACTCTTTCAAAAAATCAAATTCGCCTTCCCAGTCATCCCCGATAACAAAAACATCAATATTATTATCTACTACATCTTTGATTTTTTGATCCCATGATGTCTCAGCAATAACTTCATCAACATACTTTATCGCATGAACGATTTCAGCTCTTTCGTAATAAGGCTGAGCACAAACTTTATTTTTCGACTCTAAGTTAAATTCGTCTGTTGAAATTGCCACTGTAAGGTGACCACCCAGAGCCTTAGCCCTTCTTAAAATATTCAAATGACCAATATGAAATAGATCAAATGTACCGTATGTTAGTATTTTCATTTTTTCCTACTTTAATAAGTGAGCTCTAATCTTTATTTGACAATAAAACAAGGACTTCAAAGCACCATTGCTCAGTCTAACTAATATCAGCATTAGCACTGCAAAAATAACAGATATTTTCAAATTCAAAACGACAGCTAATATACCAATAAACGACAAAAAGAATATTAACACTCCCGCAATGCGAATAAACTGCTTACTATCTATCCCTAATTTACCCATCAACTTCGAGTCGTGAGTCGAAAATGCCCATTGTTCGACTATTATTGAATAGATGAACACTACGAACATATAATATAAAGCAAAGTATGTATTTAAAAAGAAAAGAGTTGTAATAACCGTACCGATCAACAAAAAGTCTGCTAATATTTGACAGAATGGTCCATATATCTTCAGTATTGTAGAATGAGATTTAACTTCATCATTGAAGTAATAGTCTTTTATAGATATATTATTTTTCTGCTTATTAACAAGCTTAATTTGATAAACACTCAGTATTATATTAAAAAAGTATAATACCGAAATAATACCCAACATAACTGCAATATAAACATCACGCCCTAAATTTTGTTCCATGTCGTGCAAGAATGATATGTTCTTAGAGCCTGACAAAACAAATAACATTTTCAGAGGCATAAACATTACTATCATGTTTATAAACTTACTAGAAAAGACTAGCAACGCAATTTTTAGTACTGGAATATTAGTCTGTTCTCTAAACATCTTAAATAAGCCAGGAATCGCACGAAAGAATTCAACTGTTCTCTTGTTATTCTTTTTAAAGCGACTAATTACGCTCATATCTATTCTCAACTCTTTTCCCAATTTCTTGGACTAGTTCGACTTTAGTTAGACTAGTCATTCTATCAATATAGCTTATATTGTTAAACCACAGATCGCTGTTATTGGAGGTAACCCTAGAACTGAGCGCATGATGATTAGTTAGGGCGTAAGTATCGACTCCAGAAAGCCCTGCTAACTCTAGTACTGTAGTTGCAGCAGAAATCACAACATCAAGACTTTGCATAATGTATAAAACAGCCGCAAAGTCATTAAATTGATCAACATTCAGAGTTACAAACTCACTACCCTCGCCCAACGATATACCTTTTATTTCTTCGGAGCAGTCATCATATTGCAAGTTTACAAAGATCGTGTCTTTCAGGCCAAAGATTGGTAAAAGATCATCAATTGTATAGTAATGTTCATTTCGACTAGCCGTTTCAATAGAACTTCTCCAACTTATACCTACTAGCCTTTTCCCTTTAATTTTTAGTTGTCTTATCTCTTCTTTTATCGAACCTGTCACAAATCTAGAAGGTAAAATCGCGCTAGCTGGCTTACTTTCTTCCAAGTAACTTTTGAAGAGCTCCCCAATAACATCTGTTAATATAGTTACATGATCAAACTCATCGATTCTATTATATATAGAGTTGTCCATGATATGGTGCAGCTTAACATTAGGCAGATCATTATAGTGAAGGGCATTATTCTCATCGACGCGACGAACTCTATTTACAGGTAAGAACCTGATATTAGGGAACATTTCATTCAAGAGAGCAAATAATCTTGGTTCACAGCTAACTGTAAGATTGGGATTAATCTTACTCAAGATATGATATACCCCAGAAAATCTAATCTCGTCTCCTGGTCCCCAACTAGCTAAAATAATTGGTGATCGAGCTTCACGTATCACTTCTAAAGACTGAGTATATTGAGTTGAAAAGCTAACATGCATGATTTGTGATAGCCTTTGTCGCTTGTATGTCCCGTATGCCTTTGTCAGATTTCCTTTAGCAAACCAAAAATGCCTTTCTAGTTTGTTATTTATAACATTTGGGTTAATCTCTTTTGAAATTGTCGATTTTAGCGGTGCATAGATTCTGTCGGCTTCATCAAATACATCTTGTGCTAAGTCGTATTTTTGTTCTCTAGTATAAGCATCATAAACGCGTTCGTATGTTCTTGGAGAAAATACCTTAACTCGCGCCTTTTCAAATATTTCAATAACTTTCTTGTTATTTTTAAGTAATGCGTAAACTTCTAGAGTTTCTTCTTCACTTAATAGTACAGAGAAGTACTGTTTCTCAACTAACTTTTCTAAGTAATTAAGCCCTTCAAACTTGGATATTACGTAGCAAAAAGTGAGTGGCGTCAGTTCCTGAGATGACAGAGCCATTTTTTTTATATGCCGTTCAATGAGCGACTTTTTCTTATACTCACTTATAATAATAGAAGTTGTTATATCATTTACAGCTATAGGGTGAAGGTTTACAGCTTCACCTATATAATATAAGGATTTTTTACTACCTTTAACTATCAAGGCAGCCCAACTAAAGTATTTGCTCTTTTTTTCCTCTTTAATCCAAAGTGTATGAGCATTAAGTAATTTAAGATACTGTCTATATTTTCTTTTCCTATAAGCTCGATTTAGTTTTTTAAATAACTCTGCCTTATTTTTATCCTCTTCTTTTTTTACTCTAGAAAAAGAAGAACCGAATATTTTGTCTTTACCTCTATTCTCTATAACAAGCTTTCGAAAGTATGAGCTGGAATAAAACAGACGAAGGGCTAGGTTTAGAATGTAATTTTTTATTAAGTTACGCATTTATATCTAACACATGCTCAATAAACCGTTTGGTATTTGATGCATCCTTGTATTTAAAAAACATCGGTGAATGTGTAGAACAACAGCCAACTTCTGCATTGATCATTTTCTCTAGCGAAGGTAATAGCTCTTGAAAACTTGTCGATATATCACCAGTAAAAACCTCAGCTAATGGATAGATCATTCCTCGCTCTCCTCCATAATCAACTTCATCAAACAAATACAAGCAGATATTGTTCGAGATTAGTGAATAATCTAACCAAACGCTCGAATAGTCAGTGATTAGTACCTGAGTATGCTTCAGTAGTGTATTAGTAATACTATAATTGGACAAGTCGACTAATAAATCATTGCCTTCCAAAAGAGGTAATGCCTGAAGCTTACTAAATTTATGTGGTCGAACACCCAAAACGGCGTTATTCTCCTTTAAGAAACGACACAGCAGCTCTTCCTCTTCTTTAGAAAAAGCATTTATTTCATTAAACTCTTTCCAAGTACCTCGATAAGTAGGCATCCAAGATACTAGTTTTCTCCCAGCGAGATCTTCAACTAATTTCAATTCCTGTGGATCGGTAAACCAATCCAGTCCACGAGAGTCCAATAGGTCAGCTCGAGGTAAACCTGACAAAACACATTTAGAAGGCGGTACATTAAAGCAAGCAGCCATAACTGCTTTATCAAGGCTTGAAGAACACACTAACCCAGTCAAGTTATTAGATTCAAAGTCTAAAAAGCTGTCAGTAAAACGATCTTTGTCAAAATGACGGATTGTTTTTAATGGTATCCCATGCCATACATTATATATGTCGCGTTTTTTGTTTGTAAGAAACCTTGGAATTGCGTGATCCACGATGATGTAGTAGCTAGTGAAAAAATCATATAGCAGACGCAACGATTCTTTAGGCGTACGTAGTTTTTTACCTTGAATTATTATGACTTCGAATTCTGGATGGTAAAAGGCTAAATACTTTTCAACGCAGGCTAGGTTGGCGTCCAATACGCCCGTGGACGCATACAGAACTATCTTATCTTTTCTTTTAACAAATATAGGATCGATGATATTTCTAATAAACTTGAATATCCTATTCCTATTTTTAACTTTAATTTTAACTTTCATTTCTTCGTATATATAGTTGTTTTTCTTCAAAGGATATTGCACCTTCGATAACGAGTTGTTCTAATACATCATCTCGTGAAGATGATTCAAGTAAGAGTAACTGATCAAGTAATTTAAGTTCAGGTTTGAAGTGCTTTATCAACCTTACATAACTTCTATTAGACAAATTTCCACTTCTGATTGAGCTGGCTAATTTTTGTTCAACAAAATCATTTAGCTGTGAGATATGCTCTTTATCAACACCTGATAATTTAGGACAATAAATCTTTAAAGCTTTAACGCTCGGTGTAAAAGTAGGGAAGGAATATTCACTATCAACGTCGGCTATTTTTATATCCAAGCATATATCATCTGAGACAAAGCCATAATAGTCATATCCAATGTCGTCCAGGTCAAAACACTGATAGACGGCTCGATTTTGTAAAGCAAGCTCCAGAGCAATAGAGGAGTTCCCTACGATTGGAACGAATCCGTGAGAAAGCGCCTTATAGTCTCTGATAACTGAGAAGCTCCCTCTTACCTCGGACAGATTTTTTCCTCTAGGGTGAGGTTGTAGAAACACATTAGAAACCTCTTTAGTTCGATTCAATCTTTCAATTAAAAGGCTAAGATTTTCTACATTAGGGATAGATGTTGTAAATATTACTATATTACTCTTGTCACTCACATCAGCTTTAACAAAATTGAGCCGTTCCCGCTGCCTTGATATCGTCAATAGTTTGTTATTACTACTTTCTCCGTAGATTTCCGCACTCTTTTCATTCCATAAAACACTCAATTCATAATCCAACTTTGGGAATAAATCTGAGACTGCTCCATGTTGAAAATATATTCTATCAACACAAAAAAACTTCAATACCTTTGATGCAGCTAAATACTTTGGCGTATGATCATTTGCCAGAACAGCAATTTTAGGCATAAGTAATTTTTGACTACTAAAGTTTAGAAAATAAAAGATAAAGTAGTAAGTATACTGCATAGCATAATGAAATGAGGTTTTATTCAACTTGACTCTAAAAAGAATAAAAACAAAAACTACTACAAAAGGAATCAATCTATTTAAAGAAGTATTCTGACCGCGTTTACCCTTCCGAGTAAATAATTCAAAGTTATTGTGTTTTGAAGGCGAATCTTGAATAACTAATTTATCACTACATAGTTCATAAAAAAGTTCAAATTCTTTGATGTTATTCAAAGTATGACCAAAATATAGTAGGTCTCGATAACCTATTTTAACACAAGGGGTTTTTATATCTCTCAGATACCTTTTTGATTCTCTGTAAACAGATAAATATGAGCTGTTAAAATCACTATATTTTTGATCATCAACTTTTCTGTACGAAGGTACATCACCATTGTTTATCACAGAAAAAGATGACTTCAACCCTGAAATGAAACATTTTAAAAGGTTAACTTTTTCCCTCAGAGCTTTTACTTTTCTATAGATTTTATTTACGGCCATTAATAATTCCACCTAGCACCTGACCTATATCAATCGCGACACCACCTTGCATCTTGCATTCTGCAACAAACATCTTCCCGATAAAACCAGCACTTATCAAACATAAATCACCTGGTGACACAATACCCTTTATATGTTCAATTATACTATTATAATTGTATGGTAAAGGTAACTCCGAACTGACTGTATCCCCCCGCATCTTTAACATGTTATGCGTAGGAATTTCTATAAAGATTTTTTCAACATCAAAATCTTTAGTTACCTCTTCCAAGACCTGAGTACTATATCCAGAAATAACCACTAACCTCTTGGCATTTTTTGATAAGTTATAAAAATATTCCAAATCAAATATGTAATTATTTATTTGATCCTCACATATATTAACAAAGTCAAACTTGTTTTCTTTGATAACCTTATCAATTTCGTTATTCATAAATGACAATCTATGAATGACTTTCTTATCTAACTCATCTTCAGAGTTAAATCCTGAGTTATTAAATCCAATATAGTGAACATACTTATGAATTGTCGGAACTCCGACAAAATCAAAGGTGGTAGAGCTCAAGTATGTTCTAAAGTCTTCTTTTATCTTAGACCTCAGCTCCATATCCAGAACTTTGCCCCACCAATGTTGCTCCTGTCTTTTGCTTAGAGATTCGTTGTCGCTAAAACCATAACTTTCTCCGTCACTTAAACGAACAAACGCAAAGGCCTTACGCTTTAACAGATTATCGGTTATTTTTAACTGAAGCTCTTTAAACTTGTTGGCGTCAGATCTCATTTCAATAAAGTTCCTATCTTCCGGTATTTCATGCCAAAAATGTTTTATTACCGAAAAATAGTCACTATAATAATCGCCTTCGATTTTAGAGAAGATTTTCTCTATATCATTCGTTGTCGTAGACTGAGTATAGTGTCCGTATAAGGCTTCAAGCTTTTTCTTTGAGTTTTTGTCAAAATCTAAAAGCTCAACCAATTTACTATAATATTCAAACTCTTTTATTTCTAAACATCTACGCGCGATATTAAATGCAGTTCTAAGGTGGGCTAAGTGCCCACCACATCTAATTCTTTCAATCTGCTCTGCGTTATGTAGTAAAGGAACAGTTCTATTTAATACACTAATACTCAATTTTTTATTTGTAGAAATAAATGTAATAATCTCTTCAAAATCATCATCAGATATATCCTCATGACGAAATCTGTAATTACATAGCATCAATAGAATTCTAAAGTACTTGCAATTAAAAGCTTTGTAGCTACTAGCTAAGCTCATAATTGTAGTTCTTCTTTCCATAATATCCATGATCAAACGATAGGATTCTTTATGACCAATATTACATTTGTCAAAAAACTCACTTTTTTCTAGTGATGTTAAACAGTCACTTTCTAAAGCAAATCTTAGTATTTTATATTTATCCATGTCATGCCTAATTAACAACTAGTTTGCTAAAATATGGATAAATTACTTCATTGTATTGAGTATCAATAAAATCAAACACTTTTTGGTAGTCTTTAAATTCAGACTCTAGGGACTCTTCAAGGAATAGCTGAACTTCTTCCAATGCCTTCTCGGAAACTTTGTTTCCATCCATAGCTTGGAAACAGCCATATGACGTTTCACTCGTTGCCGAAAATCCAAATGCCCTAGCATCTTCTACCAAGAGAATAGAAGGCTTTCTTCTTCTGAGTACAGATATATGTCCGTGAAGCCTATACCCAACATGTAAGTCCACATCATCGTAAAAAGATAAATTTTCACTTTCGCCAAATAGTTCTACAATCTCCATATCCAAAGTTTTGGCGTGTGCTATCACTTTTTTGGTTATCGCACTATGTGCTCCGTGTAACGTAACAAAAATCTTCACATCACTACCAAATTTTTGACGTAACATTGTCAATATCGATTTAGACTGCTCACAATATTTTGCTTTATGTTGAATTGTAAAGGCTACTTTCTTAATTTCCTTGTTACCAAAATAACCAGTATTAATGTACTCTGGGTCAAATAAAACAAGGTCTCCCACATAAAATGCATCTATTCCCATGGACATTAACATTTCTGTTATTTTTCGATCTCTACAAGGAATTGGAGCAACCCCTGAAAGATCTTTCAAAAATTCAATACTATTATCATCATAAAATTCCTTAGAAAAGGAAGAATTCTGAGGAACAAAATGCTGATAGGAACACCCAAATGGTACAAAGTTAAAATTTTTCAACTTATTAGTTTCGGCAAATAACTTGTAGTTTTTCGGGTAAGTATTAGGGGATACTGAGAAACCTGGCGCAAATATATTCTTTACATGCTGCATATCCAGTTTATCAAGACTCTCACCTCTAAAAACTCGAACATACTCAAAGTTTTCATTATGTTCTTTAATAAGCTTCACGAATGCATCTGTAATCATTGCATCACCGACATTCCCCGTCGTGTAAGTTGGATATGTTGTTAAGACAATATTCTTACATTTGGTTGATGCTAATTTTTCGTTTACCTTTTCTCTATCTGAAAGAGCTAGTGCGTTCGTTAATAAATTAACTCTGCCATCGTAAATGTCCAAGTTGTCTTTTAAAGTATTAAATTCTTTTTTATAGCCTTTCTCTAAGCTAGAGAGCTTTTTTTTCATAGTTAGAAGTTCTTTATTCAACTTGTCAGCTTTTTCATCTGACTTTTTTGACATATTTAGAACTGTTTTTTCAACTTGGAAAAACCTAATCAACAACTTTAGGTAAGGATACTTACGTGAAAAAATTTTATTTAGCATTTAACAACCTTTTTAATCTTTTAAATAATTTATTTGTAAACCGACTTTCGATACTTTTTGCGATATTTTCAACTACTTTTGAGTTTTGATTAACCTGGTTAATCAAAGTATCCATATTAACTTTTATCTTAGACACCTCTTCGCTATGGGCATCCAACTTCTTTTCTAAATTTGCTATATCTGTCTTTATTTTTTTTATACTAAGTGGAAGATTCCTTGTAGTCTTATCCACTTTTTTAATTTTTTCGGTAGTAAAGCCTAGTTCTTTTTCATTACCCTCTAATCTATCATTTAAAAATATAATCAGTTGAGCTAATGATTGTAATTCATCAGGAGTATCTTCAACATCAGAAAGACAGACTGCTTCTTGTGGCCACATCTCTCCTATGCCGTAGTCTTCAAGTAACGACTGGTTCTCCTTCTTATATGAATTGATTATCTCACTCTGTATTGATTGAGGTAATACTATTACTTTCTGGTCTACACATTTGCTTTGAAGCAACTTCCTTAGCTTATTTTTGTCTTGTTCTTCTAATGATAAATTGACTTTCTTAGCTAGTTTGAACGCTGACAAATTGTAGCTTTTATTGGTATAAGAATCAGTATCACTATTTATAAAAGTTGAACTATTTATTATTCGACCAAAACCTTGGATAATATTATCTTCGCCATCTTTGGATAGAGACTTATATTCCTTAACAACAATACTGTCGAACAGATTATAGTTCTCTATTAGTTGATTCCAATTATAGCTAGTTTTGAAGTTTATCTTATCTAAAAATACATCTAAAGGAATATCTCTTCCTGAGTGTATAGTTTGAATATATAAGGAGTTTATGAATTCAACTTGTTCTCTTAGATAGACAATGATATGCACTTTTATTGGCATTTTGTCTAAAGCGGCTTTTAATGTTTTCGCTATGACTTCACTATTGTAATAACCGCCGTAATAACTCCCACTAAGCCCTTCCCAGCTTAGAACAAAGTTTTGATAACTGTTATTAGCATCAATAATACTAGATATATCATCACGTATATTATTGGAAGCGGTTTGCTCAAGCTTTTCAACATTAATCAGATATTTAATGGAATCTGTTGGCGATATATAAAAAATACCTTCTCTATTGAGATCTGATTTTTGTTCTCTTAAAGCTCTCTGAATTGTAGAGGTTCCAGTCTTGTGGGTACCAATATGGATATATAGATTTTTCAAAGTCACTAATTCCAAGGTAATAGACTAAGTATACATGCTCTCTGTCGTCGCCGAGCCTTTCACGATATCATATTTGGCTGTTTTACCAAGAATGTCATCATAATATTTCGGTGCTAAACCAAATCCCGGTCTTATACTACGTACATTCTCTGTGGTAAATTTTTCGCCTTTAGCAATATCTTTAACCACGTATAAGGAACGGCGGAATTTTACGTTACCTTTTTCAGCCTCTGTTCGTTCGTAGTTTACATGACCCAATGATTGCCACGCTGTTTTACTGTCTTTACATAACTGCGCTAATTCTTTTGGCTCAAGCGAGAAACTATCATCTGCGCCGCCACCATTTCTGTCCATTGTGACATGTTTTTCAATTAAGCATGCACCAAGAACAACTGAAGCCACCGCTGTCGCATTATCAATAGTGTGGTCAGAAAGGCCCGACAATACATCGAAGCGCTCAGAGATATCTGCGATGGTACGTAAGTTATATTGCTCAGCAGGAGCGGGGTAACCACTTACACAGTGCAGGACAATAAGCTCTTCACATCCGTTATTTCTTGCACAGTCCACAGCCTCTTGGATTTCTTCTTGATTTGCCATACCTGTAGACATAATCATCGGCTTACCTGTTTTTGCTACTCGAGCGATGAGTGGTAAATCAATCAATTCAAAAGAAGCTATTTTGTAAGCTGGAGCGTTTAGTTCTTCAAGTAAATCTACAGCTGTAAAATCAAAAGGTGAGCTAAAAATAGTAATATCCAGCTCTTTAGCTTTCGCAAACAGCAGTTCATGCCAATCCCATGGCATATGCGCGCCTTTATAAAGCTC
>CEVA01126374.1_pt1 | contig 11247 bp, 11 predicted proteins | sample 361521 | NCBI WGS metagenome assembly CEVA01 (sample SAMEA2622823, study PRJEB7988) | marine metagenome | isolation source: saline water (ENVO:00002010), including | reverse complement strand
CAAAAGAATAGGCATTACAAGAGCGCATCTAGAAGAAGATGCTGGCAAATCAATGCATGAAGACTTTGAGGGTATGAGCGGGATTGATTTAAACAGAGCAGGAACCCCATTATTAGAAATTGTATCAGAACCAGACCTCAGATCTCCTTCAGAAGCTGTTTCTTATTTAAAATCAATCCATTCAATCATCAGATATTTAGAAATTTCTGATGGAAATATGGCGGAAGGCTCTATGCGTTGTGATGCTAATGTTTCTGTTAGAAAGAAAGGAGAAGAGATCTTAGGAACCAGAACGGAGACTAAGAACGTTAATTCTTTTAGATTTGTTGAAAAAGCTATTGAATTTGAAATTAAAAGACAAATAGGCTTACTAGAATCAGGTCAAGAAATAGTTCAAGAAACTAGATTATATGATTCTAATGCTAATGTTACTCGTTCTATGAGATCTAAGGAATTTGCTAATGACTACAGATATTTTCCAGAGCCAGACCTTTTACCTGTTGTAATAGAACAAGCTCTTATTAATAATATAAAAGACTCTATGCCTGAACTTCCTCAAGAAAAGAAAGAAAGATTCATCGAAGAATATGATCTGACTGAATATGAATCAGGAATTCTGTCTTCAGATAAAGATCTTGCAAATTTCTTTGAGGAGCTTGTGAAGACCACAAAGAAACCAAAAATCTCAGGAAATTGGGTCATAGGAGAATTATCAGCTTTTCTTAATAAAGGGAATCTTAATATCCAAGATTCAAAAGTAGATGCCAAAAACTTGGGAAATCTCATTTTAAGGATAGAAGATAAAACAATATCTAACAAGATGGCTAAAGAAATTTTTGAAGAAATGTGGAATTCTTCTAAAACCCCAGATGAAATCATTAGCTCCAAAGGGTTGCAACAGGTTACTGATGAAAAGGAAATCTTAGCACTAATAGACAAGTCTATAGAGGAAAACCCTAAGCAAGTAGAACAATTTAAATCTGGGAAAGATAAACTTCTTGGGTTCTTTGTGGGACAGGTTATGAAATCTTCTCAAGGAAAAGCAAACCCTCAACAAGTTAATGAGCTTATCAAAAAAAGATTAGAAGAATAACCTGTCTTGGAGATGTAAATTAATCATATTTTTATAATCTCTTAATATCTTTTTCCTTTCTATAGGAGGCGAATGTACTACATAGTCTACAAACCCATAAAAGGTAAGCAGAACCAGATCTGCCTGTCGATCCAAAACCTCAGGGGTCTTCCCAGGCCAGCCTCTTTTTATTAATCTCATAAATAATTTTTTTAATCGAACTTTTACTTTTGCTCTGTAGACCAAACAAGCTGGTACGAAAGAAAATACTTCAAATTGAATACGGTCATTTTCTTTTAACGAGTCTACTAGAATATCAAAAAAGCTTTCAAATGCTTCTTTAAAATCCGCTGGGGTTTTTGCTTTTTTTATAAGCTTATTAATCCTAGAAAATTGTTTTTTCCATAAACGTTCTTGTTGAGCTACCAAAACTTCTTCTCTCGAAGAAAAAAACTCAAAAACCTCACTCTCTTCAACTTCAAGTTCTTTAGCTATGACTGGCATAGTTATAGACCTCAAGCCTCCTTTAACTAAATCTTTGATAGCTTGATCTATAATCTTTTTTCGAAGTTTCTTTGAAGACATAGATTATTAGAGTTGTTGATCAGTGGGGCGTATTATCATTTCATTAACTGAAGAAGAATCAGGCTGCTCAATGCAATAACAAATTGCTGAGGCGATATCGCTTGCTTCAAGGAAGTCGTGATCAAGCATTTTTAACATATTATCTCTAACTGTTTCATCTTTAATACTAAATCCAAGCTCCGTAGTCACTGCTCCTGGACTTATTATCGTAACTCTGACCTTACCTGCTACTTCCTGTCTAAGTCCTTCACTGATGGCCCTAACAGCAAACTTGCTACCTGAATAGACCGAAGACATGGCATTAGTTCTATGACCGGCTACTGATGAGACATTAATAATATGACCACTCTCCCTTTCTATCATATGGGTTAAAACTGAATCTATCCCATAAAGAACTCCCTTTATATTTATATCTATTGTTTCCTCCCACTCATTAACTCTTCTCGAAGCAAGCAAGGACAAAGGCATAATTCCTGCGTTATTGACTAAGACATCTATCCTTCCAAAAAGACTTATAGTCTTACCTGCCATTTCTAGAACATTCTTATGGTTAGAGATATCAGTTACGAAATAGGAACTTTGTTCACCTAATTCTTTACAAATTTTCTTGAGATTATCCTCTCTTCTTGCTGCAAGCATTACCTTGCACCCCTTCTCAACAAGCATTCTTGCTGTGGCTTCCCCTATACCACTGCTGGCACCGGTAACGATGACTACTTTGTCAATATTGCCCATTCCTAAAGTTTTAAGTTATGAACAGAGTTAAACTTTCAGCAACATAAGCAGGTTTATCTACACCCTCTATCTCCATTACAGCTTCTGATTTTAAGAGCCACTGACCAGGATTTTTTTCTGATACATCTTTTAAGGTGCTTCTTACTCTTACCTTAGAGCCTGAAGGAACAGGATTAATGAAACGAACTTTATCTAGTCCATAATTTATCCCTGCTTTAACATTCTCAGGAACTAACCCTCCTGACTGAGAAGCTAAGTGAGGAAGCAATGATAGTGATAAGAAGCCATGAGCAATAGTAGAACCAAAAAGAGGTTTTGCGGCCTCTTCATCAATATGAATAAATTGATGATCTTCGGTAACATCGGCAAATTTATTGATTCTTTCTTGATCTACAACAAACCAATCGGATACGCCTAACTCTTTTCCAATATAATCTTTCATGTTTTCTGCAGGTACTACTGGCATTTTTCTCTCCTTATTTTTTATTAATCAAAAATTCTTTATATTCTTCTCTAAGATTAGTTTTTAAAAGTTTACCTGTTGCCGTATGAGGAAGTTCATTCACAAAAATAACATCATCTGGTAACCAGAACTTTGCAACCTTATCTTTAAGGTAGTCTAGTATATCTTCTTTGGTAGTTTCTTGTTGTTCTGCTTTAACAACTAGTAGAATGGGTCTTTCATCCCATTTTTTATGTAAAACCCCAATGACACAAGCTTCTGCAACTGCGGGATGACCAACTGCAGCATTTTCTAGATCTATAGAACTTATCCACTCTCCTCCTGATTTAATTACATCTTTACTTCTATCTACAATTTCCATAAATCCATCTTCTGAAATCTTTGCAACATCTCCGGTATCAAACCACCCCCTTTCATCAAGTGCAGTTTCTTTGCTTTTAAAATATTTCTCCACTATTGCTGGACCTCTTACTAAAAGTCTTCCAAAGGCCTTTCCATCTCTTGGTAAATCTTTTCCTTCTTCATCTACTATGGTCATTTCCACTCCATAAAAAGCTTTACCTTGTTTTTGTTGTAAGTCATAACGCTTTTCTAAATCCATTCCTTCCATATCAGAAGTTTTTACAGTTGTAGTGCCTAATGGACTCATTTCCGTCATACCCCAACCATGTACAAGAAACACATTATGCTTCTCCTCAAACTCTTGAATCATTGCCCTTGGGGCTGCAGATCCACCAACTAAGGCAACTTCAACTGATTCAAGGGTGTGATTACTCTCTCTGAGAAATTGCAGCAAACCAAGCCAAACTGTTGGAACTCCCATTAAAAGCTGAGGTTTCTCGGATTCAATTAGTTCATAAAGAGAAGCTCCATCTAATGCTGGTCCGGGTAGGACTAACTTAGCACCAAACATTGCTGCAGCGTATGGAATTCCCCAGGCATTTACATGAAACATTGGAACGACAGGTAAGATCACACTCGAGCTCGACACATTCATAGAGTTACCTGAACTTGCAATCCAGGTATGTAATATCGTAGATCTATGAGAATACAATACCCCTTTTGGATTGCCGGTAGTGCCTGAGGTATAACATAAGCTTGAAGCAGTATTCTCATCCATTTCAGGCCAAATAAAATCCTCAGATTCAGTTTCTAACAACTCTTCATAACAATGAACATTCTCTAAAGAAGTCTCAGGCATATGCTCTTTGTCTGTAAGAATAATTACACCTTTAACTGATTTTAGAGTCTCCATCAATGACTCAACTAGTCCTACAAAAGATAGATCAACAAATAGATATTTGTCTTCTGCGTGATTGATAATATAAGTCATTTGTTCAGGAAAGAGTCTTGGGTTTATTGTATTAATAACTGATCCTATACCCGATACACCAAAATACAGTTCAAAATGTCTAAAAGTATTCCAGGCCAGAGTACCGACACAATCTCCTTCTTTAATACCAAGCTTTTTTAAGGCATTTGCTAATTTACGAGATCTTTTTGCAGCATCACTAAGGGTGTACCTGTGTATAGGACCTTCAACTGTTCTAGAAACAAGTTCTGTATCTGCATGATATTTTTCAGCATGTTCAATTAAACCAGATATCAGTAACTGGCTATTAATCATATTTCCTAACATCTTTATATTTCCTCTTTTTGATTTATTATTTTATTTAATGGATCAGAATATCGTTGAGAAGCCCAGCCTTCAAGTGACTTTTGCTTTCCTTTAACCTTACTCTTATTTTTAAATTCAATATCATTAAAGAAAGACCATAAGAATGGAGCCCACTCTAATTGCAAAGGGCTCTTCCAATCTACACACAAGGCTTTGGCTACTTCTGCAACATCGCCTAGTGATTTATAGTGATCTTCCGAGATGTCTTTAGTAAATGGACTAGAAAAAAAAGGCAAAACACGTAAAAAGATATCCGGTACTTGAAATTGCTTGAAAAGTTCTTCAGTACTGCAACTTTGGGTCATCTGCTTATATAGAAAAGAATCTGTAAGAGGAAGCCCAGTAGGATTAATACCACAACCTATGGCATTTTCTTCAGTAAAAGACCTCCCAAGGTAGGGGCCTACAAAGAACCTAGTTGGACAATAGTCATTAGCGTAATAATTATCCCAAACTAATATTGGATTAGGTAAAATTCTTTTTAAATCTTCTAAATCTGAGTTTGATATCTCTTCACTGACAACTTCTTTTCCTGTCCAAAAAACTGGTATTGTAGAGGGGATGCTAAGCGATAAGCCTTTTAAGTATTCTGATTCTTGAAGAGGACCCATAGCAAACTTATTGCAGTAAACACTAGGACAAAATAAAAGAGAATTGGGTTCATCGTTCTTCAAAAAATCTCTGACTTGAAAGATTAAATTTCCATGCAACTCTCCTAGAGCAGCATCTTTTACTAACTCTATATCGTCAAAAAATATAGCAAAATTTTTAAAGCCTATTTCTTGAAATTGACCTAACTTTTTGAAAAGAGCTTCCGTAAATGAAGAAGATTCTACTTCATAAGACAAACCAGGAGATAATGCTATATATGGCTTTATATTATTTTTAATAGCTGATTCTATGAAGATTTTAAATTCATTTTCTTGTTCAGGGGAATACAAATCCATCCAATGCAGCCTATGAAGAGGGTCTTCTTTAGGACCATAAATATAAAAGTCTGCTTTTGCCTCCCCTAAAGCTTTAACCAGCTCTACTCTTTCTCTCCAGCTGAGTAAACGACCGTAATAGCCTTCTATATATCCTTTTAATAACATTTTTTTGTTTTACTTTTCATTTCTTAGTTATGTAGTACAACTATTAAGCCTAAACCTTAAAAGCCATTGTAACCCTTACATCTCCATTAAGATCTTTTAAGGGTTTTACCTTTGTGTATCCAGACATTAAGAATTGCTCCTTTATAGAATTCTCTTGGGAGGGGCCATGTTCTAAAAAAATCCTTCCCCCTGGTTTTAAAAAAGAAAAGCTATTAATACAAATTTCTATCAAATCTTGCAACCCTGTTTCACCTGATACTAAAGCTACCTTGGGTTCAAATCTAAGACCATCATCCTTCAACCTTTTGTCTGCAGACCCTATGTAAGGAGGATTAGAAACAATAAGATCAAAACTTTCTTTTTTAAAGGCTTCAAACCAACTGCTTTGTATAAGAAACACCTTCTTTTTGAGATTATCTTGGTTATGTTTTGCAACCTTCAGAGCCTGAAAAGATATGTCTGTAGCATAGATTTCCCATTGTTTTCTAGAGTTAGCAAGCGATAACGCTAATGCACCACTTCCTGTCCCTAAATCCAGTACTCTCTTGTGTTCATGGTTATATAAATCTAAAACAGCTGATATTATTGTTTCTGTTTCAGGCCTTGGAACAAGCACATGCTTATCTACTTTAAGATTTATATCCCAAAACCCTTTTTCTCCTAAAATATAGGCTAATGGCTCTCCTAACTCTCTTCTATCTATCATGGAACAAATCGACTCTTTTTGACTTTCAGAAATAGAGGAAAGATCTGCATAAAGTTTCGCTTTACTTAATGACAGCGCAGAACAAACCATTGTTTCAATATCTAGTTTATTAGTAAAACAAGTATCATTAAGTAAAGAAGCCTTTCTCTTTACAAACTCTAGAGCGGATTCAGTTTTCATCATGATTTGTCTAAATTAGCCAGCTCTCTTGCTTGATTTTCTTCCAATAGAGCTGTTGTCATAGCCTTAACATCGCCGTCTAGGAAGTCCACTAAATTGTGTAATGACATTTCTATCCTATGATCGGTAATCCTATTTTGAGGAAAATTGTAAGTTCTAATCTTCTCTGATCTGTCTCCTGAACCTACCATAACTTTTCTACTCTCAGCTTCTTCTGCTTTTTTCTTTTCTTCTTCAGTATCCATCAATTTTGATTGCAATAGTGACATGGCTTTTTCTTTGTTCTTATGTTGAGATCTCCCATCTTGGCATTCCACGACTATTCCGGTGGGTAAGTGGGTAAGACGTACTGCAGAATCAGTTTTATTTACATGTTGCCCACCAGCTCCAGAGGCCCTAAAAGTGTCTATTCTTAAATCGTTTTTATCTATTTCTATTTCTCCTAAAGATTCCATCTCAGGAAGAACGGCTACCGAACAAGCAGAGGTATGTACCCTGCCCTGAGACTCTGTCTCTGGCACCCTTTGAACCCTGTGGACTCCTGCTTCAAACTTTAATTGTTTGTAAACTTCTTTACCTTGAATGCCTGCAACCAATTCCTTGTAACCCCCATGATCTCCTTCTCTTAAGCTTATGACATTTGTTGTCCAATTATTTCTTTCTGCTAACCTTGAGTACATCCTAAATAAGTCTCCAGCAAATAAAGCTGCCTCGTCGCCACCAGTTCCAGCGCGAATCTCTAGAAAAACATTTTTGGAATCATCTGGGTCTTTAGGAAGTAGAAGACCTTTAAGTTGCAATTCTAAGTCATCTGCTTCACCCTTAAGGTCTTTTAATTCTGAGGCAGCTAATTCCCTTATCTCAGTATCTTTATCCTCAGTTAATTTAGAAGTCTCCTCTATGGTTGCCTGAACTTCTAAAAGTTTTTGATAAGACTTAACAACTGGAGTGAGATCAGAATATTCTTTTGAAAGAGCAATATAGTTCTCCTGATCATTAATTATGTCAGGTTTGCTTAGAAGCCCTTCTATTTCATAAAATCTATCGGACACTTCTGATAACTTATTTAATATACTCTCTAACATCTTCAAAGGATTTATTAAGACTTATAATAGCTCTATGTGTAATTATCGTTTAACTCTGAAATTAACTCTTTTTCTTTTCCTTAATGTTCTTATTTTTTCAAGTTGTTCCACTAAACTAGTTAATATTAAACCTTCAGAACCTAAAATTATCAATTTAGAACAAAATTTTATAATAGAAGGAAAATTTCAAATCCAAATTAGTTCTTTAAGAGAAAAGGGAAACTTCATTTTAACTAATAAAAACAACCAATTAAATCTTAGACTGCGTCTTAGTCCTTTCGTCCCTGAGAAAGCCTTATTGTTTAATTTAAACGATGAAATTAATTTAAACGAATTAATTAATGAAATATCAGTTACACAAGAAAAGAGTGAAACCATACTTGTTCAAGATTTACTTAAAGCAATTTCTGGGGAGGTGCCTATAGTAGAGAATAATAAGTGGATAATTACTTTTCCAGAAGGCAGAAATATAATTAATGGTTTTAATATACCTTCAAAAATTATTTTTCAAAACGAAGAAACCAAAATCCTCATATTAATCAAGCAAGTAAAATGAAAGAAATTAAGATACCCTCTCCTGCAAAGATAAATCTCCATTTACAAGTACTTAGAAAAAGAAGGGACGGCTTCCATGATATTGCTTCGGCTATGCAACTTATCGATTTATCAGATGAAATGAACTTTGAGTTTTCCAGCGAAGGTATTGAATTGATGGAAGAGCCTTACCCCATAAAAAATAATCTGATTCTGAAAGCAGCTAAAATCTTACAAAAAATTACTAATACAAACCAAGGAATTAAAATTAAACTAAAAAAGAAGATACCCATCCAGAAGGGTCTTGGAGGCGGTAGCTCTAATGTTGCCACTACCTTAGTTGTCTTAAATAAAATTTGGAAAACTAACTTAAACAAGAAACAATTACTCAAAATAGGGGCTGAGATAGGTTCCGATGTACCTTTCTTTATTCACGGGCAAAGTGCTTGGGTAAAAGGAAGGGGCGAGATTATTGAATATATTGATCTTCAATCAAAGAATTTTATGCTTGTCTTCCCAGAAGCTTCAATAAGCACAAAAACAGCCTTTGAAAATATAACTTTAGGTAAAGAAGATGCTATAAGTGTTGAAGATTTTAAACAAGGAAAAAGTAAAAATAGTTTCTCTAGCTGGGCTAGAAGAACCTATCCCGAAATTGATGATCTCTTTAATAAGCTAGAGAAAATAGGAAATCCTAAACTTACGGGTACAGGTTCGGCTATATTCTTGAACATAAAGAATCACGAACCAGCATCTGAAAACTTAAAAAAATTCCCGCAAGCTATCTTAGCTAAAAGTATAGATCGCTCGCCTTTATTACAATTAATAGAATAAAATACACAATCAGAATTTTGGGGTGTAGCCAAGCGGTAAGGCAGCGGGTTTTGATCTCGCCATGCGTAGGTTCGAATCCTACCACCCCAGCCAAATAAAAAGATGCTGAGGATAAGATGAGCACATACAGAAACGGACTAGTACTTTTTTCAGGAAATGGAAATAGACCACTTGCAGAAGCCATATCTAAAAGCTTAAGAACTCCAATAGGACAAGCAAAAGCAAATCGTTTTAGTGATGGAGAGATCAGTATTGATATACAAGAAAATGTTAGAGGTAAAGATGTTTACCTTATTCAACCAACTTGTGCGCCTGCAAACGACAACTTAATGGAACTAATTATTATGGTGGATGCTATCCGAAGGTCTTCTGCAGGAAGAATTACCGCTGTTATTCCTTATTACGGATATGGCAGACAAGATCGCAGAGTTAGATCAGAAAGAATGCCTATCAGCGCTAAAGTCATGGCTGATATTTTAGAAAGATCAGGTATTGATAAAGTGCTTACCGTAGAACTCCACTCTGAACAAATACAGGGGTTTTTTCATATACCCGTAGATAATGTCTACGGCACAAAAATTTTTCATGATGACATTATCACTCAAAATTTAAACGATAAACTAATTGTGTCGCCTGACGTTGGAGGAGTTATTAGATCAAGGGCTCTAGCAAAAGTCCTGGGCCTCTCGGACTTAGCTATCATAGATAAAAGAAGGGATGAAGCTAATAAATCTGAAGTGATGAACGTAATAGGCGATGTTAAAGATAAAGACTGTATTATCGTAGATGACATGGTTGATACAGCTGGAACCTTATGCAATGCAGCTACAGCCTTAAAGAAAAAAGGGGCTAGGAAAGTCTTAGCTTACACCGTTCACCCAGTCCTTTCAGGTACTGCTATACAAAAGATTTCTAAATCAGACCTTGATCAATTAATTGTAACCGATAGTATACCGCTCTCAGATTCTGCTAAGTCTTGTAAAAAGATAAGAACTATCACTTTAGCACCGACTTTAGCAGAAGCGATAAGGAGACTAAATAACGAAGAGTCTATAAGCGCTATGTTCTTATAGAAAGGTTTAAGGAGATGAGTAAATAATGGCTGATGAGCTTAATTTAGAAGCTAAAGCAAGAGATACAGAAGGTAGATCTGCCAATAAGGCTCTAAGAAGAGAGGGGTCTATCCCTGGGGTAATCTATGGGGGTAAAGCAGAACCTCAAAGAGTCTTTATCATGGAAAAAGATATTTCTAAAGCGGCTGATGTATCAGGTTTTTCTACACAAATCTTGAAAATCTCTGTAGCCGGTAAAGAAGAAAATGTAGTAGTTAAAGAATTACAAAGACATCCTCAAACCAACAGATTAGTTCACGCTGACTTCATGCGAGTAAACCCTGATTCAAGAATAAGCCTATCCGTTCCTATACGTTTCCTTAACGAAGACATCTGTGTTGGAGTAAAAAATCAAGGTGGAGTAGTAAGTCATTTAATCAATGATATTGATATAAGTTGCCTTGCTTCAAATTTGCCAGAATCCATCGAAGTAGATATTGCCGAATTAGAGCTAGGTTCTTCAATCTTGCTTTCTGCTCTTAAGCTACCTGAAGGAGTAGAGATACCTATCTTGGCGCAAGGAGAAGATAGAGATCAAGCGGTAGTCTCCGTAACGGAAGCAAAAGTAATTGATATCGAACCTGAAGAAGAGGAAGTTGAAGGAGAAGAAGGCGAAGAAGGAGAAGAAGAAGGAGAAGCTAAGGAAGGAGCTGAAGCAGACGGTGCTAAGGATGGAGAGAAACAAGCTGATACTCCAGCTGAAGATGCAAAATCTTCAGATGACCAAAAATAATTACTACTAATAGGTCTATGAAGAACCTCTTGATTGTAGGTCTGGGTAATCCAGGGAAAGATTACGAAGAAACTAGACATAATGTAGGGATAAAATTTCTTGAATTATTATCTACTCATTTCGACATTCCTTTAGCAGAAGAAACAAAATTCTCCAGTAATTACGGTTATAAAAAACTTGATAAACTTAAGTTACATTTAGCTACCCCTGTTTTGTATATGAATGAGAGCGGTATAGCTATACAAAAAATTAAGAAATATTTAAAAATTAACCTAGAGGATATCTTGATTGTTCACGATGAATTAGATCTACCCGTAGGTAAACTGAAATTGAAAGATTCAGGAGGTCATGGTGGCCATAATGGCATTAGGAATATAATTGATCACTTGCAGGGAAAGAGCGAATTTAAACGCTTACGTATAGGAATAGATCACCC
>CEVA01083176.1_pt1 | contig 11250 bp, 9 predicted proteins | sample 361521 | NCBI WGS metagenome assembly CEVA01 (sample SAMEA2622823, study PRJEB7988) | marine metagenome | isolation source: saline water (ENVO:00002010), including | reverse complement strand
AGGCATTTTTTTTATTTCTGGCCGATCAGCCATCGAATCACGTTGAATATTTCCATATTCATGTTGAAGCCCTCTATACTCCATCTTGATTTTCGAATCTAATCTGCCATCTTCGACTACTGTGAAAATATCTAGAGCAAGTTTCCTGTCTTCAAATAAATTGAAGAATCTTTGGATATCTGTTGTATAATTCACCTCTATACGCTCTGAGTCATCGTCCGGATAGTTTTCTAGCATGACTTCACTGCGGGCCTGCTCTAAGTCACTCCTCACATCATCAAAAATTTTTGATGACTCTCCGAACACAAAATCAAAACTCCCAAATTCCAAATGAGCAACTTGATGAGTAGAAACAACTTTGAGCCAAGAGAAATTTCGCTCTTTGGTAAGATACTTATCTATAAGCGAAGGCACATATACCGTAGAACCTTCCGTTGAAGGCAGCTCATTAGAAACCCATCCAATATGTTTTTCTACCAGGTCATCAGACGGCGCCAGATTCATTTCAGAGCCAGCTAGCCCTCTACAGTACATTTCCATCACAGGTTTAATTCTTTCAAACTCAATACTAGATGAAATCAACTCCACTGCCTGTTCAGCTCTGGATGATTCCATTTTGAAATAGGCAACTCCGCCGTCCTTATTTTGGTTTAAAATACCGATCCCCTGTTCAAACCACATTTTCAACTGATCTATATCAATGCGCTCCAGAACCACTGGAGTAGATTTGATGAATTCTGTAACCGCCTCAGGACAAATCGACACTAATCGATCAGCCAATTCTAAAATTTCGACATGGTATTCATTTTTAACGTTGGAAAAAGAACCAGACATATCAAGCATCAACATTGGTACATTAGAGCACCCTGAATTCACTAGTTTCTCCGAAAGCTTGATGAACCTCATGCGTTCACCAGATGCTACTTTGGGAAGAGCTTTAGCCCCTGCGTCAAAAAAGGTTTTGACCTCTCTCCATGACGTCTCTACCAGCGTAGACGCTAGAGAAATAAACGCATCTTTGTCTTCACCCATAAGCGGGAAAATTTTCCGAGCTAAACCCAAACATTCGGCGGATAAATCATAAGATCGATGCGACAAACTATCTAGGAAAGATACGAATCTTTCTAACTGTGGAAATGTTAAGCTTTGAAGTAAATCAGGACTAGATTCAAAAAATTTACAGGCCAATGTGCTGGATTTCCAGGAGCCTCTATATAGGCTGGCACCCAGATTAGACCAGTTTTCTATATGCCTAGACCGAAGCTTACTTATAACTAACGGGCTAGATTCAAAAAAAGCGGATCCTATAGTAGTTGATCTCTCGCACAGTGATATACCACAATCGGCCCATTTTTCAAAATAACTGAATGGGATGTACGGGATAACTTTGATACTTAGGGAGTAATATTGCTCGGCGACTTCCCAGGCTCGGGCGGTTTGCGACGCAATCTGAACTCCGGTTTGAGCCCACACCGATAATTGGGACTCACTCAAGGTTTCAGTAATCTCTTGAACTGAAGTTTCTAAAGAAGATCCCAAAGAGGGAGGATATTTACTGATCTCCTCCCGAATTTCATCCAGTGATCGAACTAGTTTTTCCGCCAATGTGCCTCCTCATCAGACACCTTATTAAGCAATTTAATGAAATTGTATAAGACCCGACCAGTGGCCCCCCATATACGATGTCCGAGATAGTTGAATTCAGGACATTCAAGAGGCTGGCCTCCAACCATTCTAATCTGGAAATGAAAATGTTCCGGATCGGTCAATGTTGATAAGGGTGCCTCGATAATTTCTGCGACTTCAATATCACTAGGTTTGAAATGATACGGGTAGCTAATTGTTCCAACAAAGGCACTGATCAGATAATTAGAATTAGTAGGCATATCGTCGATTTGCCCCAACACGTTTATATCTTTGATCCTTATCCCCATTTCCTCTTCAGTTTCTCGCAAAGCAGTATCAAGCAAAGATGGATCTTCATCATCTTTGCGTCCTCCGGGAAAAGATATTTCGCCTTTGTGGTGCTCTACTGTATCAGTACGTTTATTCAGCAAAATGCAATGTTGATTCTCTTTTTGATAGAAAAGCACCATCACGGCTGACGGTATCAGGCTGGTATCTTTAATTACTTTTGCGGGATTTTCAGCAAGAACTTTTCGAATTATCCCAGACGTATATTCATCCAGCATCATTAATATAATTCCTGAACGGCATTGATAAAACTCATCTAAAAATTGTTGTTATGTATTATTCAAATATCGACGAAATGATCTCTTCAATGCTGCGCTGAACTGATTCATCATCCGTAACAGCCCAGTTGATAGCCACTTGACATGCCCGTCTATGCCCAATACCTTGCGCCATCATCCTCCCCGCATAAATTAGTAAACGGGTACTAGCACCTTCCCCAAGTCCATGTTCTTTGAGGTTACGTACTTTCTCTCCCAACTTGGCAAGTTGCTGTGCAGTGGGTTCATCCACGCCAGCCTCATGACGAACTATCTCAGCCTCTATATCTCTAGGTGGATAGTCGAATTCAAGTGCAATGAATCTCTGTCGCGTACTATGTTTCAAATCCTTGAGGGCACTCTGGTAACCAGGATTGTAAGACAACACTAGCAGGAAGTCGTCAGAGGCTTCCAAAAGCTCACCTTTCTTCTCAACAGGCAAGATTCTCCTGTGGTCTGTCAAAGGGTGTATTAAAACAGTGGTATCTTTTCTCGCCTCCACAATTTCATCGAGATAACATATGCCTCCGGCTTTTACAGCTCTTGTCAAAGGACCATCCAACCAAACGGTATCTTCACCTTGTAAAAGATATCGCCCCACTAAATCACTTGCCGTCAAGTCTTCATGACAAGCAATGGTCACAAGTGGTAAGTTCCTACCTTTTGTTTCTGTTTCAGATTTTGATGAACGATTCTTCTTTACCTTCGTAAGTGGCTTACCTAGCCTGTATGACATATATTCAACGAATCTTGTCTTCCCACAGCCAGTTGGACCCTTGAACAATATAGGGATCTTGGCTTTATATGCAGCCTCAAATAACTCCACCTCATCACTAACCGGAACATAATAAGGTTCTTCGGTCAGATGATACTCTTCAATGATATAACTTCTATATAAGGTCTGAGTGGATGACGTCATGGTTTTGCTCTGTTCTCCTTAATCGAGGGAATCCTGGTCTCCCAAATTTCCCCTACTTGTTTTCTTAGCTCTTCTAATCCAAAGTCGTTTTTTATATGTACATCGGCGTGTTTGATTCTTTCGTCCTGAGACATTTGAGAGTCTATTCTAGCCTTGATTGCTTGTTCATCTAAGTTATTACGCTTTTTTATACGTTCAATAACGACAGACTTAGAAGCGACTGTAACCCAGATCTCGTCCGAGAGGGAGTTCCATTTTGCCTCTATAAATAATGCCGCTTCTACCACAACCACGTTCCATCCTGAATGTTCAAGATCCAATATACGATCCTGTATGATCTCGTATATTGCCGGGAACATTATCGCATTGAGAATAGCCAATCGCTTCGGATCACCAAAGACTATAGCTCCTAGTTTCTTGCGATCTATGGTCCGATCAGGGGCAATGATATCAACACCAAATTCATCAATTATTGCCTTCCAAGTTTTGGTTTCCGGTAAATAGGCTTGGTGGCCAATGATATCAGCGTTTATGACGGCGGCTCCAAGATTTCCAAGGATATCCGACACCTCTGATTTTCCAGTTCCTATCCCACCAGTCAAACCTATAACAAACATAGCCGCCTACGGTACAGGGAAGTTCGAGAATATTCTACAGTGTGGTATCTGTAGAATCAACGGACAGTTTAACTCACTGGGGTATAATGTCTCCACTATGGCCAGTAAATATCACTCTCTCCCAAGCGTGGATCGAATAGTATCCGATCCACGTATTAAACAATTGTCAGAATTATATTCCCGCAAATCTATAGTAGATTTGGCCCGACAGCAATTATCCGAATTCCGAGCAGGTATCCAGTCAGGTATAGGCAGTCCTGCATTTGAAGATATAGTTGAAGCTATCCTTAAAACTGCCAGTTCATTGTGGGATTCATGGCCTATCCCTGTTATCAATGCTACTGGTGTCATATTACATACCAATCTTGGACGAGCACCGCTGAGTTCTGAATCAATGCGATATCTGGACATTGCAGCCAGAGGATATACCAACTTGGAATTCGATCTTGAAACCGGTAAACGCGGATCCAGACAAGAACATCTATCCAGACTCGTGAGCCAAGTAACCGGTTCAGAATCTGCGTTAATAACTAACAATAACGCATTTGGAATGTTGTTAGGTTTAACATCCCTGGCCAATGACAAGGAAGTTATAGTCTCCAGAGGAGAAGCGGTTGAAATCGGTGGGGGATTCAGAATTCCGGAAATATTAGCACAGAGTGGTGCCGCATTGGTTGAAGTAGGAACCACCAATAGAACATACGTAAAAGACTTCGAAAATGCCATTAGCCCCCGCACTGGAGTAATCCTGTCTGTACACCCCAGTAATTTCAAAGTATCGGGTTTTACTCATTCCCCCGAAATTCAAGAATTGGTTAAACTGGGCCACGCTCACAACATCCCTGTATTACACGACTTGGGAAGTGGGTGCTTAATTGACAGTTCTGCTTTCGGACTATCGAAAGAACCCATGCCTCAAGAGAGCATCGCTGCTGGAGTTGATCTAGTATTTTTTTCAGGGGACAAACTACTTGGAGGGCCTCAATCTGGAATTATTGCAGGTAAAGATAACTATATTTCCAAAATCAAGGCTCACCCACTAGCCAGAGCAATACGCATAGATAAACTGAATATGGCTGCACTGACCGCAACTCTTGTGCATTACATAAAAGGTGAGGCACTAGAAAAGATACCTGTATGGCGAATGATATCTCTAGATACTGAATCGATCAGGCTCAGAGCAAGAGAATGGCAACAACGTATCGGTGACAGAGCATCCTTAGAAACCAGTTTTTCTACTATCGGTGGTGGCAGTTTGCCTGAGGAGACATTACCGACATGGACTGTAAATATCAATACTGAGGGTCTGTTCGGGGGAGTAACCAGTATCGCTAATACCTTAAGAAATAGTAATCCGCCTGTTTTGACCCGTATAGTAGACGAACATTTGATATTGGACCCAAGGACAGTGCAAGACCACGAAAATGATGACATGATTAGAATAGTTACGGTAGCTCTTGAAGCGTAGTCTCGTGAATGCTTATTAAACTACTGCTATATATAATACGGATATCAAATCGAACTTTGGCCCTGTACAAAAGACTATACGCATGACTCTATTTGATCATAACGCCAAAACAGAATTGAATTCCAGTGCCCCGTTGGCAACTAGAATGAGGCCTCATACTTTCGATGAATTTGTCGGGCAACAAGAGATTGCTGGACCAGGCAGGGTTTTGAGAAGGAGCATCGAATCAGGCCATATCCCTTCAATGATCCTTTGGGGACCACCTGGCACAGGTAAAACCACTATCGCAAGCCTTATCGCCAGATCAACCGACAGTCACTTTAACTCTATAAGTGCTGTCCTATCAGGAGTAGCAGACCTCCGTAATATAATGGATGATGCGAAAAGCCGTCTCGGCATGCATGGGCAAAGAACAATCGTTTTCATTGATGAAATCCATCGTTTCAACAAATCTCAACAGGACGTAATTCTACCTCACGTTGAAAAAGGGACCATAATATTAATTGGAGCTACGACCGAAAATCCATCATTTGAAGTGGTCTCCCCTCTTCTCTCCAGGAGTCGAGTTTTCCCTCTGAATCCCCTCACAGAATCTGATATCGAACAAATAATTAATAGAGCTATCAACGACAAAGAGAAGGGCTTAGGATCTTTCCAGGTAAAACTGCGAGATGAAGTTCTCGAATCGCTTGTGAAACTATCTAACTCTGACGCTAGGATGGCGCTAAACACTTTAGAATTGGCTGTACATGCGACTGTACCTAACCCATCAGGAGAACGAATAGTTACCCGGGAAACTATCGAAGACTCAATGCAAAAAAAAGTAATCGGGTACGATAAAAAGGGCGACCACCACTACGACACTATATCTGCTTTCATCAAGTCAGTAAGAGGGTCTGACCCCAATGCCGCAGTATATTGGCTGGCCCGAATGCTAGACGCGGGTGAAGACCCTTTGTTCATCGCCAGAAGGATAATCGTACTATCGTCTGAAGACATTGGCATGGCAAATCCCCAGGCGCTACCAATATCAATAGCTGCACAGCAAGCAGTAAGTTTTCTGGGAATGCCCGAAGGCCGTATCCCACTAGCTGAAGCAACGGTGTACCTTGCCACGTCGCCTAAAAGCAATTCCGCCTATTCGGCTATAGATAAAGCCCTGAATGATGTTCGCGAAGAAATCAGCGAACCAGTACCATATCATCTCAGAAACGCTGAAACATCTCTAATGAAAGAGATTGGGTACGGTAAGGGATATAAATATAGTCACAATTACGAAAATCATTTCGCACCTATGAATAACCTACCATCAAATTTACAAAACCGCCGATACTATATACCAACCAAGCAAGGATACGAGCAAACAGCCCTAGATCAACTCGCAAAGTGGTGGGGAGCAGAAGATGGGATATATGGTAGCGAGATTATTAAAAACTAACTGTGATATTAATCTTGTTTGAGCCTAGTCTCCAGTATATGCGGTTACAGTTATCTCCACATTCGCTCCTGCAGGCAAAGACGTGACTCCCACGGTTGTTCTTCCAGGTGGATTGTTTTTGAAAAACAAAGCGTATATTTCATTCATCTGTTGAAATTCCTCGAGATTGACCATATGAACAGTGGTAGATACTACCTGTTCCAAAGTTGCACCTGCTGCCGATAATATCCCTTCAATATTAGAAAAAGTCTGCTTCGTTTCAGCTTGGATTCCCCCAGCAACAATCTCCCCGGTATCCGGATCTATTCCTTTTTCACCAGCGACAAAAACAAAGCCTCCCGCCTTGATCCCCTGGGAATAAGGCCCCACTGGTGCTGCGCTACCTGAATCTTGGACTACTTCTATTGACATTATGTCCCCTCTCTTCTTTTCGGTTTAAATTTTTCTCCAAATATCTCCAATGGTTAAATCGTCACCATGACACGCTAAATACTTGCAAAGAATCACTCAGTAACACTGGCAAAAAGCCTTTCAAAAGGCAGAATCATGACCATTTGCAAATTTCAACAATGCCCAGATCCATTCACAATCAAATCAGCGATTCTTTCTGCAATCATCATCGTAGGCAAGTTTGTGTTTGCTCTCACACAGTCGTTCATAATCGACGCATCTACGACTCTTAAGTTGGATACCCCATGAACCTGGCCAAATTGATTCACAACCGCAAAATAATCACTAGACAGACCCATTTTGCAGGTGCCCGATATGTGATGACTGGTTTTTACATTTTGTTTTACCCAAAGAGCCAATTTGTTATCTGATTCAATGACGTCTAATTCAGGATCTGCGAGTCCAGTGACAATAGTTTTGTATTCAGAACTTTCTCCAATAGCTATACAAATCTTAACGGACTCCATCAAACGTGTTAAATCTTCCTGTTCTGAAAGATAATTGTAATCTAAGAACGGCTGCACCGAACAATCACCTGTCCTAAGCTTTAACGAACCACTGCCTTTGGCGAGATAAATTATCGCTGCCATTCCTAAAAATGAATCTACTCCTGTCGAAGTATCACCCAAGAAGACACTATTCTTACCTGGTCCATTACTATAACTAAGAGGCTGTATAAACATATCATTACGTAAATTGGATCCCGTTGCCGTGTATCTGAGTCCCACGTTAAAAGACCTGTTTTTCTGGTCAAATTTATAATCTGACTGAGCTCTCCACGACAAATTAACCTGTGGATGATCCCTTAAGTTTTGACCAACTCCTTGTAAATTTTGAACAACTTTAATACCCAATTTTTCTAATTCGAGTGCAGGCCCTATTCCTGACAACATTAATATCTGGGGTGATGATATTGCACCTGCAGACAGGATAAATTCTCCACCTAAAATTTCTTCAATCCCATTGGGAGTGCTTACTAGGACTGAATCCGCTTTAGTTCCAGAGAACTTAACTGATTTGACACCAGCATTAGGAATCACCGTCAAATTTTTTCTTTGGATAACAGGCCTTACATAGTTTAACCAAGTGCTTTGCCTAATCCTGTTTACCGTATTGAAAGGAAGCGGCCCAACTCCTGTAGACTCAGGATTATTATGATCAGAAACTTCACTGAATCCAATTTTTTTACAGGAATTGTAGAAGGCTTCATCATCTTTGTTCCATTCGTGTCTCGGATGCCGTACACACTTAATCGGTCCAGCATTACCGTGCCAATACCCCGCATAGTCAAGATCATTTTCTAATTTTTTAAAATAAGGTAAGCATTGGTCGAAACTCCATAAATCATTTCCAGCAGAGGCCCACATATCATAATCATCTGGTTCTCCCCGCAGAAAAATTTGGGCGTTCACTGAACTGGAACCTCCCAAAGTTGTACCTCTGGGCACGAGCATTGGTGGTTGCAAGTCATTAGCTCTAGCAACAAACATCCTGGCATCGCCCGAGTTTTTATAAAAATACTCGCCGTAGGCTCTTTCTGGACCATATCCATACTTAACAGCATCTGGCATATCAGGATACGACATATGTATAGGGCCAGCTTCAATTAGAAGAACACTGATTGATTGATCTTCAGAAAGTCTCGCAGCTAAAATCCCTCCAGCTGAACCAGAACCTACTATTATGAAATCATAATGCATCGGGCACCTAAATCCGCGTGTAATATAAATTCGTTGTCAATTCCCCCAGAAACACACTCAATTCACCGAACAAGTAAATCGCAAGAATACTCCTAGAGATAATATTTGCGTTGGCCTAAGAAAAAGTGAGAGCCGAAGCAGGATTGGTAACAAGGATTTTGTGGATCCAGTCTTCTGTAAATCCTCTGTCTTTCATCCTTGGAGCAACATGGTCCAATATGTAGTGATAACCATGCCCCCCGTATTTTTGAAGCCTGTGCTTTCCACAAATATCATGAGCTATTACAATTTTATTTTCATATCCTTCAGAACAAATCCAAGCTATTCGCGCAAGTCGTTGATCATCACTCGGCATATCTACATTTAAGTTTATGTAATAATATGACCCACCCCATCCAAACAAGTCCCACTCCATATAACAACCAGTCTGGGCAATCTTTTTGAAAGTTGTTTTCTCAAAAACCGTCCTGTCCAGATGTCCCATAATTGTTTGAGACAAATCTGCACCAACATCTTCTATAATCCCAATAATTTCCATCGGGGCATTTTCGTCACGACCCGGATGAATAAGTAGAGGGGCACCAGTATTTTTCTGAGCTCTGGCCGAAGCACGTAAAACCTTTATCTCGTTTGGCGTGAGTGGCCAAGAACAACCTACCTCACCAATAACACCTGTTTTAATACCCGTCCCATCAACACCCTCCATTACATCTCTAATAATCTTCTCGAATATTTCGTCTTCAGTGAAGTTTTCCATTTCTGGATAATGATGGGAATCCACATAATATGACCCGCCCATAACAATATTGACACCCGTCACTCTGGACACCCGCATCAGTCCAACTGGATCTCTCCCTATTCCTATGCTTGTAGCATCTACAAGTGTCCCTCCTCCATGCTGTTTGAAAAGACCAACTTCATATATAGCATCGTCAATATCATTCAATCTACTGTTATCTTTATTAAGCTTACCTCTATGCCTGATAATCCCTAAAATCTCCTGAGAAACGGGCTTTTCATAAAAGGATTGGTCAGTAGCACTTTCAAAAAGACTACCTGCCCAGGAGCCATCAAATAATATGTGCTCGTGTGTTAGGGTCTTACCGAGTTCAGAAGGTTCTATTGACCCAAGTACGGTCTGTACTTTGCCGGTCAAATTATTAATTGACATTACTATTCTCTCCTTACTCAATTGCTTTCATTAACGAAAGGATGGCTAGCCAAACTAGAAATTTACGTTTCAATCCTACTGTTATGGGGTACTAAATAAGTACGGCGCAATGTATATAGTTCAATAGCGCTCAATTTAATACTCTCTAAGAACGGATTCTATAACATCAAGAGCGTGGTCTATATCATCAGCATTGATCCCGTAATGAGGTACAAATCTCCATCTGGTTTCAGGACTTCCTCCACGTACACCTTTCTCAGACAACTTCCTCGATATTTCAGACGGATTGCCCTTGGTAATTTCAAAGAAAACTAAATTAGTACGTACCTTGTCCAGATCTATAGATATACCGGGTATCCTCGATAGGCCTTTGGCCAACCGCCGAGCATTTGAATGGTCATCAGCTAACCGATCTATATTGTTCTGCAGTGCATATATGCCGGCCGCAGCAAAGACTCCAACCTGTCGCATACCACCACCCAATACTTTACGCCAACGCCGCGCCCTATTGATAAATTCATCGGAACCACATAAAACGGATCCAATGGGAGCACCTAGGCTCTTTGATAAACAGAACGTCACAGTGTCTACATCTTTAACCAATTCAGAAGCAGGTGTTTCAAGCGCCACAGCAGCATCGAACAACCGGGCTCCATCAACATGTATTGGGAGATCGTACTGATGCGCAACATCTGCCAAAACCTTAGTATCTTCGCGTGTTAGCGGGATTCCGCCTGTAGCATTATGTGTGTTTTCTATCGCTATCATGGCAGTCCTGGGATAGTGGAAATTGTCAGGATGTATGGATGACTTAACTTGGTCTGGATCCAATAGACCAGATGCGTTTTCCTCCAATGCCTTAATCGATATCCCACCTATGACGGATGGTCCACCACCTTCACCCCTGTTGATGTGGGAGAGTTGCCCGACAATCATCTCATCCCCCCGTTCGCAATGTGTGAGCGAGGCAACCAAATTCCCCATGGTTCCACTACTAACTATAAGAGCAGATTCTTTTCCTAAAATGCTAGCAGCCATATCTTCCAGTCGATTTGCTGAAGGGTCTTCGCCTGCTACATCGTCACCCATATCAGCGTCAAAAATTGCTTGCCTCATCTCTGGTGAAGGCAAAGTAGCAGTGTCACTGAGAAAGTTTATTTCTTTCATCAAATACTCCATCACTTTATGTATCAATTTCCTAATTCTAGCAACACCTCTTGCCAAACGCCACAGGCTAAACTAACATAAATCCAATG
>CEVA01069202.1_pt1 | contig 11256 bp, 5 predicted proteins | sample 361521 | NCBI WGS metagenome assembly CEVA01 (sample SAMEA2622823, study PRJEB7988) | marine metagenome | isolation source: saline water (ENVO:00002010), including | reverse complement strand
TTGGCGCTGTAATTTTGATTCGTATTCCGAAATACCTTGTAAATGAGGTAAATAAATTTATTATAATATTTCCGTGCTTTTACTTAGGTCAGCTAATTTTTTGCAGCCTTTATTTTTTATGAATCTTTGTGCCACCCGCGTTCGTTTGGTTTCTTGTTTGTTATTCTTAGGAGCATTCATCGGTCAGCTGTGTGCTGAAAATACCGCTACGAGTCTGACGTACGAAGTCAGTTTTCATGAGCATGTGAGGCCTATTTTTCAGGCAAAATGCCACGGATGTCACCAGCCAGCTCGTTCAAGAGCGGAATATGTGATGACAGATGTCCAGAGCCTGATCGCCGGCGGCGAAGGTGGTGAACCGGTTGTGATTCCCGGCAAGCCGGAGGAAAGTTACTTGATAGACTTGGTCACTTTACATGAGGGCGATGAACGTCCGGAAATGCCCGAGCGAGACGAACCGCTTACCCCGTACGAACTGACATTGGTGACGAAGTGGATTCAGGACGGTGCTACCGACGATACTCCGGAAAACGCCCGACAATTGTATTCAAATGACAATCCACCCCAATATGCAGTGCCTCCCGTCGTCACTTCCCTCGATTATTCTCCCGATGGTGAACTTCTCGCAGTAGCTGGATTCTATGAGGTTTTAATCCACAAAGCGGATGGTTCTGGATTGGTTTCGAGGTTGATTGGATTGTCTGAACGGATCGAAAGCGCCCGTTTTTCTCCTGATGGCAAATTACTCGCAGTTGCCGGCGGGCTTCCTGGTCGCATGGGAGAAATTCAAATTTGGGACGTAGCCAAGGAGCGATTGATCCTATCAAAGCCAGTAGGTTACGACACAGCTTACGGGGCCAGTTGGTCGCCGGATGGAAAATATGTTTCTTTTGGAATGCCGGACAACACCGTTCGTGCTATCGAAATCGAAGAGGGCGATCAGGTCTTCTTCATGGGTGGGCACAATGATTGGGTCTTAGATACTGCCTGGTCACCTAAAGGCAACCACCTCGTTTCGGTGAGCCGGGACATGAGCGCCAAATTGACGGAAGTTGAAACGGAACGCCTGATCGACAATATCACTTCTATCACACCGGGGGCCCTTAAAGGCGGCGTGAACGCCATTGACACTCATCCTGATTGGGATCACGTGCTGATCGGCGGTTCGGATGGTGTCCCTCAGATTTATCGCATGCACCGCGAGACTGAGCGCAAGATTGGCGACAATGCCAATCTGATTCGGAAATATCCCGCCATGAACGGTCGTATCTGGAGTGCTGCATTTGCTCCGGATGGAAAATCATTTGCTGCGGTTTCGAGTTTGGATGGAAAAGGCCAAATAAACTATTACGCGTCGGATTATGATGCTACCATTTCCTCGGAGTTGAAGAAGCTGTTTGAGACGGCCCGAAGAAATCCGGACGAAGAAAAAAATATCGAACCTGAGATTGAAGCCTTCCATACGGACGGTGCCATTCTGCTGAATTCAATCGACGTGGACTCACCTGCATTTTCGGTTGCCTTTGCTCCGGGCGGCAAGACGTTCGCCGCCGGAACTTCAAGTGGTCGTATTCGTTTGATTGATACCGAAAGTGGCGAAGTCCGTAAAACCTTTTACCCCGTTGAGGTTTCCGGTTCTTCCCAGCTCGCTCTGGCTGAACTCAAAAAGCCGGATAATCCTATTAATCTGAAAAAGGGTAAGACTCTGGCAAGCGGAGATCCACTTGAGGAAGGCCGAAAAGTCAGTTCACTATCTATTTATCCATCCTCGGTGAGCCTGGATCGGGTGGATGCTTACAACCAATTGCTCGTTACCGGAACTTTTGATACGGGTGAATCCGTGGATCTTACTCGTCTGGTTCGTTGGTCTTTAAGTAAACCCATTGCCTCCATAAATGGTGAGCGTGGCGTAATCCGGCCCATATCGCAGGGCCGCGCGACATTAACCGGATCCTTCCTTGGTTTAAAAGCCACTGCGAAGGTTCAGGTAACGAATCTGAAGACGGAGTATGAACCCGATTTTGTCGTTGATGTGAATCCGATTTTGACTCGCCTTGGTTGCAATGCGGGAACCTGTCATGGGGCGAAAGACGGTAAAAATGGCTTTAAGCTGAGCTTACGTGGCTACGACATGGTCAGTGATGTCCGAGCCTTCAGCGATGACCATGCCTCTCGTAGGGTCAATTTCGCTTCCCCGGATCATTCACTGATGCTGCTCAAAACGACAGGAGCAGTACCACATGAAGGGGGTATCGTGACCGACATTGGCTCAGATTATTATGAAATCATCCGCAAGTGGATAGCCAATGGTGCAGCTATGGACCTGAAATCCAAGAAAGTTCAACGAATCGAACTCCAGCCTCAAAACCCGGTTATTCAGGTCATAGGCGGAAGCCAGCAGATTCGCGTCATCGCCCACTACGAAAATGGCATGCAACGGGATGTTACTTTGGAATCTTTTATTGAAAGCGGGAATACTGAAGTTGCCATTCATGATGACTTTGGATTGCTCGCAACTTTACGAAGAGGTGAAGCACCTATACTTGCTCGCTATGAAGGAGCCTATGCAGCGACGACCCTGACGGTGATGGGCTACCGCGAAGGCTTCGTCTGGGAGGAACCTGAAACTTGGAACAATATAGACAAACTGGTCGCTGCGAAATGGAAGCGCATGAAAATTCGGCCATCCTCTTTGACGAGCAATGAGGCATTTATCAGGCGTATTCATTTAGACTTAACTGGGCTGCCACCAGATCCCGAAAATGTTCTCAACTTTTTGGCTGACGAGAGTCCTATTCAGGAGAAACGGGCGGAAGTGATTGATGAGCTCATTGGTTCTCCAGAGTTTGTTGAGCATTGGAGCAATAAGTGGGCTGATATGCTGCAGGTAAATTCCAAGTTCCTCGGTAAGGAAGGTGCTCAAATCTTTCGTGATTGGATTCGGGATCAAGTCTCTTCAAATCGTCCGTATGATGAGTTCGTTTATTCGATATTAACTGCGACTGGTTCGAATAAAGAAAACCCTGCGGCCTCCTATTATAAAATTCTCCGCACACCAGAAGAGCTTGTTGAAAACACTACCCACCTCTTCCTGGCCACTCGCTTCAATTGCAACAAATGTCACGACCACCCATTCGAAAAGTGGAATGTAGACAATTATTATCAAACCGCTGCCTTCTTTGCGCAAATCGGTCTGGAGCGGGACAAGAAAAATGCAGGCGAGGAAAACATTGGTGGTAGTGCTGTCGAGAATCCAAAGCCTTTATTCGAAATTATTTCTGACATTTCAGAAGGAAGCGTCACCAATATCGTAACAGGTCAGTTAGCTGAGCCTAATTTCCCTTATTCAGCCACACCCAAGGAAATCGAATGGGCCAACTCCGATGAGGCAAAACCAAAACTGTCGCGCCGTGAACAATTGGCGGCTTGGATTACCGCTGAGGATAACCAGTTTTTTGCCAAGAGTTATGCCAATCGTATATGGGGTTATCTGACTGGAATCGGAATAATCGAACCCATTGATGATATCCGGGCAGGAAATCCACCTACGAATCCTGAACTGCTGAATTATTTGACCGATCGCTTTGTTGATTCTGGTTTTAATGTGAGTGAACTTATTCGCGAAATCTGCAATTCGCGGACTTACCAGCTTTCCATTGAAACCAATCCCTTTAACGAAGACGACGAAATTAATTATTCCCACGGTAAAGCTCGTCGCTTGCCGGCCGAAGTTCTTTACGACGCAGTTCATGCTGTAACAGGTGCCGTGCCGAACATTCCAGGTGCTGAGCCAGGGATGCGTGCACAGGAATTAGCTGATGTAAAGTTGGACACCGCCGCGGGTTTTCTGGCCAATCTCGGTAGACCCACTCGAGAATCTGCCTGTGAATGTGATCGTACGAATGATGTACAATTGGGTGCAGTCATGTCCTTATTAACTGGACCGGCCATAGCCGAGGCAGTTGGAGATCGGAAAAATGCCATTGCTCAACTCGTCAGAGAAGAACCTGACGACAACAAGCTCATTGAAAACCTATACCTGCGGATCTTAAGCCGGACGCCAACGGCTACTGAAATCGCTATGGTCAAAAATTATTGGAGCCTTATCGAAAAAGACCACGAAACCATCCTCGCCCAATTGGCCGAAATGGAAAGTGATTGGGTCTACAGAAAGGCTGCTCTTGAATCCAAGCGCTTCAATGAAATTTCCAGCGTGCAAACTGAGATCGATGATTATACACCCGAGTTTGAAGCAAAACGAGAAGCTGCTAAACAAGCACAGCGCGACCTGATCGCCACTACGAAAGCCGCTATGTGGAATTACGAATGGGATGAGTTTCCTGCGATTCAGTCCAAGGGCATGCAATCCATTACGGTGGATCGTTTCTGGACGCACTGGAGTCCATTGCGACCGGAAAAAGTCATGGCAAGAGATGGCTTAGATCTTACTGTTGCCGAAGATGGATCCATATTGGCCACAGGAAAATTTCCAAGAGGTTTTGAATACACACTTATTATACCTTTAAAAAACCAGACCATCACCGGCTTTATGCTAGAAGCTTTGACGGATGATTCTCTTCCCGGGATTGGGCCAGGAAATCGCGAGGACGGCGAATTTGTGATCACCGAATTCAGCGGAACATTTTATACCGTCGAAGAGCCTAAGGACGAAGATCTTATCAAATTGGAGTTTGTTGATGCGGTTGCAGACTACACGGCGGAAGGCTTCGATGCAAAGAAATTAGTTAATGGCGATTTGGATCGGAACGACTATGCTTGGTCCGTTAGTGGGCAGGGAAGGCGTCCCCACTGGGCCCGGATGAAATTGAAAGAACCTTTGGTTATCGGCGAGAAAGGGGCCACACTTAAAATCCAGGTCCATAGCCGCTATTCCGACGGTGACTATCCTATAGCTAAGTTTCGCATTCTCGCCACGGATTCTTCCGATCCGCTTAATCAAGGGCTGCCAGCTGAAATAGCCGCAATCCTCGGAAAAGCTCCAGGTGAACGCCAGCCGCAAGAAAGCGCTACCATTTATACATGGTTCAAGCATCAGGAACCTGGGTACCTCGATAAACGATTCGAATGGGTTAAAGCCAAGCGACCCATTCCGGCCGATGAAAAGATGGAAAAATTAAAGGCTTCTCTTGCCCTGGCTGAGCGACCTGTTGAAGATGACCTGACACTTGTGCAATTACGCCAGGACGTGACTTACTCGAATCAACAAGATTCAAATCGTCGACTGACGGCCGCCCAAGACCTCGCTTGGGCGCTCATCAATAACTCCTCATTTATATTCAATCACTGATTTCTGAGCCTTGACCAGGTGTTTGCAAAAAAGAAATATTTAGAAAAAATCCGCGGATTTTTTTCTCGGTTGTTTCGCACCGCAGCTTTTTTAAGCGAAGGCGGATCACGCACTGATGTGCGTGCCCTCGTCTTTCAGTCGTCAAGCAAGGCAACTCAATTCCGTCAGAACTCCGGAATTATCGTCGGAGCTGCACAGGCATTCGAGTTGGATTGACCATTATGTAAAAATTTGATAGAAAAATCTAACTTAACCACAACCCATCATGTTCAGAGTACCAGGACCTAAAGGAAAAGACCTCTGTGATTCTCACCTCAATTGCACCCGTCGCGACTTTCTACGAGTTGGAGGTGCGGGCATGCTTGGCATGACCCTCAACACCATATTACGTGCTCAATCAGCCTCTGCCAGCAGTGCGTTCGCTGGTGGTTCAGGCTGGGGCAAGGCCAAGTCGGTCATTATGGTTTACCTTCAGGGTGGGCCAAGTCACCTGGACCTTTGGGATCCTAAAGAGCCGCATTTGGTGCCCGAGAATGTGAGGTCCGAGTTCAAAACCATTCCGACCAAAATTCCCAGCGTTCATTTCACAAACATCCTTCCCAATCTGGCCAAGGTGAATGACAAGTTCACCATGGTCCGGTCCATGAGTTACACGCCGAACGGATTGTTCAACCACACGGCCGCTATTTATCAGATCATGACTGGATATACCACTGACAAGGTGAGCCCATCCGGTCAGTTGGAGCCACCCACACCGAAGGACTTTCCAAATTTTGGGTCCAATATTACCCGGCTCATGCCGACTGACGAACCCATGTTACCCTTTGTGATGCTGCCTCGGCCACTTCAAGAGTCCAACGTGGTCAACAAAGGGGGCACAGCCGGATTCTTGGGCAAAGCCTACGACCCGTATTACTTGTTCCCTGAAGGGGATGACATGAAGATGGACAAGATGAACCACATCAAGGTGGACGATCTGCAGCTCCGTCCGGATGTATTTTCCGTTCGCCTCCGTCGCCGCGCGAGTCTTCGGGATGCCATCAATGCTCAAATGCCGATCATTGATAAGGCAGTACAAAATTATAACATTGATGAATTTTATGATCAGGCCTTGAGGCTGTTAGTGAGTGGTCGTGCAAGGGATGCATTCAATATTCATGCTGAAGATCCGAAATTGCGGGACCGATACGGCCGCAATGCTTTTGGCCAAAGCTGCTTGCTTGCGCGTCGTCTAGTAGAGGCTGGCACGAAAGTCGTTGAAGTCGTTTGGCCCAAGGTTGCCAATTCGGACAATCACAGTTGGGATCATCACGTTGGTTTAAGCTACCGTATAAAAAATCAATCCGGTCCCATGCTCGATCAGGGTTTGGCCTCACTGTTTCAAGATCTGGATGACCGCGGTATGCTCGAAGATACTTTGGTGGTCGCCATTGGTGAGTTTGGCCGCAGCCCAGAAAAAGGTGTTTCAACTTCTGGAAATACCAATAGTGCCGATGGCCGCGATCACTGGCCTTATTGTTACACCAGTGTCATCGGTGGAGCCGGAATAAAACGCGGTTATGTCCATGGAAAATCGGATAAGACGGGCTCAGCGCCAACCGAAGATCCGGTGCATCCAATGGAAATTCTTGCTACCATTTACCACTCCATGGGAATTGATCCGCTTACGATTGTGCACAACCACCTCAATCAGCCGCGTGAGCTGGTAAAGGCTGAGCGGGTTTCCGCCTTATTTGCCTAAGTAGCCGGAAATTAATTTAGTAGTTTTCATGTAGGAGCTGCGTCAGCTTCGAATCGTTATTCTTTGGACTTCCTTTCGCAACTGAAGCAGCTCCTGAGCTTTTGATGACAATCCTTGAAATCTTTCGTCTTTTCTCAGTTACGGCTAATCAATAGGCTGTTCCCATGATCCGAATAATTTTCCTCTTATTCGCAATTTTTTGGACTGCGGCCTTTCCAATGGTGACCTAGGATAGCTCTATCCGTCCCTTCGCCATCCACGTTGAGGCCGCCGTCCTTGAAGATCTCCAACTCCGCCTGAACAACAGACGTTTCCCTGACCAGATTAAAAACAGCGGTTGGGATTACGGAACGGGTAAAGCTTACCTTGAGGAACTCGTCGAGTATTGGAAATCTGAGTACGATTGGCGATAGTATGGAAGACAGTTCAACAAATTCGATTACTTTAAAAACGAGATTGATGGGCTGGATATTCATTTTATTCATCAGCGTTCAAAACATGAAAATACTTTACCCTTGGTCATTACTCATGGTCGGCCCAGTTCCATGATAGAATTCCAAGACATTATTGGACCTTTGACTGACCTAACGGCTCATGAAGGGAGCACCAATGAAGCCTTTCACGTGATTTGTTCATCCATGCCGGGTTTTGGGTTTTCTGACATGCTAACCACCCGGGGTACAGCGCCCACAAGGTTGGAGAAACTGTGGGCAAACTGATGGCCCGGTTAGGATATGATCAATGCGGAGAGAAAGGTGGAGATTGGGGAGCCGGAGTTACGTCCTGGCTGAGTTAAAATGATTCCTAACATGTTTTCGGTATTCTTATTAATTTCGCGAGGAGCCGGCCTCCTCGGGGCTTCTAGGATCCGTTTGAAGGCCTACTCGTCGGAGAGATCAAACGCTTGTAGGAGATCGAGGAGGAAATGAAAAACCATTGGGCCTATGCCGAGATTCAGGGAACCCGTCCTTCAAACACTTGGCTATGGTCTCAACGATTCTTCCGTAGGCTTGGCAGTGTGGATAACTGACAAATGGTACGTCTGGAACGACAACGACGGATACATTAAAAACGTATCCACTAAAGACCAGCTTATGACGAATATTATGATTTAATGGACCACTGAAACGATCATCTCATCCATCCGCATTTATTATGAATAACGGTGAGGCATATGGCGACCCGGCCGAGTCGAAGTGCCAACGGCCACTGCTGTTTTCCCGAAAGAAATACGAATAGCTTATTCGTAAATGATTAGAAGCGGGTCACAATCTTTAATAATGGACCGATATGCCCCAAGGAGGCCATTTCGCAGCCCTATAACCCGGTGCTATTGGTCGAGGATTTGCGGAAGTTTTTCCGAAAACTGAGGCAGCGGAAATATTTAACCACAAAAATCACAAGAGGCGCAAAATTATGACCTGATTTTTGTAGTCCACAGATGCATTCTTCTGACTTCTGACCTCAGTCCTCGGACTACTCTGATATTGTCGCTATGCGATAATATCATGCACCACATCTCCGAAAACGTCGGTCAGGCGGAAGTCACGGCCTTCATGGCGGTACGTGAGCTGTTTGTGATCCATGCCGAGTAAGTGAAGGATCGTGGCGTGAAGGTCGTGCATGTGGACCTTTTTGTTTACCGCGTATTGCCCAAATTCATCGGTTTCACCGTATATTAAGCCCGGTCGTACGCCGCCGCCGGCAAGCCAGACGGTAAATCCGGTCCGGTTGTGGTCGCGGCCATCGCTGTTTTTCTCTGCGTAAGGTGTACGGCCAAATTCTCCGCCCCACCAAACTAAAGTATCTTCAAGTAGTCCACGCTGCTTAAGGTCGGTTAATAATCCGGAAATCGGTTTATCCACTGCCAGGGCATTATCCTTGTGCTTGGGCATGTCGGTGTGCTGATCCCAGGCGGGGTTGTTTGAGTTGTCTGAGTAATTGACTTGAATAAAGCGCACTCCGGCTTCTGCCATGCGGCGGGCCATCAGGCATTGGCGTCCGTAGTTATCGGTCGGTTCCTCGTCGATTCCATAAAGTTTCTTCATTGCTTCCGATTCTTTTGATATATCTAAAACCTCCGGAGCGTTGGCCTGCATGCGCCATGCCAGCTCATAAGAGTTAATGACGGCCTCCAGTTCGGTATTTACCGGTTGGTCCTGACACTGCTCATGGTTCATTGCCTGGAGCAAATCGAATTGGCGTTTCTGCTGGGCCGATGAGAGTTCGAAATTGGTCAGATTGTTAATGCCTATATTCGTGGCTTTCATGCCGGCACGACCAATGGCCGTTCCCTGATAGGCGGATGGAAGAAATGCATTCCCGTAGTTGCGGGGACCACCATTACTGAAGGAAGGGCTCAGGCTGACGAATCCCGGCATGTCCTGATTTTCAGTGCCGAGACCGTAATTTACCCAGGCTCCCATAGAGGGACGTATAAGATTGGTTGAGCCTGTGTGCAGAAATAGGGTAGCCGGACCGTGAGCGACCCCTTCGGTTTGCATGGAACGAATGAGGCAATAGTCGTCCGTGTGTTTCGCCATGTGAGGAAACAGTTCGGATACCCAGGCACCATTTTCACCATGCTGTTTAAAATCCCATAGAGGTTGCATGACCCTTTGGTTGGAACCCATACCCGTTTTGGCAAGGATGCGCTGGTCGGTAAAGTCCAGAAAGTCCCCATTTTTTTTATAAAGGAGTGGTTTGTAATCGTAGCTGTCCACTTGGCTGACCCCACCAGCCATGAAGAGAAAGATGACACGTTTGGCTTTCGGCATTGTGTGTGGCATTTTCGGTGCCAGGGGATTCGGAATTGCTGCCTGGACTGACTGTTGAGCCATGCTTGCTGCCGCCATATAACCGAACCCGCAAGCAATGTTTTTTAAGGCATCGCGGCGAGATATAGGGTTAACTTTGGGGATTTTTGACATCTTTAATTCAGGTAGCGGAAATCAATTGAACCATACAATGATTGATACACTGAAGCCCAGTTTTCAAGAATACCGGCAGATTGTCCATCCTTTAAAAAATCGTTTACCAAAGCCAATTCCTGCTTCGTAGGCAATCTGCCTAAGGTGGTCCGATAGGCCCATTTTATCCGGTCTTCTGGGGATTTTACCTTTTTCAATAAGCCTTTGGCGGCTACCCTGGATTGTTCGATCATAAACGGGTTATTGAGCATGTAGAGTGCCTGTAAAGCCACTGTACTTACATTCCGCTGACCCATTGAAAAATTGACGTTTCCAAAATCAAAAAGTTCGAATAGTTCGTGCCGATTGACCCGAAATGCAGGCGTATAAACACTGCGTCTCTTATCCGCGAAAACATAACTATATTCGACTGCTTGTGCACCGGTGCTGTTGGCATCGATTTCTGCCGCCTCATTGATATTAGGCCCGTACAGCCTAAGGTCGAGCGTACTATTCGCCGAAAGAATTGCATCTCGCAATTGTTCAGCATCGAGTCGACGACGAGGATAAGAAGTAAGCAGGTGATTATCCGGATCATGTGCTTTAGCCAACCTATCTGTCTTTGCCGATAACTGCCAGGTTCGTGACAACATAATTTCTTTCACCAATGCTTTTATTGACCATTCGTTTTCTACCAAGCGAATAGCCAGGTAGTCGAGTAACTCTGGGTGGGAAGGCAGTTCTCCTGTAGTACCAAAATTATCGACACTGCGCACAATGCCGGTGCCGAACAACCAACTCCAGATTCGGTTTGCCATTACACGGGCTGTAAGAGGATTGTTCTTACTAAGAATCCATTCGGCCAGTTCACGCCGACCACTAGTGTTCGATTGGATAACTGGAGCTTCACCCAAAGTGGCAACTTGAAGAAATCCGCGAGGTACGATTTCACCTTTGTTTTTCTCAACTCCCCGAATGCGAATTGCTGAATCGGTAGGTTTCGGATCATCCTTAACAGCCATAGCCTTGGGGCGGCTTTTAATTCTTGCGTTGAGTGGTTTCAATTCGGACTCCAAGCCTTTAACCTCTTCCTTCAATGCCGCAACGTATTCGTTGCGTTCTTGAGATTCGAGGATGGCGGAATCCTCAACCAGAAACCACTGGACAGCATCTGCAACGACATGGCCGTCCGTATCCTCGGTGCTGATACGAACGAAGTTTGTGCTTTCTCTAACAAAGTAGAATTCTCCTAGTGTGTAAAAACGACCGTAATCTGATGGAGCTATTTTCTGGTTTAC
>CEVA01055753.1_pt1 | contig 11265 bp, 10 predicted proteins | sample 361521 | NCBI WGS metagenome assembly CEVA01 (sample SAMEA2622823, study PRJEB7988) | marine metagenome | isolation source: saline water (ENVO:00002010), including | reverse complement strand
TGCAACAACCAATTGTCGATTAGTCCGCTAGGTCGCTCGCTAATGGCTGTGGCCACGCCGCCGCAACCGTAATGGCCACAAACGATGACGTGCTTAACCTTAAGAACATCCACCGCATACTGAATTACCGACAAGCAGTTAAGGTCGGTATGTATCACTAGATTGGCAACATTACGGTGTACAAAAAGCTCACCCGGCAACAAACCGACGATCTCGTTGGCCGGTACACGACTGTCGGCGCAGCCAATCCACAGGTACTCGGGCTGCTGCTGGCGTGCTAACTTCTCAAAAAATAGTGGGTCCTCACTTTTGATCTGATTCGCCCAGTAGCGATTGTTTTCGAAAAGGTTTTTCATACGCTGGCGCTCCATTATTGTCCAATTTATCTTAACGATCTAGCTGCTTCCAGGCGATTGTTCTTTCATTCTTCTAATTTAATTGGACAACCGTTGCGCAATAATCCCGGTAATCATAGATTAAAGTGCGCTTTCGAGTCCGTGGCGACGAACCACGAGGCCGGGGGTTCGGATCTCTTCGGGTGCGCCAAATTGATGGTATAAACAATGACACAAACAGTGTGTTGTCCCAAGTAACAGACAAAACCCAGAACTATCAAGACATCATGGTCCAGTTGGTGAACGAAACACCGGGGAGGGTTGTGTGTATCAGGGTTGCTATTTGTTGTTGGCTTGGTCAGACTGATGTCTCAGCTAGCCTATGAAAACTAGCGATCAAATGGTATTAGAGCTGCAACTACAGATTCCTCCACTTCTTTAGAGTTGGTCAGTTACCCTGTTCTGCTAACTATCCATTGCCCAATAGCGTTTCCCCGCGCTTAATAGTCGGGGTTTTATCTTTAAACTCATTGTGAGAATACTTTATGAATATTTATGTTGGAAACCTGTCATATAGCGTAACAGAAGATTCACTTCGCTCTATGTTTGAGGCTTTTGGGGGCGTAGTGAGCGCCAAATTAATTATGGATCGAGATACTGGTCAGTCAAAGGGATTTGGATTTGTAGAAATGGAGAATAATGCCGACGGCCATAAAGCTATCGAGGACTTAAACGGCAGCGACAATGGCGGCCGAGCGCTCAGGGTTAATGTGGCAAAACCGCGAGAACAAGGTAATCGGGGTAGGCGGAATCGTTTCTGATTCGAGACTACAGATCTTCAATATCCTAGGGGGTATACCTAAAGCGCTGGCGATGTGTTGTTTTCCAACACTGGATCGGCGCTTAACGGGTGTTATCTAAGTTATGGAGATCGTTAAGTTAACGTGTACAGAGAACAACAGAACGCTAGACGCGAGTGTGCTAAAGAAGTCTGATAGGTTTCTTGAGGTCGTTGTCGAAGGTACCGATACAAAGGTGACATTAGCCAAGAAATCTTCAGACGAAAGAGTATATGTAGGCCATATGGCGGGATTGGAGTTTATATCGACCGGGTGAGTCTCAATAAGAACTGCGTTCGGGATGTCTAGTATCCGGAGTTCCTCCACTTTATTTAAGACCAGTTGGCACCATTCGGTATCAGCCGCTATAAGCCAAAAATTGCAGATGGTTCTGCCGCTGTTGGCACTCCTGCAGAATCTTAGCGACCAACAGGAATTCTTGCTAATTCATCGTTGTCTATAGCCTGGGTAAATTCGTGTTAGTTGTTCAGCATGGTAACTTCGGTAGATTCTAGTATGTGCCCCGACTTTGCGACCTGTTCACCAGCTTTGGCAAAAAATTGATCCATGGCCTCTTTCGAGGTGACATGGCATAGAACAAAGCACGTTTGTGGGTCATCGTCGCATCTGCCATGGAAGAGTTCTATGATGCCCGCTTGTCTCGCCATCGGCTGGGCGCCGTAGAACGCCTGTTCCTATTCAGAAAAGTCGTTGCTGATCTTAAACTTGATTAAAGCGTATGAAGCCATACTGATTCTCTGCAGAGTTTATTAAAGTTGTAGGATCACGAGTGTATAAGAAATCGGTTCCCCAGTTGTGGCGCCCGATTTATGACAACGCAAAACCTCAGACTGAGTAAGGCCGATTACGAATTAATACTGATTGCTGATTCAGCATTGCAGCAGGTCTAAATCTGGCCCTTGCTTCTGTAAGCTACTGTACTCGAGTCGGATGCAGCCAAAGCCTGAATTTGGAGGCTGATCCTGTTTGGGTTTCCCTCGCCTGTAAATAGTGCGCCGACGGCATTAACTGGACCGTTTTCTGTAGGATTGCTGCACATATGCACCTCACCAGAAAACCCAGTGAACAGGCGTATTTGTTTATAGGTAATATAAATTTCATGCGAGCTCCAGCATCGACCAGCGTGGGTTCGATCTTGGAGCTGATATTCGTTAACTCGAAAGCGTAAGGATCAAAGATGAATCGACCATTGAACATTCTATTTCTGATGGCAGATCAGTTAGCGCCTCACTTTCTATCGGCCTATGGGCACAAAGTGGTTAAAACGCCAAGATTGGATGGCATCGCCGCGGACAGTACTATATTTGATGCGCATTATTCCAACTCGCCCTTGTGTGTGCCCGCCAGGGCGGGGTTGCTGACCGGGCAATTACCATCGACTGTCAATGTTTTCGACAGCGGCTGTGACTACGAACATTCAATACCAACGTTTGCACATTACCTGCGAGCTAATGGCTATGTCACAGTGCAAAGCGGTAAAGCACATTATGTTGGGACAGATCAATTGCACGGCCTAGAGAGACGACTAACAACAGACATTTGTCCCGCAGACAACTGCTGGTTCGGTGTGTGGGATGATCCAGATCGTACTTTGGACTGGTTTCACAACTTAAACAATGTCGTCGAAGCTGGTATAGCGGAGCGTTCGAGCCAACAGGATTTTGATCACGATGCGGCCCATGCAGCAGTTCGCTGGATCTACGACTATGCGCGTGGTCAGGATACGCGGCCGTTCATGCTCAAGGTGTCTTTCACGCATCCCCACGATCCCTATGTGACACCACCTGAGTATTGGGAGCGTTATAGGCATGATGATATCGACATGCCTATCACACCGTTTATTGCTCCAGACGAGCGGGACAACCATGGGCGTTGGCTTTACAGTCATTATGATCGGGGTGAACGCAAAATTACTGCTGAGACCATTCGAAATGCTCGGCATGCCTACTACGGGTCGGTCAGTTTCGTAGATGATCGTGTAGGTGAAGTTCTAGATGCACTGAAAGCTGCTAAGTTAGACCAAAACACCGTTGTAATTTTTACAGCTGACCATGGAGATATGCTGGGTGAACGGGGATGCTGGTACAAGATGAGTTTCTATGAGCAATCCTGTCGCGTTCCACTGATGATTTCGGTGCCCGGCAATTCCGGTTCCCGAAGGGTGAGTCAGTGTACGTCCCTGGTCGATTTGATGCCGACATTGCTGGAGCTTGCGCTGGAACAAGGGACGGATGATCTAGTTGAGCCAATTGCTGGTCGTAGTTTGGCTCCATTGATTACTGGGGAGCCCAGGGACTGGCTCGATGAAGCGGTCTCGGAGATTCTTTTCGAGGGAGTACGGGCGCCAGGTTTCATGATCCGGCGAGGGCAGAAAAAATATGTTCACTGGGAAGGTCGCCCTTGTAGCCTGTTTGATCTGGGCGAAGATCCTTTTGAACGGAACAACCTTGTCGATGACTTTTCTAAGCAATCCGAGGTGAAAGATTTTGAGTCTGAAGTTCATCAGCGGTGGTCACTGGATGACCTGACGCAGCAAATACTCCTGAAGCAGCGTCGTAATACGCTGGTGCACAAGGCGCTTATGACGGGGGAGATAACTCCACTGGACTTTCAGCCATTTGATGATGCATCCAAACGGTACTACCGGGGATACGGTAACTGGCATGAAGCAGAAGCACGCGATTCTCTTCGATTTGACCGTTGAGCTGCAACAGTTCTATAGATAGGGGTGCCGCTCATCATAAGCTCGGGCGGCATGGTCCATGCGCATGAATTCCGCACCCAGTTCCCGGAGTCTGGCGATAAAACGTTCCAGCATCAGCATCCGATGGCCGCGTCCAATGACGTAAGGGTGACAGGTATAGGTGATAATGCCCCAGTCTGTGTAGCGGGTCATATAAATAAAGTCGTCCACCCAGTTTTCCATTACGCTGTTTGCGTTGCGATGACCGGGTCGGGCATTGGTCATCTCGAAATGAGGGTGGTCGTCCTGCGACCAGCTGACAGGCATTTCGATCAACGGGGTTTTATCGCCAAACTGCATGGGTTTTTGCAATTCAATGACGTCTCCCTGGCGTACCCGATAGGGGGAATAATCATGCCCCATCATGGAACTTTCATAGTAAAAGCCGTGCTGGATAAGCAGTTCCAGCGTATGGGGACTTAAATCCCAAGCCGGGGAGCGGTAGCCCTGTGCCCGCTGGCCACATAATCGCGCTATGGCGTCGTTGGCGCGGATCATTTCAGATTCCTCTTGTGCCCGATCTAACAGCGCTGGTTGCACATGCGTCCATCCATGGTGGCCGATCTCGTGGCCACCCTTGACAACTTCGGCACAGGCTTCGGGGTAAGTTTCGATGGTGAAACCAGGGATGAACCAGGTCGTTGGAATCTTCTGAGCCTGCAATAAAGGCAGAATACGGCTTGCACCCACGATCCCGAATTCACCTCGTGAGATAGGGGTGGGTGTAGTCATGCCCCGGGCGATATACCCCGACATAACATCGAAGTCGAAAGTCAAACAGACCATGTGTCTTGCCATCAGCTTATTTTCCTAGTAACGGGATTGCGATATGAATCTGTGTATTCGCGTGACACCACACACTGTTGTTTTGACCAATGTCGTCACGTCATATCAGGATAGACTAAGAACGCCACCATTGAATCGGTTCTATAACTATACAGGGTTACAATGAAGGTTAACTTCCGTCATAAGCGGAGAAGGGAATGGTTGATTTTGTTGCAGAGAGTGACAGGAGCTTGAGATGCCTTTGATTGAACGTTCCAATAGTGTTCTCGTGGTTATTGATGTACAGGATAACTTCCTCGACAAACTGGCGCTGCACGAAAGATCAACACTGGTTTCACGTATCGGGTGGTTGATGCAGGTTGCGACAGTTTTGGCTATTCCGATGATTGCAACTGCAGAGGATGTGTCCGATGAAGTTGATATGAGCCCAAGCCTCAAAGTGTTGTTACCGCAGGGTCAAAGTGTCTACAACAAGCTGGTTTTCAGCCTCCATGGGCAGGATGATATTCGTGAAGCATTGGAACAATTGGGTAAACGAGATGTGGTACTGGTTGGGCTGGAAACCGATGTGTGCATTGCCCATTCTGCGATAGAACTGTTAGATGCGGGCTATCGCGTTTGTGTGATCGAAGATGCCACAGGCTCTCCCTGGCCGCATCATCTGGCAGGACTTCGCCGTATGGAACAGGCCGGTGTGACTATCACCAATACCAAGGGTATTTATTACGAGTGGGTTCGTGACGTTCCGAGTGCAAAGGATGTAGAGACAAAGATCGGTGTGGTTGATTTCGAAGTAGACACGGTCCCTGGACTTACACTCTAGCCGATATACCAACTGAGGTTGTCTGAAGTTTTGTTCGAACCTGAGCATCGGTTGATCTAGTTCGATGTTAACAATATCGTTGACCCGACTTAGATTCTCGTTTGAGTTAAACCTAAGTTCCATTACTGTGCCTCGGCCAGTATTAAATTTTGAACGAATAGACAACTGACATTTGGAATTCTTTTTAAAGCGAGGCCATGATGAATTTAACTGAGAAATTTGATCGCTATCCGTTGACATTTGGCACCACGCCAATTGAATATCTGCCCAGGTTGACGCAGGCCTGTGGGGGCAGAGTTGAAATATATGCGAAGCGAGATGACTGCAACTCGGGTCTTGCGATGGGCGGTAACAAGTTACGGAAACTGGAATATATTGTGCCCGATGCACTCGCTTCGGGAGCTGATACGCTGGTGTCTATTGGTGGTGTGCAATCCAACCATACGCGCATGGTTGCTGCAACAGCTGCAAAAATCGGTATGAAGTGCAGACTGGTTCAGGAAAGCTGGGTGCCACATGACGATGCGGTATATGATCGCGTAGGCAACATTCTGCTGACTCGCCTAATGGGAGCTGATTCACGTATCGTTGACGATGGGTTCGATATAGGCATACGAAAAAGCTGGCAGGATGCAATGGAATCGGTGCGAGCAGAAGGAGGTATACCCTACGGGATTCCGGCAGGTGCTTCGGTACATAAATTTGGCGGTCTGGGTTACGTCGCATTTGCCGATGAGGTGAGAGCCCAGGAAGCGGAGTTGGGTTTTCAGTTCGATTATGTTGTGGTTTGTGTTGTGACCGGATCAACCCAGGCTGGTATGATCGTTGGGTTCAAAGCTGATGGTCGTGCACACCGGGTTATCGGTATTGATGCTTCGGGCACACTAGGAAAAACTAGAAAGCAGGTTACAGAAATCGCGCGGAATACCGCAGAACTGATTGAATTGGGGGTCGAAATCACCGACGACGACATCTACATCAATCCCGACTATGCCTATCCGGCCTATGGCGTGCCCAGCAAAGAAACGAACGAAGCCATTCGACTAGCCGCTAGAACAGAAGCAATGATTACTGACCCGGTCTATGAGGGGAAGTCGATGCAAGGTATGATCGACCTCATCAGAAAACGGCATTTTCCTGATGGATCAAAGATTTTGTATTCGCACCTTGGTGGTGCGCCGGCATTGAACGGATATAGCGATATCTATCGGAACGGTTGAAAAAGTTCAGTGTCTGGTGAGGCGCTGGTTTGGAGGTTTCCCTGCTGCAGAATCAATTTCTGGAATGTTCCGATGAGCACCTGCTTGAGCGCTTTCACAACGGGGTCCGGGCAGGTCTAGATTGTTGAAAACAATTGTGAACCCGATGAGGATACCTGTATGGCAGGACCACTGACCGGCTACCGGATTATTGAATTAACCTCCATGCTGACTGGGCCCTGGGCAGCATCTCTTTTAGGAGATCAGGGTGCAGACGTGATCAAGGTTGAAGTACCCGGAAGGGGCGATCACACGCGCTCGGTTGGGGCTCATCGCGAGGGGCTGTCCACTAGCTTTCTGAATATCAACAGAAGCAAACGGTCCATCACCTTGAATCTCAAGCACGATGAGGGCAAAAAAACGCTGAAGCGCCTTGCTGCTACGGCTGACGTGTTTATCCAGAACTTCCGACCTGGGGTTGTTGAACGGTTGGGTATTGGCTATGACGATATCCTGGAAGTCGCACCGAAGATCGTCTATATCTCGATGTCAGGTTTCGGTGAGCGGGGGCCACTGGCACAAAAACCGGTCTACGATCCGATTATCCAGGCAATTTCAGGACTAACGACGGTACAGGCTGGTTCCGATACCGAGCGCCCGAGGCTTATACGTACAATCCTGCCCGACAAGCTTACTGCTGTGTATGCGTCTCAGGCAGTTACGGCGGCGCTTTTGGCTAGAGAAAAAACAGGGGCCGGGCAGCATGTGCGGCTGTCTATGCTTGATGCGGTTCTGAATTTCCTCTGGGCTTCAGATATGGGCGGGCAGACATTTATTGATAACCCGGTCACCAGCCAGGCGGCTGCGAGTTTTATCGATCTTATTTACGAGACTGAAGATGGTTACATGACCGTATCGACTATGACCAACAAGGAATGGGCTTCGCTCACACGGGCGTTCGATCGGCCTGACTTATTGGAAGACCCACGGTTTAAGACGCCGCAGCTTCGAGATAAGAACGTAAACGAACGCCTGGGGGTAGTTCAGGACGTGCTGAGAACCCGCACCACGCAGGCCTGGCTCGAAATTTTCGAGCGTGAAGATGTGCCCTGCGCGCCAGCTCTCTCGCGACAGCAGGTGATTAGGCATCCCCAGGTTCTGGCAAGTGAGATCCTGCTGGAAAATTTTCATCCTGTTGCAGGTTCTCTACGTCAGACACGTGTGGCGGCGCGGTTCGAAGGATCACCGCCTGAGTTACCCAAAGGAGCACCCAGGCTGGGCGAGCATAACCATGAGATTCTGTGTGAGATGGGACTGTCCGAACCTGAGATTGAATACCTGATCACACAGGGGGCGGTCGGCGATGAACAGTATGACAATTCATGAAATCCCTAACCAAGGTGCGTGGCGTTAACCTGCAGTTCGTGAGTACAGGTAGATGATTGATTTTTATTTTTGGCCAACACCCAATGGGTGGAAGATCTCGATTGCCCTGGAAGAGATGGGTCTGCCTTACAATGTTATTCCGCTGCGTATAGGTCAGGGGGAACAGTTCACCGAGGCATTCGAACGCATCAGCCCCAGTCATCGCATGCCCGCGATCGTCGATCATGAACCGTTGGGTGGCGGTGACTCGTTTCCGTTGGCTGAATCAGGTGCAATATTGATGTACCTCGCTGAGAAATCCGGCCAGTTTCTGCCGATGGATGTTCAGGGCCGCTACGAGGTGATGCAGTGGCTGTTGTGGCAGACCACGCAGTTGGGGCCCATGATGGGTCAGCATGGTCATTTTGCGTTGTATGCGAAACAAAAGATTCCTTATGCGATCGACCGTTACCGGTATAACGTATTGCGGCTTTTTAAAGAACTAGACAAGCGCTTGAAAGGGCGAGAACATATCTGCGGTCAATATACAATCGTTGATATTGCCTGTTGGCCGTGGATCGTTACCTATAAAAGTCAGCAGATCGATCTGGAGGAATTCCCCGAAATCCGCAGATGGTACGATGCGCTTAAAACACGCCCGGGCCTGCGGCGTGGTTATGATCTTCTCAAGGACTCACGCTCGAGTCGGGGAAACGAGGCACCCGATGAAGAGGCGCGTGCCCATTTATTTGGAGAGACACAAAAGGCGAGTGGACAGGTTGAGTCAGCTTCATGACGAGTAGGTTGCCAGGCAAAGATCTAGCCGCGTGCGGCGGTATTAGCGCCTGGTTCACAGAGGACCTAGCCAGATTTGCGACTTCTAGGCCCAAAGGTCGGTACTGAGGTAGCGCTCTCCAGTGTCAGGGAGAATTGCCAGTAAGACAGTACCACGCGCACTTTCTCGTGAGGCATAGTCGAGCATACCCGCAACAGCTGCACCGCAGGAGATGCCACAGAAGATACCTTCGTCAGTCGCCAGTTGGCGCGCTGATTGAAAGGCCGCTTCAGTGGATACGGGTATGATCTCGTCGTAGGCCGACTGGTCCAGAGTATCGGGAATAAATCCCGGTGCTGTGCCCATGATCTTGTGTTTGCAGGCGATGCCTTTGGAGAGAATTGGAGAATCCTCGGGTTCTGTGGCAATGATCATTAGATCGGGAATCCGGTTCTTCAGGTGGGTTGAAAGGCCCGATATAGTCCCGCCGGTACCAGTGGTACAGACGATGGCGTCGAGTTTCTCACCGAAGTCTTCATAGATTTCGTTCGCGGTAATCTCATGCGCCGCAGGATTGGCTGGATTGTAGTGTTGGCCGACAAAGAAATAGCCGTTCTCTTCAGATAATAGCCGGGCTTCTTCTATTGCACCGACCGTGCCTTTGTCAGCTGGCGTCAACACCAGTTCTGCACCATAGGCAAGCAGTATCTGCTTGCGTTCCGCACTCATGTCTTCAGACATCACAAAAATCGCCCGGTATCCCTTAACAGCGGCGACCATGGCGAGCCCAATGCCAGTGTTGCCGGAAGTGGGTTCAATAATTGTGTCGCCAGGATTCAAAGCGCCCCGTTGTTCGGCATCCTCAATCATGTTTAGAGCAGGCCTGTCTTTGACCGAACCGGCCGGGTTGAAGCTTTCCAGTTTTACCCAGAGTTCGTGTGCAAGGTAATCGGTAAAACTGTTCAGCCGAACCACCGGCGTCCGGCCGACAGTCTGCAGGACGTTGTCAAATTTCATGGAGCATATTCCTGGCGCAGGCCCGGGTAGTGACGAATCATCACTGTATAGTGTATACCGGTGTTGCACAAAGTACTGCCGGACCTGGGTAAACGCAGGATCTGCACTGTCTGTTGTACGCGGGCTTGGCTGGCATATGAATAGCGAGGGGGATTATTGAAGAGTATCTGTGTATTCTGTGGTTCTCATAATGGCACCCGTGAAGGTTACAGGGTAGAGGCGGCTAGACTCGGTCGCACGCTGGCTGAGCGGAATTTGGGTCTGGTCTACGGCGGTGCCAGTGTAGGGTTGATGGGTGCAGTTGCTGATGCCGTCATCAACGCCGGGGGTAGGGCAGTTGGCGTAATACCACAGTCCCTGATCGATATGGAAATTGCGCACACCGGATTGGCAGATCTTCATGTTGTCGCGTCGATGCACGAGCGAAAGGCGCTTATGGCGCAACTGTCAGATGGCTTTATCGCCCTTCCCGGTGGAATTGGTACTTTGGAGGAATTGTTTGAAATTATGACCTTCGCTCAATTGCGCTTTCACCAGAAACCCTGTGGTCTGCTCAATATCGAAGGTTACTACGATCAGCTGATCGGCTTTCTGAACAACGCCCAGGCGCAGGGATTTGTGAGTTCAGCACAAATCCGTTATCTGCTTGTAGATCAGACGGTAGATGGGTTGTTGGACAGATTTAACGGAATATGAATTCGGCGTTTGCCAGTGAATACAATTGACGCCTTAGATCTCGCCCATGTACGCAGTTTCTAGAAAATGTCAATAATTCCGGTTATTCTTTGTGGTGGCTCGGGCACTCGATTGTGGCCGCTTTCGCGCCAGCTGGTTCCCAAGCAATTTTTGTCTGTCGCTGGTGATAACACACTGCTGCAGGATACGGTCATACGGCTTACCAGTCTCGACCTGGCTGCTCCGATGTTGGTCTGTCACGAAGACCACCGTTTCAGTGTCGCAGGCCAGCTCTCGATTCTAGATCTTGATCACCAGGGGATAATTCTTGAACCTGTGGGACGAGACACGGCCCCCGCAACAGCGATCGCCGCATTAGAAGCGCTGACACTGGCTGAAGATCCGGTATTGCTGGTTTTGCCAGCAGACCATGTGATGTCGGATCCCGCAGCTCTGGGCCAGGCGGTCTCCAAAGCGGCAGAAGGCGTGAAGAAGGGGCATCTCGCACTGTTTGGTGTGGTACCAAGTGCTCCAGAAACTGGATATGGCTATATCCGTCGTGGCGCTGAGCTTCTCACTGACTTAATATCGGGTCGACGAGTTTGTTGAAAAACCCGATCATGACACTGCCTGTCAATACCTCGCCGACGGTGACTATTTGTGGAACAGCGGAATGTTTATGTTCAG
>CEVA01007034.1_pt1 | contig 11270 bp, 9 predicted proteins | sample 361521 | NCBI WGS metagenome assembly CEVA01 (sample SAMEA2622823, study PRJEB7988) | marine metagenome | isolation source: saline water (ENVO:00002010), including | reverse complement strand
ATCGCGGGCGTGACCGGCAGCGAATGGCGGCGCGTGGAGGGCGCGCGGGCGAAGGGACGCGGTGGCATCCTCGGCCTCGCCACCACGTTGGCCAAGCAATCGGGCGCCTCGCGCACCAGCCCCATCCTGCGCGGCAATTGGGTTTCTGAAACACTGCTGGGCGAGCGCCTGCCCAAGCCGCCGGCGAATGTACCCGACCTGCCGGAGCTGGTGCCCGCCGGACTTACCGCGCGGCAGTTAATTGAGAAACACAGCAGCGTCGAAGCCTGCACCAAGTGCCACGCGCGCATCGACCCCTACGGCTTCGCGCTCGAGCAATACGACGCCATTGGGCACCTGCGCCCGCAACCGGTGGACACGAAGACCCAGCTGGTCGACGGTCAAGCCATTGAGGGCCTCGACGGGCTGCGTAATTATCTGGCCAACGACCGCCGCGAGGCGTTCGTGCGGCAGTTCTGCAAGAAACTCCTCGGATACGCGCTGGGACGCGAGGTGAGTTTGTCCGACGAACCGTTGCTTAAGGCCATGCAGGCGCGGTTAGCAAGGGAAAACTACCGCTTCAGTGTGGTGGTGGAAATGATTGTGACCAGTGAACAATTCCGGAGCATCCGGACGGTGTCGGCGGAAAAGTAAATACCATGAAACAACCCTCCCCCAAATCAATCGAGCGCGTGGCCCAGATGACATTTGCCTCCATCTATCCGCTTTACTTGGCGAGGTTGGAAAAGAATGGCCGTACCGAGAAGGAGCTGCACGAAGTCATCAAGTGGCTGACGGGTTACGATGAGAAAAAGCTGAAAAAGCTGATTGCCGACGAGGTGACGTTTGAAACGTTTTTCAATGAGTGCAAGCTGCACCCGAATGCGCACCTCATCAAGGGCGTCGTTTGTGGCTACCGGATTGAAGAGCTGGAAGACCCATTTTATAAAAAATGCAGGCAACTGGAAAAGCTCATCGATGAGTTGGCCAAAGGCCGGAAGATAGAGAAGATACTTCGGGCCGATGAATAACGCGATTTTCCGCACTAAAAATCGACTCCAAGGAATTGCCGGATAACATGGTTACGACGGCGTAAAGTGTTTGTGAGGCATTTTGAAAAACTCCACAGCCATGCGTTCGGCCGCGAGGATGAGCTGTCCGGCGAACCGTTGCTGAGAGCCATGCAGGCGCGACTGATGGACAAAAAATCCACCGCTGCAACGTGGCAGTGAAAGTGATTGCAACAAGCGAACAACTCCGAAACATCCGTATCTTAAAAGAAACTGATCTTCACTTTTCAACTACTCGATGAACTCCGGGCGCTGCTTGCGGGTTTCCTCTTCCAGTTCCTCTTGCAGCAAGCCGCCGGGGAATTTGGGATCAGACATCACGAGAATTTTCTGTTCAAACCCCTTGCCGTCGATAACAAGCCGTGCGGTATACGTGCCGGGCTTGACGGGATTACCGGCACGGTTCAACGGGGGGGCGGAGCGGCCAGTTGGGCCGGCGATCTGGCCCGGGGCGACCTTGAATTCCCCTAGACTCACGCTGCCATCCTTGTTTTTGTCAGAGCGCTCGAGGATGCGCTTGAGCAGGGTACTGCTCACGCCTTGGGCGTCCTTGGCGGTGAGCTTGCCATCCTTGTCCTTGTCGAATCGTTTAAACAAGTTCTCGATGGTGTCATTGTCGGGCTGGCGGGGGGCGGAGCGGCTTGCGCTACCGCGAAGGTCCCACTGGATGGCGTGCAGGCCGGCCTTGCGCTGGGCGCGCAAACGGCGGATGGGGGTGCCCTTGGCGTCGCGAATCTCCAGCGTGACGGCCTTGGCGTCCTCGGCCAGGTGATAATAGAGGGCGCTGCCGAAGGCGGGGTTGTCGCCAGCGTACAACCGATGGCCGGAGCGGCTGTGGCTGAGCGCGCCGGCCCACAGCACACCGGCGGGCGGCGTGAACAGGTGCGCCTTGGCCTTGGCCGCCTCGGCGGTGAAACCGCGCAACGGGGTGACGTCGAGAATCCACGCGCTGCGGCCGTGCGTGCCGGCGACGATCTCACCGGCGGTCGGGTGCACAGCGATCTCGTGGATGGACACGGTGGGCAGGTTGTTGTTGATGCGCGTCCAGTGGCCGCCGCGATCAACGCTGGCCCAGATGGCAAACTCCGTGCCGCAGTACAGCAGGTTTTCGTTCACCGCATCCTCGCGGACGCAGCGGGTGCTGCCGGTGGGCAGGTTGGCGTTGATGGCCTTCCACGTCGCGCCGAAATCCTCGGTCACGTAAATGTGCGGGTCGTCGTTGTCCGAGCGGTGGCCGTCAAAAGCCACGTATGCGCGCCCATCGGCATAACGCGATGCCTCAATGGCGTTCACTTGAAAATGGCCGGGCAGCTTCACGTTTTTGGTGATGTCCTGCCACTCCTTGCCGCCGTCCCGGGTAATCCAGAGCGCGCCGTCGTCGGTGCCCACCCACAGCACGTCCTTGTCGCGCGGCGACTCCGCCAGCGCCGTGGCCGCGCCGCGCTGGGTGCGGCTGATCTCCGGCGAGATGACCTCCAGCTTGTCGCCGCGGCTCGGCGAACGATACACGAAGTTGCCGGCATTGTAATAGACCTTGGAGTCGTGGTGCGAAAGGAGGAACGGCGCCTTCCAGTTCCAGCGCAGTTTCTTGCTGCGCGGCGCGGGGTTGCGCAGCGTCGCCCGCGCGCCGGTCGCCACGTTCACGCGCCAGAAGCGGCCGTACTGCATCTCGGCATAGACCGTGTCCGGGTCGTTGGGATCGGCGCGGCAGATGAACCCGTCGCCGCCGCCGATGCGCAGCCAGTCGCTGTTGATGGGGCCGAGCCGCCCGCGCTTGCGGCTGGGGCCGCCCCAGCTGCCATTGTCCTGCAGGCCGCCGTAGACGTTGTACGGCACGCGCGTGTCCACGCCCACGTCGTAAAACTGGCCGATGGCCATGATGTTATGGAAATCCCACGTGCGCCCGCGATCGCGGCTGATGTACAGGCCGCCGTCGCAGCCCAACCGCAGGTGCCGCCCGTCGTGTGGGTCAATCCACAGCGCGTGATGATCCGGATGCACGCGGCTGCCGCCCGTTTTAAAACTCTTCCCCCCATCCGTGGAAAAATGAAACTGGATGCCCAGCACGTAAACGAGATTCGCATCACTCGGATCCACGCGAATCTGGCTGTAATAAAACGGCCGCGGATTCAGGCTGTTCACGCGCTCCCAGCTTTCTCCGCCGTCATCGCTGCGAAACACGCCGCCCGTCTCGAACCCCTTCGGCCCCTGCTGCTTCTGCGCGTTGGCCCGCTGGCCGCCAAGGTAGCTGGTGAATGGTCGCCCCGTGCTCCCGCCGCGCCGGCCAAAGGTCAACTCCAGCTCCTTCAACTCCTCGCCGCGCTTCACCTTCACCTTCACCGTGTCCTTCGGCTTGTGCGCGCGGATGGAGTTGATGAGGTCGGTGTAGCTCGCGATCTTTTTCCCGGCCACTTCCGTCACCACGTCGCCCGCCTCGATGCCCGCCTTCTCTGACGGCCCGTCGCGCGTCACGCTCTGGATCACCGCTGCTTTCACCTTGTTCCCGCCGCTGATCCCCATGAACGCCATCGCCGGCCCCACCCCGTTCTGGTCCGTCTCGATGATGCTATAAATGACCCGCGGGTTCTTTTGAAACCACGACACACCGATGCGCCCCATCGGCCGCGTCGGCAGCCCCAGCGCCAGTTTTTTAAACGACTTGCCCCCGTCCGTCGTCTTGTACAACCCGCTGCCCGGCCCCCAGCGTTTCGCCGGGTCGCCGCCGTCAAACGCATCCCGCTGCCGCTCGTACATCCCCACCAGCAACGTGTCCGGTCGTGTCGGATGCATCTGCACCTCGATGCACCCCGTCTTCTCATCCACATACAAAATTTTCTCCCACGACTTCCCGCCATCCGTCGTCTTAAAAAGACCGCGCTGCGCGTTCGGCCCCCACAACCGCCCCACCGCGCCCACGTAAACGATGTCCGGGTTCTCCGGGTGAATCGCGATCCGCCCAATCGAGAACGACTTCTTCAGCCCCATGTTCGTCCACGACCTCCCCCCGTCCGTGCTCTTGTAAACCCCGTCCCCCCAGCTCACCGAGTTGCGCCCGTTGTGCTCGCCCGTGCCCACCCAGACCACGTTCGGGTGCGACCGCGACACCGCCACGTCCCCGATCGACACCGTCGCCTCCCGGTCGAACACCGGCGCAAACGTCGTCCCCGCATTCTCCGTCTTGAACAGCCCCCCCGAAGCCGTCGCGATGTAAAACACCACCGGATCCCGCTCCACCACCTCCAAGTCCACAATCCGCCCCCCCATCGAAGCCGGCCCAATTGACCGCCATTTCAACGCCTTGGTCCATTCATCCGCGAACCGAGGACCGACCTCCTGCCCCGACAAGTTCCCCGCCACCAAGGCGGCCATTAGAATAAACCAAAACGTCTTCATGGTTTGAACGAGAGTATCTAACATGCAAGCCCATACAAGCAAGACGAGCCTCAGTCATCAAACCCATTACAAGCGAACCTCTTCAGCCCCGGATGAGCCATGGAATTCATTACGATTTGGGATTTTTGTGAATAAGTTTTTAAATTAAATTAAAAATTCTTGAAAGATTCCATGGTGTTTTGGCGAATAATAATAAAGGGCATAACATGTATTTTCCCGCCTTGGGCCCAAGGCATCCCGTTGCCCGAAAACGGGCCGGACAAGGAAAGGCGGGGAGCGTCCGCCAAGGATGGCGGGCGCTCAATTTGGAATTACATGGCATGTGCCTCATCTGTGCGCAAGGATAGGACAAGGAAAAAGAGAGGCACCGCCCGTCGCACCGCAATGCGGCGGGCGGTTTTTTATTCTTGAAGAACCCGGAGCACTTCATCCCAGAATTTCATTCGCGCGGCCAAGGACAGCTCGGCGGCCTTCAAGGCCTCCATTTGCCTGACGGCATCCTCCCCGCACAAATCCTCCAGCAAACGAATCGCCAGCGGACCGTGCATCTCCTCGTCCAGGTGGGTATGGCGTTTTAAATAGTAGTGAAACATCGGCGCCTCCTCGAAGCCGACGCCCATGCGGTCCAGCAGGCTGCGAAACATGCGCGGGATGACATGCTCCCGCCCGAGCGCAAATGCCGCCCCGATGCAGTGCGGCTTGCCTTCCTCAATGATTCCAAACGTCGCCCGCATGAATTGAACACAAGGTGCCGGCGCATGCCCCGATTCCAACGCCGCCTCCAGCCCCGATGCGCGAACCACATCGAGGAATGCATCCGCTCCTGCCGTATCCGCGCCCACCTCGTACATGGCGGTCTCGTACATCTCGAAATGGCTCGCGTGGCCGCCCGCAGGCAGCTCGTCGCATTCCTCCTCGCGCACAATGTCGTTTATAAACCGCCTCAGATTCGCGTTGCCCGCCGGCATCCACGGCGCATGGGCTGGAGCCACCGCCGCCTGCAGTCTCTTGAGCAGGCTCATGAAATCCCAAACGGAGAACACGTGATGCTGCATGAACACCTGCAGCGAGGCTTCATCCCGGACCGCCGCGTAAACCGGGTGGTGCTCGAGTTGGTTCTGCAGCGGCTCCAGCGCCTTTAAATCCAGCGCCATCTCAAGTATCCCGGATCACCGCCGCCAACTGATCCCGCAACGCCGCCACCAGCCCTTCGTGCGCGCGGTTCACCTCGTCGTCGGTCAATGTCTTCTCGGAGTTCCGGTAGGTGAACTTGTACGCCACACTCTTCTGCCCCGCCGGCACGTTGCCGCCACGAAACACGTCGAACAGCCGCGTGTCCGTCAGGTTGGCCGGCTTGGTTTTTTTTACAACGCCTAGCACGCTCGCGTGCGTGGTTTCCTCCGTCACCACCATCGCCACGTCCCGCACAATGGAGGGGAACTGCGGAAGGGCCTTGAAGGATTTCGCGCGCGACCGCCGTTGCAGCAGCAGGTCCAAGTCGACTTCCGCCAGAAACACCGGCCGCCGACACTCGCACTCGCGCGCCAGTGCCGGTTGCAACTGCCCGAGTTCCCCGAACGCCTGCTTGCCCAGCCGCAGCCCGGCAGATTCCAGAAACAAGTCCGTTCCCACCGCCCGCCGTTCCACGCCTGCGCCGAAAACGCCGAAGCGTTCCAGGAAATCCTCCAGCGCTCCAATCAGGTCCGCCATCAAGACTGGCTGCCCCTCGGTCTCACCCCAAAACGCCGGATTGGCCACGCCGGTCATCAGCATCGCCAGCCGTCGATTCTCCCCTTCGCCCGGCGTAAACACCCGGCCGATTTCAAACAACGCCACGTCCTCGTTGCGGCGCGTTGAGTTGTTGCGCAGCGAGTCGAGTAGGCCGGGCAACAGGCTGGGGCGAAGCACGTCCATGTCGCTCGAGAGCGGGTGCTCCAGCGCGATGGCTTCCGGCGCCGCCAGCCGGGCGGAGTCGCCGCTGATCAACGTCTGCCCCTGCGCCTCGTTCAGACCCAAGCCGGTGAGGATGGCCCGCGCCTCCGCCAGTTCATCGTGGACGGTGTCGAAGGCGTTCTCCCCCAGCGCGCCCCGCGGCGGCGTGGCCGGGATCTTGTCCACGCCGTGCAGCCGGCAAATCTCCTCGATCAAGTCCGTCTCGCGCTTCAAGTCCACGCGCCACGACGGAATGCGAAACACCCCATCGCCCGCGTGCGCAATCTCCAGCCCCTCGAGGTACGCCGTGTTCTGCTCCGGCGACAACTCAATGCCCAGCAGCGCGCTCACTTTCTCGTGGCGCAACGTCACCACGCGCGGCTCCGGATTTTCCGGGAAGGCATCCACCGCGCCAGACGCCAGTTCGCCGCCCGCCGTTTCCAGGATGAGCTGCGCTGCTCGCCGGCTGGCCCAGTCCGTAACGCCAATGTCCGCCCCGCGCTCAAAGCGGTAGCTCGCGTCCGTGTGCAGCCGCGCCGCCTTCGAGGTCGCGCGGATGTTGGTGGGGTTAAAATACGCGCACTCCAGCAGCACGTCCTGCGTGTCCGGCTGGATCTCCGTGTTCAGACCACCCATCACTCCCGCAAGCGCAATGCCCCTCCCCTCGTCGGCAATCAGCAGATTCTCCGCCGTCAACTCATGCTCCTGCTCGTCCAACGTCGTGAACTTTTCCCCGTCCGCCGCGCGGCGAACAACCACCGTTGGCTTGCCGCCATTCGCGTCCAGCAAACGCAAGTCAAACGCATGCAGCGGCTGTCCCGTTTCCATCATCACGAAGTTCGTGACATCCACCACGTTGTTGATCGGCCGCAAACCCACCCGCTCCAGCCGCTCCCGCAGCCAGTCCGGGCTCGGCCCAATCTTCACCCCGCGAATCACCCGCGCATTGTAACGCGGGCACAACCCCGCATCCTCAATCCGCACCTCCACCAAGTCCTCAACCGCGCCGCCCGTCTCCGCCAGATTCACCGCCGGCTTTCGCAGCGCATTACCCGTCAACGCCGCAATCTCCCGCGCCAACCCAATCACGCCATTGAGGTCCGGTCGGTTCGGTGTCACCTCCAAGTCGTAAACCACATCGCCGCCCGGCAGCCCGCGATGTTCCCCAAACGGCCGTCCCACCACCGCGTCCTCCTCAAGAATCAGAATTCCCTCGTGGTCATCCGAGAGCCGCAGCTCGCGCCCGGAGCACATCATCCCCTCCGATTTCTCCCCGCGAACCTTGCTTGCCTTTAAAACAAACGGCTTCTCCCCCTCCTCCACCGGCATCGACGTCCCCGGCAACGCCAGCGCCACCTTGTCGCCCGCCTCGAAATTCGTCGCCCCGCAGACAATCTGCCGCTCCTCTCCCCCGTCGTTCACCTTGCAAAGCGTCAACCGGTCCGCGTTCGGGTGCTGCGCCTTCACCACCACCTGCCCCACCACGATCCCCTCAAACGCCCTCGCACACTCCTCCACGCCCTCCACCTCCACTCCCAGCATCGTCAACCGCTCCGCCAGCTCCCCCGGCGACCAGTCAAAGTCCACGTACTCCTTCAGCCAATTATAGGTGACTTTCATCTCTTTTTCTTCGCCCGAAACTTCACCCCGTCCAGTCCCTTAAAATCCGCGTCCTGTGTCCAGAGCGTCGCCCGGAATATTTGAGCGGTCGCATAGATGATGGAGTCCGCCAAGGGCAGCTTGTACTCGATCCCCAGCCGGCCGGCCTCGACCGCGACCTGGTAATCCAAATCCACGAACGTGCCCGCCTGCCTCATCTGGCCCGCCATCTCCATGGCCGGTGACATGCCTTGTTCACGATTGATTTTCCGAAACACTTCCAAGGCAACCACGGAGGGCACCACCAACCGGTGGCCCTGTTTTAATGGCTCCTCAAAAAACCGCGCATTCGGGCCATCGGCCACGAACTCCAGCCACCCGGATGTATCCACCACGTTCAAAACCGGTCCGGCTCTTTCTCAATGGTGGTGTCCATGCCCTTGTAAAGACCTCGCAGCTCCTCAATGGGCCGGACCCGGACCAGTTGAAGCGTGTTCCCGCAGGGCACAAAAACCACCTTGCTGCCGGGTGTGAGTTCATATTCCTCCCGCAACTCCTTGGGAATGACCACTTGATACTTGGATGAAACAGTTACTGTGCTCATATCGATCTCCTATTCGTTGAACAATATATCCATCGATCCAATCTGTCAACCACCACTCAAAACTGCTCCAGAAACCGCACGTCGTTCTCGTAAAACAGGCGAATGTCGTTGATGCCGTAGCGCAGCATGGCGATGCGCTCGATGCCGAAGCCGAAGGCCCAGCCGGTCCACACCTCGGGGTCGTACCTCACCTCCCCGAACACCGCCGGGTGCACCATGCCGCAGCCGGCGATCTCCAGCCAGTCCTTGCCCATCTTCCTCGTGAGCGCGTTGGCAAAGTCGATCTCAAAACTCGGCTCGGTGTAGCTGAAGTAGTGCGGGCGGAATCGAATCTGCGTCTTCGGCCCCATCAACTCGCGGAAGACAAACTCCACCGTGCCCTTCAGGTCGCCCACCGTCACGCCCTTGTCCACGTACAGACCCTCGACCTGCTGGAAGGTGGGGTTGTGCGTGGCGTCGGCGGTGTCCCGGCGATACACGCGCCCGGGCACGATGATGCGCACCGGCGGAGGCTGCTCCTTCATCACGCGAATCTGCACGCTCGAGGTGTGTGTCCGCAGTAGCGGCCGGTCCGGTTGATCCAAGTAAAACGTATCCTGCGCATCGCGCGCGGGGTGGTCGGCCGGCGTGTTCAGGGCGTCGAAGCAGTGATACTCATCCTCCACCTCCGGTCCATCGGCCACCACAAAGCCCAGCTTGCGAAAGCTTTTAACAATGTCCTCCGTCACCTGCGTCAGCGGATGCAGCCGACCCAGTTGCCGCCGCCTTCCCGGCGCGGTGAAATCCGTCGGCTCAGACGGCTCCGCCGCCGCCATCTCGATCCGCTCCCGCGCCGTCGCCAGCGCCTGTTCCAGCTCCCCCTTGGCCTGATTGATCGCCTTGCCCGCCAGCGGCCGCTCCTCCTTGGAGAGCCCACCCAGTTGCTTCATCAAGCCCGTGAACTTCCCCTTCGGCCCGATCCATGCCCCCTTCGCGCGCTCCAGCGCCTGCTGGTCCGGCGCCGCCGAAAGCTCCGCCAGTGCTTCCGCTTTCATCGGTTCAATTTCATCCAGCAACGACATCGTCTTGCGCAATCTAGTGAATCAAAAAACCGCCCACCAACAAAAAAGGCGGCCCCTCGCAGGCCGCCCGTTTCCGAAAATCTCCGGTCAAGCCTTGGCTTTATCCTCCAGCCCGGCTTGGGCAACCTTGACCAACTCCGCAAAGGCCGCCTCGTCCTGCGCCGCAATATCCGCCAGCACCTTCCGATTCACCTCCACGTTGGCCGCCTTCAGCCCTTCGATAAACCGGCTGTACGTCAGACCCGCCGGCCGGCACGCCGCGTTGATCCGCACATTCCACAAGCCACGGAATGTCCGTTTCTTGTTCTTGCGGTCGCGGTAGGCGTACTGCCGCCCGTGGTCGATTGCGTCCTTCGCATACCGGTACAACTTGCCGCGGCGCAGCCAAAAACCCTTGGCCGCCTTCAGCCAACGACGCCGGCGCCGGCGCGATGCAGGTCCATTGGTAACCCTCATTAAATCCTCTTCTCCCTAGTGGCTAAACGGCAGGTTCTGCAGCACGCGCGGCTCGTCACTTTTGTCCACCATGCCACCCTTGCCCAACTGCCGCCGCCGCTTGCTGCTCTTCACCGAAAGCAAATGCCGCATTCCCGGCGACCGCCGCTTGACTCTGCCCGTCGCGGTCACCTTGAACCGCTTGGCCACTGATTTGCGCGTCTTGACGCTCATTTCAACGTGATTTCCTCAAAAAGAGCGCGCAGCATAGAGTCGCCGTCCCACCGACGCAAGCCTTTTCCAGAGGTTTTTTGGGGCCACAGACAGCCTGAATTGGCATCACGAAGCAGTCCCTTGAACGTCGCACATTTGCGGCTGGAAGGCCGGAAGTAAAAAGCACAGGTCAAAACTCAATAACAGCGTAAAATCGCACTCCTTTCCCTTTTGCGTTGTGGCTTTGACTTTCTATTTTCCACTTTTTACTTTCCCGAAATGCTTAGTCGCATTTTTGCTTTTCTCTTTTCAGCGTCGGTCTTCACTCCCACTTGGGCCGCGAACCAAATCAGCAATCCGCCCTGGCACCTCGTTGATTATTGGTGGGACTTCGGGAATGAGACTGAGTTTGAAAGTTACGAGGTCGATTTCACGCTTAGCAATGATGTCGACCCCAAGTTGCGCCTCTACATTGCTCCTATTGGTTTGGGGCATCTAAACAAGGTACCGTTTTATGGCGGCATTCAAACCCTGTCCGACGGGTATCTCGTCCACCCGCATCCCCGTCGTCGGGAATACATTGGCAAGGGCGCCATCTTTTCGCGTTGGAACGAACGCGACATCAAGGCCACGCGCAAAAGTAAAGGCGGCCTTTTTGAGAGTGGTGGCTATGAGGGAGACTTTATTAGCGTGCGAAACAAATGCCGCTGGACCAAGGGCAGCTACACCTACCGCATCAAGCGCGGCAAAACTGAAGCAATCAATGGCAAAGAGCATACATGGGTGGAGGCTTCCGTATTCTCCCATGCAGATAAAAAGACCGTATCCATCGGCGCCCTACGCTTTCCCGGGGCCAAGCTGATGCTTGGCCGGCAACTGGCTGGGTTCATAGAAATCTATGGCCCACGCATCCCGCTGGAAAAGATCCCGAAAATCACTGTCACCTTTGAAGCATGGCGCATTAATGGCAAAGCGACCCCTCCC
>CEVA01107143.1_pt1 | contig 11273 bp, 12 predicted proteins | sample 361521 | NCBI WGS metagenome assembly CEVA01 (sample SAMEA2622823, study PRJEB7988) | marine metagenome | isolation source: saline water (ENVO:00002010), including | reverse complement strand
GGTTTATTTTTTCTTTTCTAATAATGCCATATAAAATCCGTCAAAGCCAGATTTGTGTGCCAGGACTTTTTTATCCTTTACAAGCGTAAATTCTTTTCCGTTTTCAGACTTTAAGAATTTTTCAACTTGTTTTTCGTTTTCAGAAGGTAAAATAGAGCAAGTTGCGTATACCATTTTGCCTCCAGATTTAACCATCTTTGAGTATTGTTCTAAAACTTCAGATTGAGTTTTTTTGATGTTTTCTATAAACTCAGGTTCTAGTTTCCATTTGGCATCAGGATTTCTTCTTAGTACACCCAACCCAGAACATGGAGCGTCAATTAATAAGCGATCCGCTTTGCCATGAAGCTTTTTTATAGGCTTTGTAGAGTCGATAACTTTCATTTCAATATTATGAACTCCATTACGACGTGCTCTAACTTTAAGTTTCTTTAGTTTACTCTCGTAAATATCCATAGCAATCACTTGGCCTTTGTTTTCCATAAGTGATGCTAAGTGCAATGTTTTGCCACCTGCGCCAGCACATACATCTACAATTTTCATACCTGGTTTTACGTCTAAAAAGTCCGCAACCAATTGAGATGATGCATCTTGAACCTCGAACCAACCATTTTGAAAAGCTTCTGTTTTAAAAACATTAGCACGTTTAGTTAGCTTTAATGCCCAAGGATGATCTGGTAAAAATTCGGTATCAATGTCTTCAGACAGTAGTTTTAGCTGTAAGTCTTTTTTGTTAGTTTTAAGTGTGTTAACTCTTAAAATAACATCTGCCTGCTCATTTTGCATGGCAATTTCTTCGGTCCAGATTTGTTCACCCAATTCTTTTACACCCAAATCATCTATCCAGTCTGGTATAGACTCGCGGAACTTTCTAATTTTAGAAAGTTCATCAAAACGACCTTTAATCTTGCGTGTTGGAGTATCTGTAAAATATTTCCAATCCGGAAGTCTTATTCCTTTTAGCGTTGCCCAAACAGCAAAAATTCGCCAAAGATTATCTCTGTCGTAAGGTGCTTTTACGTCAGCGATTTCAGAGTATAATCGTTTATATCTAACAATTTCGTATACGGTTTCTGCAACAAACCCTCTGTCTCTGCTTCCCCAACGTTTATCGCGTTTTAGTAATTGCTGTACTACTTTGTCAGCATATTCATTTTCATTGAAGATTTTGTGTAAACCATCAATAACCGCAAAACATAAATTTCTATGTAATCTCATTGCAAAAAATTAGCATGCAAAGGTAGTATAAAAGTTGGGAAGTGCTACAGTATTAGACCAAAGTCTTTTGCAAAACAAAAAAATAGAGAACAAGTTTTTGCTTGTTTCCGCATCTCAATTAAATTGCAGTAATTTCTTAAATATAATTTGAAAGAAGAGGGGATAATAGAACAACTAAAGGAAAGAAATACCGCAGTGTTTTCTCAACTTATAGATGATTACCAGCAAAAGGTTTTTGGTACCTGTATTTCTTTTGTGCCCAACAAAGAAGATGCAGAGGACTTAGTACAAGAGGTGTTTTTGGAGGTTTATAACTCTATTTCAAAATTTAAGGGTAATTCTAAGTTATCTACCTGGATCTATAAAATAACCACTAACAAATGTTTAGAGTTCATCAGAAAAAAGAACACTAAGAAGCGAAGCGGGTTTTTAAAGCCATTGTTTAGCGAAGAATTTTCTATAGACAAGACCAATTATTTTACAGAGTTTAACCATCCTGGATTTTTATTAGAAAACAAAGAATTAAACGAAACCTTATTTAAGGCTATAAACAGTTTGCCAGAAAGTCAGGCTTCGGTCTTTACTTTGCATAAGATTGATGGAAAAAGCTATCAGGAAATTGCAGACATAACAGACAAGAGTGTGTCTTCGGTAGAGTCTCTTATGTTTAGGGCTAAGAAAAACCTTCAGCAATTATTATACGACTATTACAAAAATGAAATTTAGCACAAGTTTTTTATAACTTATGCATCTAAATAACAAATGATTTATGATGAAAGATACTGAGATTAACAAAAAAGTAAATGCTACGCTAAATGTGGCAGATACTATCCAAGAGGTAAAGGTGTCGCCTTTTCTAAAGGATAGAATATTGAACAATCTAACCAATGAGGTTGATGAACCTCAAAAGGTTTGGGCTTGGTTTTCTCCTAAGTTTCAGTTAGCAACTTTGATAATAGTCATTTTACTAAATGTGTATGCATATAAAGTACTGACATCGGATAATTATAATACAACCGTTGAAGAATTTGTAGATACTTATGATTTTGGAGACGAAACATATACTTCTATTTTTAATTAGTTGAGTTATGAAAAAACAAACCCTATTGTACATATTGCTTGTAGTACTTTTTTTGTCTAATGCTTTTTTTATTTTTCATCATTTAACAAGCCAAGGAAATAACGATCATAAATCTCGTTTTTCTATGGTAGAAGAGTTAAACTTTAACCAAGAGCAACAAGACGCTTATAACAAGATGCGAAGTGAGCATTTTGATAAAATGAAATCCTATTCAAAAAGAATAGGTGAGTTAAAAGAAGAAATATATTCTAATAAAGGAGAAAATGAGATCTCTGAAGTGTTTTTAGATTCTGTAATAGATTTAATTGCAATAGAAGAAAAGAACAAAGATTTAGAGATGTACAAGCATTTTAGAGACGTAAGAGAAATATGTAACGATGAACAAAAAGCGCAACTCTCTAAAATTATAAACGATGCTATAAAGCGTCATGGCAAAAGAGGAAAGTCTAAAAACAAAGAATGAGTTAAGTTTATAATTTCTCTTTAGGTAGACTTTATAGACTATTATTTGATTGATTATTGTTAATATGAAAAGCTTTGCGGTAATATCGTAAAGCTTTTTTATTTTTAAGCAAAATTGAAAGTATGCGAATTTTACTGTTTTGTTTGTTGTTATTTAACTTGTGTTCTTGTAAATCTGAAGAACCTTTAAAGCAAAGAAATTTTTCTGAAGTAGAGATTAAAACTTTGTTACAAGATTCCTTGATGAATGTTAGGGCTTTGGAAATAGAGGGAGACGGTTTTGCATTTGCAACGTCTAATGGTGAAATAGGTGTGCAGAGTTTTACGTTTCCGTCCAGTATTAATAGCCCTGATTCAATAGTACTCCAAGAAATAGCACAAAAAACTATTCAGCTAAAACACGATTCTATAATACCAAATTTTCGATCATTGTCAATTAATGATAAGGGAGGTTTTCTGCTCAGTATCTCTTCACCGACATTATTATATAGGGCAGGAGGTGATTCTTTAAAGCTTGTATATAAAGAGACCAACCCAAAAGCATTCTACGACTCTATGGACTTTTGGAATGACCAAGAAGGTATAGCTATCGGAGACCCAACGGATGATTGTATGAGTATCATTATTACCAGAGATGGAGGTGAGACTTGGACGAAATTATCTTGTGATGATTTACCAAAAGCAAGAGAAGGTGAAGCAGCTTTTGCAGCGAGTGATACCAATATTTCAATAGTTGGAAATCATACTTGGGTAGCCACAGGAGGTAAGGCAAGTCGGATTTTATATTCGCCAGATAAAGGTAAAACCTGGGACGTTTTTGAGACACCAATTGTTCAAGGTAAAGAAACTACAGGTATGTACTCTATTGATTTCTACGATGAAACCAATGGATTTGCCATTGGTGGTGATTATACCAAAGCTAACGATACTTTAAATAATAAAATAAGAACTAAAGATGGTGGCAAAACTTGGCAAGTTGTAGCTAACGGTAAAGGACCAGGTTACAGAAGTTGTGTGCAGTACATCCCAAATTCTAAAGCAAAAGAATTAGTGGCTATAGGTTTTAAAGGTATTGACTATAGTAATGATTCTGGTGAAACATGGAAGCATTTAAGTGATGAAGGTTTCTATACCATTAGATTTTTAAACGACTCTGTCGCTTATGCAGCAGGAAATGGACGTATAAGCAAGTTAACTTTTAGGGAATAAAAAGTTTTTTGTTAATCTGAACTCGTTTCAGATTCTAAAATAAATTCTGAATGAAAGATTAATTTTAGTTTCGTCTGTTTTGTCTACGGTCTTTAAATTCTTTTAACCTATCTAAAAGCTTACGGTCAAATTCTCGTTCTGCTCGCATTAAGGCTATAATTTTTTTACTTGAGATTACTTCTTCTAATTTAGACACTAATTCTCTGTTTAATTCGTGTTTTTGGTCTTCAATGTCAAGCATTTCATTAAGTAAGATTTTTGCTTCTTCTTCGGTTAGATCTTCTGGCTTTTTTTCTTTTCTTTTTAAAACCGATTCTTTTCTAAGTTCTTCTTTTTTAACTTCTATTTCATTGTAAATAGGCCAAAATTTTTGAGCTTCTTCAGAAGTTAATTCTAACTTATCTGTAATAAAAGCTACTTTTTGAGCTTTTATTCGTTCTTTGATTTTTTCACCTCCTTGTGCAAAATTTGTAGCACTGGTTAATAAAAGTATAAATAGGATTAGTTGTTTCATTATAATGTATTTATTGTTGTAAAATTGTTTCAATATCTGTGTTTTCTAAAAGATACGATTCTATATTTTCTTCATTATATTTTGTTTCTATCACAGTAAAATCTTCTTCCAGAATGTCTGCTTCTACTAATAGTTGGGCTAGCTCATAACTGTCTAAATCACTATTTTCAAAATAGGTTTCTACCATTTCTGCAGATACTTCTTGGGTGTCGTTATCGTTATTAATAAAAATTGCAAAAAGCAATACTAAAGAAGCAGCAATGCCAGCTATAGAATAGAAGGTTTTTCTAGCGTTAAGTTTTATTACAGGTTTATCTTCTAATTTGTTGAAAATTTTATCATCAAGCGATTCAAAATAACCTTCTGGTGTTGTAAAACCAGAATCGTTAATGTCATCTATAGTTTCTTTAGTTTTAAAACGCTCAAATAATCTATCCTCAAAATTTTCAAGGTAGTCTTCAGGTGCTTTAAAACCACTAGATTTAATGTTATGTAATTTTTCTTTTTTCACTTTGTGCTGAACTTATTTCAGTATCTATTTCTTTGACTTCAAAATAATAAATAGGTTTAATCTGAAGTTAAAAAGCTTTCTATTTTTTTTACTGCTATATGATATGAAGCTTTTAAAGCTCCTTCACTGGTTTCTAATATTTCGGCGATTTCCTTGTATTTTAGATCATCGAAATACTTCATATTAAAAACGAGTTGTTGCTTTTGTGGAAGCGATGCTATAGCGTTTTGTAATTTTAATTGTATTTCATCTCCTTCAAAATAAACATCGGCTTTGAGGTTGTCAATTGCTAATTTTTGATGTTCCTCATTAGATATTTGCATGCGTTTTGCATTTTTATTGATATGCGTAATAGATTCGTTTGTAGCGATGCGATATAGCCAAGAGTAAAGTTTACTATCTCCTTTGAACTTGTCTATATTACGATACACCTTAATAAAAGTGTTTTGCAAGACGTCGTCTGCATCATCATGTGAAATAACAATCTTTCGGATATGCCAATACAAACGCTCTTTATAGAGACTCAGTAATTCTCTAAAAGCATCTTCTTTAGATTTAGGGTCTTTGAGACGTAATATAAATTCCGTTTCGGTTGTCAAGCAAGTTATTTTACTATTTAGACCATTGAAGTTAGCAAAAGTTTAATAGTGAAAAAACAATTATCTCAGCAAATACTGTAAGTGTTTAATAAACAATCTTTTAGTATTTTTACAATCGATAAAAAGCAAAAAAAATCGATAAAAAGCATTTTTTTCTTGTTTACTAGACTTATTTGTTATATGTTTGACCCAGCTTAACCTATTAACTTGTTATCAGTTTCCCCAAATCTGGTAACAAAAAGAAAAGGATACACTTCATGTGTATCCTTTTTATATTAAAGTTTAATGAGTTTTATTTATTCAAAACTTTGCATTTCAACAAGTTTCTTATAAACGCCTTGTTTAGTTAAAAGTTCAGTATGTGTACCTTGCTCAACGATTTCACCTTTTTGCATTACTACAATTAAGTCTGCATTTTGAATTGTAGACAGTCTATGCGCAATGACAATAGATGTTCTGTTTTTCATCATATTTTCTAGAGCATCTTGCACCAAGCGTTCGCTCTCTGTGTCTAAGGCAGAAGTTGCTTCATCCAATATCATAATAGGTGGATTCTTTAGTACAGCTCTAGCTATACTTAAACGTTGTTTTTGTCCACCAGAGAGTTTATTTCCAGAATCTCCAATATTAGTGTCTATACCATTTGGTAGTTCTTTTACAAATTCCCAAGCATTTGCAATTTTTAAAGCGTCAATAACTTCGTCATTTGTAGCATCTTCTTTACCTAATAACACATTGTTTTTGATGGTATCATTAAATAAAATTGAATCTTGGGTTACAAGTCCCATTAGATTACGTAAAGAATGCTTTGTAAGTCCTTTTATGTTTTCTCCGTCAATAGAAATACTTCCTTCGTTAACATCATAAAAACGCGTTACAAGGTTGGCAATAGTACTTTTTCCACTACCAGACTGGCCAACTAAAGCAACACTCTTTCCTTTTGGTACATTAAGATTAAAATTTTTAAGCACATAATCTTCTTCGTACTTAAACGAGATATTATTAATATTTAATTGAGATTTGAAATCTGATTTCACTTTTGCGTCAGGCTTATCTTTTAGAGGTGATTCTGTATTAAGAATTTCTAATACACGATCTGCTGCCGCATTACCAGCTTTAACTTTGTAGCTAGCTTTACTAATAGCTTTAGCTGGTGTAAGAATTTGCCAAGCTAAACCTATATAGCCAATAAAGGCACCACCTGATAACGTTTTGTCTACAAGCACCATGCTTCCGCCATACCAAAGTAAAACAGCTATGGTTATAATACCTAAAACTTCACTTGTAGGAGACGCTAGATTTTGACGATTCATCAAAATATTAGAAAAATTATAAAATCTGTTGGTAGATTTTTGAAACTCGTCATTAAATTTTTTTTCTGCATTAAATCCTTTTATAACTTTAAGACCACTCAAGGTTTCTTCTAGTGTTGATAAGAAAATACCTTGCTCTGTTTGAACTCTGTTAGACTTTTTCTTTAAACTTTTACCAATTCTTGAGATTATAAAGCCAGAAACAGGAATAAATAAAAAAACAAAAATTGTAAGTTTTACCGATATCATAAACATTGCAATAATTGCAAATAAGATGGTGAGTGGTTCTTTTACAATTAGTTCTAAAACTGCTAATAATGAGTTTTTTACTTCATTTACATCGCCTGAAATTCGTGCTATAATATCGCCCTTCTTTTTTTCAGAATAATAAGATATTGGAAGATGGGTAACTTTATTGTAGATTTCGTTTCTGAGATCTTTGAGCACTCCATTGCGTAAAAACGTGATAAAGTATAATCCCAAATAATTAAAAAGGTTCTTTAATAAAAAAAGGCTTATTATTAGAATGATCATATACAATAAAGAACGTTGCGCTCCATACTCTTCAGAGGTTGTCGTAATTATATAATTAATTGAGTCTTCAGCATAAGACTTAATGTTTTTTATGCCTTCGTATATGGGTTTTTCTGTTACCTTTTTGCCTTCACCAAACAAAACGTTAATCATTGGCATTAACGATATCATTGCCAATGTGCTAAAGAGTGCATAAAAGATATTAGAGATGATATTTAAAATTCCGTAGCGCTTGTACGGAATAATAAATCGAGATAGTTTTTTTATGTAATCCATGTACTATAAATTCATATCCTTTAGGATAGCGTCAATCTTACTTTCCAATAACTGCTCCGTTGCTGCAAAAGCAGACACATTGTCAAGATCTGTGTTAACACTGATGTAGAATTTAATTTTTGGCTCTGTACCACTTGGTCTTAATGCTATCTTACTACCTTCTTCTGTATAATAGATTAATACATTAGATTTTGGTACATCTATAGTTGATTCTTCCTGTGTTTGTAAGTTTTTAGCAATTGAAGTTTGGTAATCTTCAATAAGTACTACTTTTTCTCCATTAATTTCTTTTAAAGGATTATTTCTGGCATCAACCATCATTTGCTTAATTTCTGCTGCGCCTTCAATTCCTTTTTTAGTAAGTGATATTAGTCGCTCTTTAAAGAGACCATGCTCAACATATAGATCTATTAGCTTTTCATACAAAGTTTTGCCTTCAGCTTTGGCTTGTGCAGCAATTTCGCAAGCTAAAAGGGTAGAGGTTACAGCATCTTTATCGCGCACAAAATCACCGACCATAAAGCCAAAGCTTTCTTCACCACCACCAATAAAGTCTAGTTCAGGGAAGTCTTTTATCATTTTGGCAATCCATTTAAAACCAGTTAAACCAATTTTGCACTCTACATCATAAGCATTGGCTAAAACAGACATCATTGGAGTAGACACAATTGTAGAACCTACAAACTGATTACCATTAATTTTGCCTTCTTTTTTCCATTGTTTTAAAAGGAAATCGGTCATTAAAACCATAGTCTGGTTACCGTTTAGAATAACCAATTCGTTTTCTAGGTTTCTTACCACAACACCTAATCTGTCGCAATCTGGATCTGTACCAATAACAATATCTCCATCTACTTTTTCAGCCAATTCCATAGCCATTTTTAAGGCTTCTGGCTCTTCTGGGTTTGGCGATACTACAGTAGGGAAATCTCCATTTGGATCTTTCTGTTCTTCAACAATATTTACATTAGTATAACCAGCACGTTTTAAGGTTTCTGGTATAGACATTATTGAAGTTCCATGAAGCGATGTAAAAACGATGTTTAAATTTTCTTTAGCCTCTGAAGATGTATTAAAGCTTCCATTTTTAATAGATGAATTAATAAATACATCGTCAACCTCCTTGCCTATATATTGAATTAAATCTGAATTGGCTTCAAACTTAATCTCAGAATAATCTAATTTGTTTATTTCTGCTATAATTTCTCCATCTTGTGGCGGAACTAATTGTCCACCATCTTGCCAGTATACTTTATAGCCATTATATTCTGGTGGATTGTGAGATGCGGTTAATACAATTCCACAATGACAACCTAAATGCTTAAGTGTAAAAGATAGCTCTGGTGTAGGTCTTAAGTCTTCAAATAAATAAACCTTAATACCATTAGCAGAAAATACATCAGCAACTACCTTTCCGAAGGTGTTACTATTGTGTCTACAATCGTAAGCAATAGCTACTTTTACTTGTTCACCAGAAAAAACCTGATTTAAATAATTGCTAAGCCCTTGTGTATTTTTTCCAAGCGTATATTTATTAATACGGTTAGTGCCAAGACCCATTATGCCGCGCATTCCGCCTGTACCAAACTCTAAATCTTTGTAAAAACTTTCTTCTAATCCTTTTGGGTCAGAAGCAATCATGTTTTTTATTTGGTCTTGAGTGTCTTGATCAAAAGTTGGTGTTAACCAAGTATTTACGCGTTCTAATATTTCTGGTTTAATGTAAATCATAAGTAAAAAGTATTATTATACAAATGTAAAAAATCTTAAGCATGCAAAATTGAATCTTAAAGATTATTACGCTTATTCAGGCACATTTAATGCTTCCTTAATATAGTATCGTTGTTGTTGACGTTTAGATCTTAGAATTAGTTCACCTAAAAACCCTGCAATAAATAATTGCGAACCTATTATCATTGTTGATAGAGCAATGTAAAATTGTGGTCGGTCAGTAATAAGTCTTCCTGTTGGATTAAAGAACAGCTTATCTAAGCCCAGATAAAATGCAAATCCAAAACCAATAATAAACATAATTACACCAAGGGCACCAAAGAGATGCATAGGACGTTTACCAAAGCACGAAACAAACCAAATAGTAATAAGATCTAAAAATCCATTGATAAAACGGTTCATGCCAAATTTGGTATGCCCATATTTTCTGGCTTGGTGTTTTACAATTTTTTCACCAATGTTAATAAAGCCAGCATTTTTTGCCAATACAGGAATGTAGCGATGCATTTCACCATAAACATCAATATGTTTTACAACTGTATTGCTGTAAGCTTTAAGTCCGCAGTTAAAATCGTGAAGTTTCACTCCAGATGTTTTTCTGGCAGCCCAATTAAAAAGTTTTGAAGGTAAATTTTTAGCAATAACAGAATCAAAACGTTTCTTTTTCCATCCAGAGACGAGATCGAAGTTCTGATTGGTAACCATGTCATACAATTCAGGAATTTCATCAGGATTATCTTGTAAGTCTGCATCCATAGTAATAACAACATTACCTTTGGCAGCAGCAAAACCAGCATGTAAGGCTTGGGATTTTCCAAAGTTTTTTAAAAACCGAATGCCTTTGACACAAGCATTAGTTTTAGCAAGTCGCGAAATAACTTGCCATGAATTATCAGTACTACCATCGTCTATAAATAGAATTTCGTATGAAAACGAATTGGATTGCATCACAGATACAATCCAATCGTGTAGTTCTTTTAAAGATTCTTCTTCGTTAAGTAGTGGTATAACTACTGATATATTCATATTTTGAAAACTCTAATTTATAGACTTCAAAAATAAACGAAATTATTTAAGCAGCGTGTGGGTCAGACTTTTTAACCACTAGAGCAACAATTAAACCTGCAACACTAAATCCAACAAGTTGGTATGCAATAGATTTTAGAGAATTAGTTATAGTGAAGAAACTTCCTTGAGCCTCTAATTGTTCTAGAGTTTTATCTATTGTTTCTTGAGGAGCTCCCCAATTTTCCATCATTTTTAGTTGAGACTCTATAATCTTTTCTTGTAGTATTGTTGCTGCTTCAGGATCAACAAAATTAAAAATAATTAAACCTATAATTGCAGGAATTGTAATTCCAATAGCTACAGTGATGAAGAAAGCGGTGAAAGCATCTTTAAAAGAAATATATCCTCCTAATATACTTCTTGCTTTTACTGATGAAATTACTCCAAAAACTATTACTAATACCATTTGGCTAATTCCAAACCACCATTTTGTAAAAAGATCTAAATAAGCAGCATAGCCTATTACTGTTAACGAAGATAGGATTAATGCTAAATAGATACCGTATTGAGTAGCTGAAGATTTATATGATTTTTCCATGATTAAGGTTAATTTTGTTAGTTAATTGACTAGTTAGTATTCAAAGATACTAAATTGTTACACTAAAAAGTTGAAATAAAAAATCTCAAAAAGATTGTAGAATTACAAAATTTACTTAAATTTGCACCTCGAAAAAATCGAAATTATTTAAAGCATATAGCGATGAAAGCAGGAATACATCCAGAAAATTATAGAGTAGTAGCATTTAAAGACATGTCT
>CEVA01242739.1_pt1 | contig 11274 bp, 10 predicted proteins | sample 361521 | NCBI WGS metagenome assembly CEVA01 (sample SAMEA2622823, study PRJEB7988) | marine metagenome | isolation source: saline water (ENVO:00002010), including | reverse complement strand
AGGGTGGGTTTCAGACGAGGCGCTCGCCGCCTGTCTCGACACCATCACCACCCTGAACAAGGTTGCGTGTGAAGTCGCTCTGGATTTCGACATCCACGCCGCCACCGACATCACCGGGTTCGGTCTAGCGGGCCACGGCCTCGAGATGGCGGAGGGCTCAGGTGTCTCCCTCACCGTGAAAGTGTCCGACGTCCCCACGATGGACGAGGCGCTCGAGATGTACAAAAAGGGGATGACGACCGGCGTCAACAGCGAGAATCGACGCCTCGTCCAGGATCACCTCGCGTTCGAATCGGGCATCCCCACCTGGCACGAGGAAATCTTCATCGATCCCCAGACCAGCGGCGGTCTGCTCCTCGCCGTCGCCGGAGACCAGGCCGACGCTCTCCTCGCCCGGCTCCAGGGGGCGGGCATCGATGCCGCTAGCATCATCGGAAAAGTCACTCCGAAGGACGGCGCCTCCATCCGGTTCGTGTGATCGACGTCTCTGCTCAGACTCAGCAGGGCCCCGAGAAACTGCCTCTTCCCACCTGAGTTCGGATCTCATCGACCTGGCGGTCGGCGTGCTGCCGCACCAGCACCGAATCTGAGTGCAATTGGATGCACTGATCTCAACAGACGTTTCTGCCTAGCCGCTGAGATCTCGACAGGCGATCAGCCTTGGCCGGCGTAAATTTCGACAACAATACCAGAGGTATGGAGAAGGCTGAATGCTACCCAACTTCGTGCACATCGGTGCCCCTAAAGCCGCCTCGACGTGGCTGTGGAAAGTCTGCGGCGAGCATCCCGACATCTACGTGCCGGAAGCCAAACCGGTGAACTTCTTCGTAGGCGAATACCACAATGGTATCGATTGGTACGAATCCACCCATTATGGCACCTGGAACGGGGAAAGAGCCGTCGGAGATTTGAGCAATGGCTACATGGTTTACGAGAGAGCCCTCGAACGTTGTGCCCGCCATCTGGGACGTGCGAAAATCCTGATGACCGTCAGGCCCCCTATTGAACGCAGCTTCGTTCACTGGGGCCACTTCATGTGGCGACGAAAATTCACGCCCGAGCAGGTCATGAGTATGGAGCAGATATTCAAGAGGGGAGGCTTCCTCCACTTCATGCTGTGGCTGGGTCCCAGCCTCTACGCGATGCAGCTGAAGCGCGTCTATCGCTACTTCCCCAAAGAGCAGGTGAAAATTCTCTGGTACGAAGAACTGGAGGAAGACCCCGAAAGCTTCCTGGCCGATTTCTTCGGATTCCTGGAAGTCGACCCGAACTTCCGGCCGGGCATCCTGAACAGGTATGTGGGTTTTCCCAGTCCCGACAATCCGGAGACGGATTTATTGAAGCGGGGCATCGATCCCGAAATGAAGGAACGGTTGAAGCCGCTCGTGAGGGACGACATTGAAGAATTTCAGGAGATGACGGGCAGGGATTTGAGCCACTGGTTGGAGTAGTCCTGTACGCACAAACGATCGTGGGAGAGGGAATGAGAGTTATCGAATGTCGCGGCGGTCCGCGCCAGATCGGCTACACGACCGGTGAGGAGCTGAGGGACGAAATCAAGGAACACGTGGCCCTCGTCGCCCTTCCGAAAGAAGGGAACTGGCGCACCCACTGGCAACGCCGAATGCCCACGATACGCACCACCCTAGGGGAGTATCTACCGGACGCCCTTACGGAGATGGAGGCTATGGCCGACGCCGCCAACCTTCCGGTGGACGATATCTTCCTGGCCAACCATCTGCACCTGTGGGGCAATGCTCTCGATTCTGGCGACGAGGAAGGATGCAGCAACATCGTTTTCCGATCTGGCCCGGACGGTCCTCTGTGGGGTAAGAACAACGACGGGCACTATCGAGCCCAACCTCCAGTAGAGAAACCGGCCTGCGTGAAGAAGATCTATCCCGAGCACGGTATCCCCATGGCCCTAGTTGTAACGTGCGGCAGCCTGTGCATCAGCGACGGTCTCAATGCCGAAGGTGTCGCCATAGGTCATTCGTCGGTAGGCAGCGCCTTCGACCAGAGTGACCGCCACCCCGCGATCCGGCTTTGGAACTATCTGGCTCTACAGAACAGTCGTAGCACTCAGGACTTCGTCCGCTGGACAACACGCGTGGCTCTGCGCGGCAAAGGCTTCAGCATGGTTTGCGTCGACCGCGATGGAGAGTGTTGCTCCATCGAAGCCCCCTGCCCGCTGGTCCAGGTCCGTTATCCCGACATTGAGACCGGTATCAACTGCGTAAACTACTATCGCCTGCCGCAACTGGCCGATGCCGACCGCCGTAATCCGGAGGCCAAATCCAACGCCGTGGACCGGGGCCGCTTTCTGGATGACATCTTGCGGGAAGGGCAAGTCTTCGACCTGCGTCGAATGAAAGAGGTGTTGAGGCACCACGGCACCCCCAGCATCTGCCGTGCCGGAGGGGAAGACAAGGCTTTCACCAAATATTCGATGATCGGCATACCCAATCAGAACAGGCTGCTCTTTTGTGACGGCCAGCCCTGCAAGAGCGAGTACGACGAAGTGATCATTTGACGGCTGGGCCCTCCTGCTCGCTACCCCCGCTCCTCCTCACACTCCGCCCACACCCCGCACCCCTCCAGATGGTCATTCACCAGCCCCATCGCCTGCCTGAACGCATAGGCTGTCGTCGGACCCACGAACGTCCACCCCCGCTTCTTCAGATCCTTGCTCATCGCCTTCGACTCCTCGGATTCCGTCATCTGTGTCAACGCGCGATAGGTCATCCTGCGTGGACGTTTCGATTTCTTCGGCTCGTACTGCCAGAAATACTCCGCCAGCGAACCGAATTCTTCCACCAGGTCGAGCGCACGCTCCGCATTGTTGCTCGTCGACCGGATCTTCCCTTGGTGGCGCACGACCCCAGCGTCCTTCAACAGCCGCTGGACGTCTCGCTCGCCGAACTTCGCGACCTTCTCGAAATCGAAGCCTCGAAACGCCTTTCTGAAATTTTCCCGCTTCCGAAGGATCGTCAGGAAGCTCAGCCCTGACTGGAATCCCTCCAGGCAGATCTTTTCGAACAGCCGGACGTCATCGGTCACCGGCTGACCCCACTCCTCGTCGTGGTAGGTGGAGTAAAGCGAATCGCTCGCCCCCCACCAGCACCGGATTTCGCCATCCTCGCTCTGCACCAGTCCCTTTTTCAAATATCCGCCCCCTCTATCCGATTCGCCTGGACCTCTGGCAGCCCGGACGCTCCGCGTTATATTTGGTCACGGCCAACTCCAAGACCAACCCTCTACGGATACAACGATGCGAACGATCTTTGTAGGAGACATCCACGGGTGCGCGGAAGAATTTCAGGAGATTCTGAGCACAAGTGGCTATCGGAAGGGCACCGATCGACTTCTCCTCACAGGCGACGCCTTCTCGAAAGGGCCCGACCCTTTCGGCATCTGGAGGCTGATTCTTGAGACCGGCGCACAAATGGTGGTGGGAAACCACGACGCCGAGCTCGTCGAACTGATCGCTGGGACGCGAGAACCCGACGAGGGCCAGGCCACGACGCTCGCGCAGATTGACGAGGTCAAGGAAGAGCTCTCCCTCTGGCTCGAGGTCCAGTCGCTCTACATTCGGGAAATGGACTTCATCCTCGTCCACGCGGGCATCCATCCGGAGAAGGGCCTCGATCGCACCCGACGCGAAGAATTCCTGGCCATACGCACGTGGCCACCCACCGATGGAATCGAAGGCCCACGGTGGCACGATCACTTCGAACCGATCGACGGCAAAGTCGTCGTGTTCGGACACGATGCGCCAGGCGGACTCGTCCACAAGAAGCGACCCAAGAGCGACACCACCTACCTCGTCGGTCTCGACACCGGCTGCGTCTACGGCGGAGCCCTCACCGCATACATACTCGAACAGGACGACTTCGTCCAGGTCGAAAGCAAACAGGCCTGACAAATCCCCACCGGGGAGATCGATCGTCCCTACGAAAAACGGCGAGGCTCCAAAGAGCTTTCGCCGTTCATAGCCTTCCCTACTCCCGCATTCTTTCGAACAGAGACGATCTTCGCATTCACCGATCGCGAATATGCAGATCTCCACGATCGACCTCTATGAGGACGCGCACTGCCCCAATCAGCAGCTGACCCGAAATCCGGCTACTCCGCTTGCCCGTTGCAGTGACCGCCAGCTTTGCATGATCGCATCTGGCCTTCCCGCGCTTTACCGATCCCTCGACTGTCACGTCCGAACCGACGGGCAGTGTGAGATCGACGGGGCCACCGCGGTTCGAGATTCGGTACTCTTCGTTGATGGGCCCGGCAGGTCGAATCGTTAGCGGGCCCTGCTTCGAGTTGACCGTCACGGCCGAAGCGACACCCTCGAGCTCTACGGGTCCGTGCGATCCGTTTACGATCGTCTCCCCCTTCACCTCGGACACTCGAACCGGGCTATGCTTCGCATCGACAATGGCCGCCCCCCCTACGGTTCCGAGAGAGACCCGGGCGTGACTCGACTTGACCGAAGCATCTCTCCCAACGTGCCGAATCTCGATCGGAGAGTAGCTTCCGTCGATCTCCACTGCGCCCTCCACACGATCGGCCACCACAGAACCGTGGCGCACCGTCAGATCCCCGCCTATATCTCTTCCCCGAAAAGCACCGTGACTGGCATCCAAGACAACGCTTTCCTGGACGTTCTTCTCCATATGAAATTCGGTATGTCGCAACCGGCCTTCGATGCGGCCCCCGACGCTCGTCACGGTCGTGTTCGTGTGGGCCGAAAACAGATCCAGGTCCTTTCCGACCGGCCCAACCGAGGCATTGCCGTGCTGGTTTCCCAAAGCCAGACCCTCGACCGTCTCCTTCAGCATCAGGTTGCCGTGTCGAACGTCGACCGCAGCCTCTGATCCGACTCGATCCACCGTCACGTTCCCGTAACTGTGCCTGAGCCTGAGCGCACCGCTGACGTCACCCACACTCGTGTGGCAGTGAGCGATCCGGGTATCACCGTGACGTGACTCGATGTCCAGGTCGGCTTTCGACGGAATCTTCATTCGGAAGTTCGTCACCCAGGATCCGCGGAGCTCGCCCTGTTCGTTCGGAAAACTGGATTCGAGGCGTAGGCCATCCTCTTCACTGAGGACGTCGATCTCGACCGAGTCGGCCAGGATCTCTGCTTCTTCCACCGTACGGGCAAGGGCGACGATCTCGGCATCGAACGCGATTTCGCTCCTGTCCCACGTCTCGATGCGCACGTCCCCTTTGGCATTCTGGACGGACAGTGTCGCTCCCGGTTCGAACGGTTGACTGTCGCTGAAACGGCGCCAGGCTCACTCATCCATCACGGTCTTCAGCAGCGCCCTCATATAACCAAGTTCCCACGCGAAACCGATTCGGCCGCTATCCCCATCCCCCTCGATCCCCTGAGCATGATCCGGATCGAACGCGCCCTGAAAGCCGTGCTTCTTGAAGAGCCGCATCACCTCCAGCATATCCAGGTCCCCTTCATCGAGAAAGTCCTCCTGATAATCTCCAGCCGGAACGGTGCCTTTGGGATTGCGAAAGTGCGCGTAGAAGATCTTGCCTCGACTCAGCAGAGAGTCCACCGCCCCCATCGTATCTTCGCCCATTTCGTGCAGCGTCCCGATACAGAGCAGGAGCCCGCTGCGGGGGCTGTCGACCAGATCGACCAAGCGATTCAGACCGGCGACCGAATTCAAATTCTGCTCGACCCCGCGATAGACCCGCTCCGGCGGATCGTTCGGGTGGCATCCCACGTTGACGCCGGCTTCCTCCGCAGCAGGGATCACGGCCTCGTACATCCCACCGATCCGGTCCCACATCTGGGCTGCCGAGATCTTCCCGTAGGGCGCAACGGATTCCTCCGGCGTACTCGCCTGGTCTCGCTCAGCAAGATGTCCGCGATGCGTGAGCAGGACCGCGCCGCCACGACCGTTCGGCCGATAGTACCTGCCAGGCCCGGATCCGACCCGCACCGAATCCGGCTCGGGCGCCGGTGCTCCCGGCATCTCGCCCCAGGCCGTCGGCAGACTCCGCCAAGGCGTCAGATTGTAATAGAGAAAAGGGATTCCGACTTCACCAGCGGCACGGACGCACGAAACGACGTTGTCGATCTCTTCCTGTGAATTCGGACCGCCGGTCAGGATATCGTGTGTCGCCTGTGGGCGTAGTCGGAGCGTGAACAACTCCAACCCGTGCGCTTCGACCGCCGACCTGGCCGACTTCAACTCTTCCGGATCCACCCGGCCGGACCGATTGTAACTGTCAAGCGCGTAGGCACCGAGTGCGACCCCGTGAGCACCCATCTGCTTTGCGTATCGCATTCTGGCTTCGGAAAGTTCCCCAAGCGAAACTGAAATCTTCATCGCACCCTCCTGGTTCGTCTGAATACAGAACGATTGCCCAAAGGCCTTCCCCGCAATATACTCACGACTCGAACGTGATCCTTTTGCTGGATCCGGCGTATTTCGCGCCAACAGCGGGGCGGATCTCGAATCCGCCCCTACGGAAAACCATTCCGAATATGCCTACTCGTCCACTTTCCCGATTCCTGTTCGCCCTTTTTATGCTCGCGATGCTGATGGGCCCGGGCCCGGGTCTCCGTCTCGTGAATCCCGACCCATCGGACCCGAACGCAACTTACACGGTCCTCGGGCTGCCCATTATCTACGTCTGGGGGCTCTTCTGGTACGCCGTGCAGCTCGTCGCGATCGTCGTCGCTTACAAGAAGATCTGGATTGTGGAGGCCGATGAAACGCCGTAGTGCCTTGGCCAGCCACCGAGGGAAGCCAGTGCCACTCCACCCCGCTCAATTGCGGAGACGGAACGTTTGCAGCTGAGTCTGTAGGGAGAGACAACGTCACCCTGCTACGGTTCTTGGCCGGGGTCCATTCTGGCTTTTCGCGAAGAGTCAAAATGGATCCCGGCCTAAAAGACCGCCGGGATGACAGTCATTTCCCTATTGGGCGGTCAATGTCGGTCAATTCCGTGACGGCTCCTGGCCGAGATGACAAGCGCTTGCTGATTAACGGTCATTCAATTTCTCAATTTCATAATTCCCTGATACCAAATTGTCCCTAATCCCCACCACCGTCCTCGTCCTCTACCTCACGATGCTACTCGTCTTCGGCATCGTGGGATATCGCCGAAGCAAAGATGACGAAACCGACTACTACCTCGCCGGTCGCTCGCAGGGCTGGGTCGTGTCCGCGCTCACGATTATGGCCACGTTCTTCAGCTCCTTCGCTCTGCTTGGCGCACCCGGAATGGTCTACCGAGACGGTGCGGTGTTCGCCCTCTTCAGCCTCAACGTGCCGGTCGCGGGCGCCGCGGTCTACATCGTCGGCTCACGAATCCGGCGTATCGGTCAGGCCCGCGGGTTCGTCACCCCCGCCGATATGATCGCCGACCACTATCAGAGCCCGGTCGGAATGCGTCTGCTCGTCGCCCTGATCGGCGTCCTCTACGCCGTTCCGTATGTCGTCATCCAGATCCAGGCCGGTGGCATCCTCTCCCAGCAGCTGTTCGGATCGGAAGACGCCTTCGAAACCGGCGCCACTCTGCTCGCCGTCATCACGATGCTCTACATTATGGGCGGCGGAATGCGCAGCGTAGCCTGGACGGACGTCGTACAGGGCGTACTGCTCGTCGCCGGAATGCTCATCGCCGGCTTCGCCGTCGTGGCCGTCCTCGGGGGTCCGGGCCCTTTCTTCGCACGGGTCGCCGAACTGCCTCCGAAATCTCTGTCCGTTCCAGGTACGGCCGGTCACTGGAAGCCCGAAATCCTGCTCACCGCCTCCCTGTTCGCTTCCCTCGGCTCGATGATCCAGCCCGCCCAGTGGATGCGGTTCTACGCCGCCCGGAACGACGATGTCCTTCGACGAAGCGCCCTCATCTTCGCCGCGGTACTGACCTCCTGCTTCTTCTTCGGCGTGATGCTCGTCGGGCTCGGTGGGCAGGTACTCTATCCCATCATCGACGCCGCCGGCAACTACCTCACGAACGACGCCGGGCGGCTGATTCCCAATCCCGCGGTCGGATCCGCGCCCAACGAGTTCGACCGCATCCTGGTCGTCGTCCTCGACAACCACCTGCCCGAGCTCCTCGGTACAGCCGGCGCCGTCATTGCCTCGGTGATCGTCGTCGCGATTATGGCTGCCGCGATGAGTACTGCCGACAGCAACCTCCACGCAATGAGCGCGCTCCTGACGCACGACATCTACGATCAGTTCATCCGTCCTCAAGCAAGTCAGCGTGAACGCACCTGGGTCGGCCGGGCACTGATCGCCGTAGCAACCGTCACTGCCCTCTCCTTCGTTATTCTCGGGCGACGCAGTGAGAGCAACCCGCTTGGAATGATCGTCATCCTTGGCCTCCTCGCGATTGCCTTCTCCAGCCAGCTTCTGCCCCTTGCGATCGATATGCTGTTCCTTCAGAAAGGGTCCCGGCAGGGCGCACTCGCGGGAACCGCTGCCGGCCTTCTCACGGTTTTTGCCCTGAGCCCTTTCTGGCCGATGCTCGCCGGCCAGACGCTCGGTGGACTCATCGCAACGATGAAGGCTACCTTCGACGTCGGCGCCTGGGGCCTGATCGTCAACGTCGCAGTATTCTCCCTCGTCACCCGCCTTGTACCTGACGACGCATCCAAGGTTGCCACGTAGCGCAATGATTCTTTCTTTGGGGCCGGGCGAGCAGGAGAGCGGGCGTGGCGCCCACATTCTGAGTTGGCTCTGCCGCGTTGGGCCGAGGCAATCACTCTCGAATAGGCAATAGCCCACGATCCTTCCCCTTCCGTGTATTCCGTGGTCCAACAGGTTTTTCCAGCGAGACAAAACAGATGATCCGATATCCCGACACCCGCGTCGAAGTCCTCGACGATCGTTTCACCCCCATCAAGCTTGGCAGCGCCGCCGTGGAGGAACTCTGGACGGGCGGGCGGTGGCTCGAAGGCCCCGTCTGGTTCGGGGACGGCCGCTACCTGCTGTTCAGCGATATCCCCAACAACCGCATCCTGAAATGGGAAGAAGAAACCGGCGCCGTATCGGAGTTCCGCAAACCGTCCAACAACACCAACGGGAACACCCGCGACCGGCAGGGTCGTCTCATCTCCTGCGAGCACGACGCCCGCCGCGTCACCCGGACCGAACACGAAGGCACGATCACCATCCTGATGGACACCCACGAAGGAAAGCCGCTGAACGCCCCGAACGACGTTGTCGTGAAATCGGACGGCGGAATCTGGTTTACCGATCCCGGTTACGGCATCCTGATGAATTACGAGGGCCATCGAGCCGAGTTCGAGAATGACACGAACGTCTACCGCATCGATCCCTCCGGCCGAATCGACGTCGTCATCTCAGATTTCGATCGGCCCAACGGGCTCTGTTTCAGCCCTGACGAGTCCCTCCTCTACATCGTCGACACGGGAGAACCCCAGCACATTCGCGTGTTTGACGTCGTAGACAATCGCCTCGAAAACGACCGCGTGTTCGTCACGATGTCACCCGGAAACGCGGACGGCATCCGTACCGATACGGAGGGCAATCTCTGGGCCGGAGCAGGATGGGGCGGCGAGGGCTATGACGGCGTCCACATCTTCGCGCCCGATAGCACCCTGATCGGCAAGGTCCATCTTCCCGCTCCTTGTGCGAACATCTGCTTCGGCGGTGTGAAGAAGAACCGTCTGTTTATGACCGTCAGCCATACCCTCTTCTCGCTCTACGTCGAAGCCGTCGGCGCACAGACGCCATAGTCGCGAGGACGAGCAGGGGAGCGGGCGTGGCTATCTACTACACCAGGATGAATCGAGCAGCGAACATCGAAAGAGGACCACTTTGAGCGACAGACGAAAAGCCTGTGTGCTCGTCCCGATCGAAGACGACCTCAAGGCACAGATCGAAGCACAGTGTCAGGTTCAATACCTCGACCACACAACGCCCAGAGACAAACTGCTGGCCGCCATCAGCGAAATCGAAGGCGCGCTGGTCTCACCCCGCATCAGGGCGGACGAAGCCCTGTTCGAGGCCACACCTCAACTGCGCGTCCTGGCCACGACCAGCGTCGGCTACGATGCCTTCGACATCGACAGCGCCACCCGTCACGGAGTCGTCGTCTGCAACACACCCGGGGTTCTCACCGCCGCCGTCGCCAACCTGACGATGACCCTCATCTTCAGCCTCACCCTCCGGCTGCTGGACAACGAAAACTTCGTTCGAAGTGGCGGCTGGGCGCGCCGAGAGACGCCACCTCCCCTGGGCCACGACATTCAGGGTCGAACGCTCGGTGTCGTCGGCTACGGTCGGATCGGTCAGGAGGTCACGCGTCGGATGCAGGCCCTCGGAATGAAGACGCTCTGGTACGACGTCTTCGACACCCCGCATCCCGATGCGCCCGAAAGCGAGTACCGATCCCTCGACGACCTGCTGGCCGAATCCGACTTCGTGACGCTTCACACGAATCTCGACGAGTCTTCTCGACACCTCATCGGTGAACGTGAACTGGCCCGAATGAAACCGACCGCGTACCTGATCAACACCGCCCGAGGCCCTCTCGTCGATCAGCCCGCCCTCGTCGACGCCCTCCGCGCAGGCCGAATCGCGGGCGCCGGGCTGGACGTCCTCGAAAGCGAGCCCCCTGATGAGGACGATCCTGTCTTCACGCTGCCCAACTTAGTGTGTCTGCCCCACGTCGGGACCGCAACCGAAGAAACCCGTCGGTTGATGCGCGAACACGCCGTCAAGAATCTCCTCGCCGTACTCGCAGGAGAGGAGCCCCTGACCCCCGTGAATCCGGAAGCGCTTCAGAACGGCTGACCATTGGCCATCGTGCTCACCAGAACCCCGCTGTCGTGCAGCATCACGGAAGGATCCGAGCGGGACAACTTTCACGTCCGATTCACGAGTGTCGATTGCGCCATTCGGGACGTTGATCCCCAGACCCTGCCCGCCGGCAAAGTCGGCACGTGGAAGATAGAACTCTACCCTCAGTCGGAAATCGGATTGGGCGGCGGCTACCTGCTCGAACGATGGGGGTTCCTCTTCGGTTACCTCACGCAGGATTACAATCCCGCGGGTCGCGATTTCGTCACGATCGAAACGGAATCGACCGCAGCCCTAGAATTCATCGTCAACACCGACAATCCCTCCCACCGTCCCCCTGTCGCCAGAGTCGTCGTGACCGACGGTGTGCTCTCTCCGGGAGACCGGATCTCCATCCATATTGGAGATCGTCGCCAGGGCGGCGTGGGAAGCGAGGTCTACGACGCGACGACGGAAGCCAGAATCGCGG
>CEVA01242660.1_pt1 | contig 11292 bp, 11 predicted proteins | sample 361521 | NCBI WGS metagenome assembly CEVA01 (sample SAMEA2622823, study PRJEB7988) | marine metagenome | isolation source: saline water (ENVO:00002010), including | reverse complement strand
ATACGTTACAAAAAATGATTAAAGAATATGAAGCAAAGATTGTATACGTCTTAAACTGTCGTAAAGCATTAGCTGAAATGTCTGCACAAGCTTTAGGTTATCCTGCAAAAAAACTAAAAATTATTGGAGTAACTGGAACCAAAGGTAAAACTTCAACATCTTATATGTTGTATCATATGTTATCAGATTTGGGTAAGAAGGTAGCATTGAGTAGTACAATAGAAAAGTTAATTGAAAAAGATTTAGTTAAAATTTCTTTAACAACACCTCTTCCTGATCAATTACATATGTTTTTGGATTTATGTGTTAAGCGTGATATAGAATATGTGGTGTTAGAAGTATCTGCTCAAGCATTAAGCTTGCATAGAGTTGATGGTATTGAATTTGAGGCAGGTATATTTACAAATTTTTCATTGGAGCATTTAGAATTTTTTAAAGACTTGCAAGAGTATTTTTTAGCTAAAGCCTCATTAGTAGATTACATAAAAAAGCATCAACATATGTTTGTCAATATCGATGACAAATATGGTGTTGAATTAAAAAATATGTATCCAGATTGTTCGACATTTTCTTTAGAAAATAAATCTGCAAATGTATATGGTTACCCACATTTTAATCGAGATAGTATGGGGATACACGTTAAAATAGATAAGCAAACATTTTTCTTTCAAGCACCTTTGTTAGGTAGATTTAATGCATATAATATGATTGCTGCTGTAAGTGTTTTGCAGGTTTTAGGAATAAATTTACAGAAAATGAAAACAAGCATGATGTCATTGCAAAGGATTCCAGGTCGAATGGAACAATATGCGTTACAAAATGGATCAAGATGTTTTATAGATTATGCTCATAATCCGTCTTCATTTGAAGCTGTGTTATCTACTTTGCGTATGATGACATCAGATTTAATAGTAGTATTTGGTGCAGGTGGTTGTCGAGATAAACATAAAAGACCGTTAATGGGGGCTGTTGCTCAACGTTATGGTAATACAATAATTTTAACTTCTGATAATCCTCGAGATGAAGATCCTGAAGATATTGTATGTGATATTCAACGGGGTTTTATTCAAACAGATTCATGTCAAATTTATAAAGAATTAAACAGAACAAAAGCCATTGAAAAAGCTTATAGTATTTCAGGAAAGCAGAGTATTATTGCTATTTTGGGTAAAGGCCCTGATGAGTATCAAATAGTTGGAGACTTAACTTTTCCGTTTAAAGAACGATCAATTATTAAAAAATTTATGCAGGAAGATTTGTGAGAAAAATTATTGATATAACTATCAACGATAATAGTGTGATATAACATGGCTCAACAAATACAAGAATTTCAAAAAAAAATTTATAATTATTACAATACTCACAAGCGTAACTTTGATTGGCGCTCTGATATAACTTCTTATAAAATAGTTGTTTCTGAAGTTATGTTACAGCAAACACAAACAAAACGTGTTATTCAAAAGTTTCGTCAATGGTTACAAACGTTTCCAGATTTTGAATCTTTAGCACAAGCAACAACGCAGGAAGTTTTACGCTGTTGGCAGGGATTAGGGTATAATCGTCGTGGTTTAGCGTTACAGGAATTTGCTCAGAGAATAGTACAAGAGTTTGACGGTGTTGTCCCTGATAATCCAGAAGTCTTGCAAACTTTCAAAAGCATTGGACCTAATACTGCAGGTTCTATTTGTGCATTTGCCTTTAATAAACCAGTTGTCTTTATTGAAACCAATATTAGAACAGTTTTTATTCATGAATTTTTCAAAGAACAAACAAATATTGATGATAAACAGTTATTGCCTTTGATTGAGCAGGCGGTAGATCGCGATAATCCTCGAGAATGGTATTATGCTCTTATGGATTATGGTGTATACTTAAAAACAGTAGTGAAGGTTTCTAATGCAGCGAGTAAGCACTATACAAAGCAATCTAAGTTTGTTGGATCAGCACGTCAAATGCGTGGTGTTATTGTTAAAATTTTAAGCAGAGTTAATCAAATATCACGCGAAGAGTTATGTGAGCTCGTGTCTGTAGAGTTGCCAAACAACACTCATGATGTTGAACAAGTTGTAACGAGTTTAGCTGCAGATGGATTTTTAAAAGCAAAAAATGAATATATTCAATTAGTTTAGGGGTTGTCATGTTAAAATATATAATGTCTATTTTGTTATGTTTTGGCGCGTCTCATATACATTCATTTTCGTATATGAATGGGAAAGATATTTCTTTACGAACTATTATAACGGGAGCTTGTTATGCTAATCTTGATTATAATATTTTGAATTCTGGAGATGGTCATCTGAGTGAACATAAAAGATATTTTGGCATGCATAATTTTAGTGTGCAAATTGATGGTTATGAAACAGTTCATTTGATTAAAGATGATGTATGTCAATATCCAGCATTGTTTACTTTATTAGGGAATATTTTACCACAAAGTTTTTTTGTAACTCAAAGATGGGCTTGCGTTAAATGGTTTTTACCTTTGTCGTTTGGTTTTAAAATTAAAAATAATCAGTTGATTGTATATTCAAGTATTTCTCGCTATAGCTTGTTAGCTCCATTTTTAACAACAGAGAAAATAAATCTTGTTAAAACAAATAGTAAAAATCAATGTGTTGATTCAAGAGATACAAAGTTTGTTATATCTTTAAATGGACGCACAGTTGTTGTTGGGGAAGAAGAAGTTTTGAAAATTTATAGTTCTTCTGGACAATGGGTATTAGATAAGTGTTTTTCTGCTATGACTTATGGCTCTATATTTACAGTGGTTTGCGCAGTAGTTGGGTATCAATTAGTTCAACATTAAAATTATCATGTTAAATATTAAATTTTGTTTTTAGGGAAAGCAAATATAGGGAAAGCAAATATTATGATGTTTCGAAATATAGTTATAGTTTTTTTATTAGTTAGTTGTTGTGATATTCTTCATGGTTCTTTTTCGGAAGATCAAACAAATAGATTGTTAAATTTTTTTCAGGAAAGACTGCAAAATTATCAAAACGCAGAAGAAGAAAGTGGTATGACTGTACTGCAGTCATATTTTTATTATAGAAGCAGAAAAGAGTTAGATAAGGGTGATTGGTATCAACTGAATGATCAAGAAAGCTTATGTGTACTTCGTCAACAAGATCCCAACGCGCAAATTTTTAAAGCTCATAGATTAAAGATAAAGCATAATTTTTTGCAACAAGGAACAGGTTTGCCGCAATATTGCGAAGAGAATAATATTGGAGTAGATGCGAAAAATGGACATGATAGATTGATTTGTGGCAGGAAGATACAGTTGCAAGATAGATGTTATTTAGATAGTTTGTTGCATAACAAAGTTGAAAATGTTTGGATATATACGCGTCAAATATATGCAAATAAAGGTTATATGGTAAAACGACATGTTGATACTAATGATACTGTAGTTAGTAAAAATGAAAGCTCTTTTTAAAATAATTGTATAAGATTTTTGGTTCGCTATGCTTACTATAAGTGTAGCGAATTTTTATTTGGAATATTATGAGTGAAAAAGTAGCAAAGAAATCATTGTTTTTAGTAGATGGTTCATCGTTTTTATATCGTGCTTACTATGGATTGAGACCACTACATACGAGTAAAGGTATGGCTATTCATGCTGTGTATGGTTTTTGTCGTATGATTAAAAAATTACTAGATACATATGATGTTGGTCATATCGTATTGGTATGGGATAGTAAAGGTAAAAGCGATCGTCATGAAATATATCCTGAATATAAGCAAACTCGTGATAAAGCACCAAGTGATATTTTTGAGCAAAAAGAATATATTCAAGAGTTTGCAGATCTTATTGAAATGGAGCAATTGAGTAAGTCTGGTGCAGAAGCAGATGATTTGATGTATTCATTAGCAAAAAAAGCTAATAAATCTAAGTATCAAGCAATTATTGTGTCTTCTGATAAAGATATGCGTCAGGCTATTACAGATAATATTATAACTCTTGATCCATTCAAAGATTCATTTATGGATGTTGCAGGATTTCAAGAACGATATGGTTTTGAAGTTTCAAAATTGCCATTTTATTTTGCGCTACTTGGCGATGCTTCTGATAATATTCCTGGTGTTAAAGGGGTAGGAAAAAAAGGAGCAAAAGATTTAGTACAGCAATTTGATAGTTTACAAGACTTGTATGATAATATTGATCAAGTTGAAAAAGAACGTACTAAAAAGTTATTATTAGAAAGCAAAGAAAATGCATTTTTAAGTGAAAAGTTATTTTTACTTAAAGAATATGACGTAGCAACTAAATTGTCAGATGTTGTATTTGATGAAAAAAATTGGCAAAAAGCATTACCTCTGTTTCAAAAATTAGAATTTAAAAGTCTTATTAAAGATATAGAAAAAAATTATGATTCTGGTGCATCAAAAGTAGAAAAGCCAAAAGGTAAAGCTTTACATGAGTTATACAATTTTATTTTGGTTGATACGCAAGAGCTTCTTGATCAATTATGTGAACAATTAAAAGAAAAAAAAGAGTTTGCTTTTGATACAGAGACAACAGGCCTGGATCCTATGAGTGCGCGATTGGTTGGGATGTCGATTTGTTTTAAGGAAGGTGAAGCTTACTATATTCCATGTGATCATCAAGTTGAAAATCAGCAAACATTATTTGACACACAAGAAAAATCATTACAACAATTATCTAAAAAAAATGTTTTTACTTGCCTAAAACCTATCTTAGAAAATCAATCTGTAAAAAAATATTTACATAATGCAAAATATGATCAACTTGTTTTGCTGCAAGAAGGAATAGATCTGCAAGGTGTCTTGATTGATACTATGATAGCTGCAAGCTTATTGTCTCAAGAATGGGAGAAAAAAGGCTTAAAAGAATTATCGATACAGCATTTTGACGAAGAGATGTTGTCGTATCAAAGTATAGTTAAAAAACATAAAGCTAAAGATTTTTCTTATGTTCCACTACAAGAAGCTACATGGTATGCTGCAGCAGACGCTCATCAAACATGGAAATTAGCGATGTTATATACCAAAGAGCTGCAAGAGCAAGATCAGGAAAAATTATTTTATGATATAGAGCTACCTGTTAATGATGTGCTTGTTGCTATGCAGCAAGAGGGTATTTACTGTGACTCTGTAGTGTTAGATAATTTAGATAAACAAATATCGCAGGATTTAAATAAAATTGAAACAGAGATTCATGATTTGGTAGGTCATGCAGTTAACTTGAACTCTCCTAAACAAGTAAAAGAATTGTTGTTTGATGAGTTAGGGCTGACCCCAGGTAAAAAAAGTGCTAAAGGTAAAACGTATTCAACTGATGCACAAGTGTTAAAGAGGTTGACTCATGAACATCCTGTACCTGGTATGATCTTAAAGTATCGCGAATTATTTAAGTTGAAAAGCACGTATGTTGAAGCCTTGCCAACTTATATTAATAAAAAAACGAACCGAATTCATACTTCATGGAATCAAACACTTGTTGCAACTGGTCGATTATCTAGCTCGAATCCTAATTTGCAAAACATTCCTAAAGACACAAAAGAATATGGCACAGATGTGCGTTCAGCTTTTAAGCCTAAAAAAGGCTGGAGTTTTATATCTGCTGATTATTCTCAGATAGAGCTTCGTATTTTAGCTCATTTTTCGCAAGACAAAAATTTAGTGGATGCTTTTTTGCATGATAAAGATATACATACACAAACAGCAGCAAAATTATTTGATGTAAAAGATCAAGATGTTACAGATGACCAAAGATCGATTGGTAAGCGAATTAATTTTAGTATTTTATATGGATTAACTCCATATGGATTATCTCGTGATATGGGAATTTCTTTTGCAGAAGCTAAAAAATATATAGAAGTGTACTTTGAACAGTATCCGGGGGTGCAAAAGTGGATGGAAGAAGTTGTAGAGAAAACAAAAGCAAATGGTTATACAGAAACATTGTTTGGACGTAGAAGATATGTTTCTGGTATACACGAAAGAAACAAAACTTTGTATGAGCTTGCGCGACGCATAGCGATTAATACACCAGCTCAAGGTACAGCTGCTGAAATTACAAAACTAGGTATGATTATCTTTTATAAAGCGTTAGACAAGAGTAACTTGCAGGGTAAAATTTTATTACAAATTCATGATGAATTATTAGTATCTTGCCCAGATGACGAGTTAGAAGAAACTCAAAAGTTACTAAAAAAATCACTTGAATCAGCTGTTTCTTGGAAAATACCATTGCTAGTTTCTACAAAAACTGGTAAAAATTGGCGAAGTGTTACAAAATAAAAGCACGTACATGTGTGGTAAAAAAGGATGAATATGAAAAATATAATATGTAAAACAGTTTATATTGTGTTAAGTTGCATAACTTGCATGTCTTTTGCAGATGTAGAACGAACAAATATACTAAGCTTTACATTGCCGACAGCATCAGTTCATGGGGTAAAAAAAATAGTTAACAACACAAAAAAAGCTATGTCGTTAAAATGGCACGTGTATGATAGGCAAGCAGATAAGTTTCATGCTCAAGAGCCTTTGGTTAAACCGAAGAGTTCGTGTGTTATCGATTTGACAGCTGCTAAAAATTATTTACAACAAAAATCTGATAAAACACCAAAGTTTTATGAAGTTTCTTTATCTATTGGTATTGTACCAAAACCACCACTAAAGCCTCGAGTAGGTATGGTTTATCGAGGGCTAAAGCAGTTAGAATCCGGGATATATATTTCCAGAAAAGACTTTCTAAATAATGATGTGTTTGAATTAAGACAAACATCCCAAGGTAAAATTTTTTATAAGCCAGAAGAGCATAAAAAGAAGGCTCTCTAAAGTTGACATTTTGAGCAAATAGGTGCAATATATAAGTATAAAAAGACTTAAAAATCTATAATTCTAATAGGTAAATTTTAATTAAATTCTAACAATCAAGGAATACGTATGGCAACCAGTAAATCCGGTGGTTCAACGTCGAACGGCCGGGATAGTCAAAGTAAAAGACTTGGAGTTAAGTGTTTTGGTGGAGAAGCGGTAAATTGTGGTCAAATTATTATCAGACAACGAGGAACAAAGTACCATCCAGGTAAACTAGTAGGTCGTGGTAAAGATGACACGTTATTTGCTCTTTCTTCAGGAGTCGTTAAGTTTCATCGTGGTGTAAAAAACAGACAATACGTATCTGTTATTTCATCAGCTGAATAATAACGTTTAGCAAGACAACGTTCTTACAAAATTTATATTTTTTAGTTAGAAAGAGAGAGAGACATGTACTCATATAATTTTCTCAAGTATCGAGTTCCAAGCGCATTGTTTTCGCTTGTTATTATTGTAGCGGGTGTTGCAGGTTATGTACTAAAAGGTGGCTTTAGATTCAGCGTTGATTTTACTGGTGGAACAGAAGTTCGTATCCGTTTTGATAAACCTGAAAAAACTGCAGATATTAAAGCTTTGGTGCACGATGAGTGGAATGGGACAGTCTATAATGTTTTAGGGGCAGATGAAATTATTGTTCGCGTTCAAGATTCAATTGACAAAGTCAAAGAGTTAGAACAAAAAGTTCTTGAAACTGTAAATAAAGCTGATGAATCTAATAAGGGTTCTGTTATTCAGATTAATAGTATTAGTAATTCAGTTGGTGAAAGTTTATGGGCAAAACTTTTAAGGGCAATTATCATATCATTAGCATTGTTAATGCTTTACATTACTTTTAGTTTTCAATTTGCTTTTGCTATGGGAGCTGTAGTAGCGATTGCGCATGATGCATTAGTAATTTTATCTTGGTTTGTTTTACTAGAAAAAGAAATATCCATAGAGGTTATTGGTGCTATCTTAGCAACATTAGGTTATTCAATTAATGATACGATTATCATATTTTCTAAAATTCGTCAGAATTTAAAAAAAGAAAAAGGCAAGAAGTTGTATGATGTTGTAAATTTAAGTCTTAATCAAACACTTCGTAGAACGATTTTGACATCATTTGCAACAGCATTAGTTGTTTTGTCTCAATTTGTATTTGGCGGACCAACTATTAGAGATCTTTCTTTTGCATTGTTATTGGGGATTGTGTTTGGAACATTTTCTTCGATTTATATTGCAAGTCCAGTTATGATGCTCTTTACAAAAAAAAATAAGTAAGACTAAAAACATAAGCACATGTCGTGCTGTTGGTTCATTTTTAACATATGGAGAATCATTTGCAAAAGCCAAAAGATAACAAAGGCCAAAGTTCTGGTTCTGAAAAAAAGACTTCAGAAAATAAAAGCCAAAAATCGTCTCAGTCTGGAAAGCAACAGTCAACAAAGTCTCATGCTTCAAAAAAACGCATAACCAATCTTTTGACAATAAAAGAAACAGAGTTAAAAGAAATGCAGGTAGCTGAATTGAATTATGTTGCAAAGCGATTAGGGATAATTGGAGCAAGCCTTTTAACAAAAGATAATTTAGTTAAATCTATATTAGAAGCTCAAAAGCATCCAAAAGAAGAACTTTGTGTTTCTGGTACGCTAGAACGGTTACCAGATGGTTTTGGTTTTTTGCGATTTGGTCAATATGACTATGTTTCGGGTCCGGATGATGTTTATGTTTCTCCCTCATTAATTAGAAGATTCAACTTAAGAACTGGTGATCAGGTATATGGTTGTATACGTAAGCCTAAAGAAGGCGAAAAATATTTTGCGTTACAAACAGTAGAAAAAGTTAATAATGAAGAATTAGATAAAACATCTTCGAGAATGAATTTTGATCGGTTAACACCGCTTCATCCTGATGATCGTTTTAATTTAGAAACAAATCCTACATATGTTTCGACACGTATTATGAATGTGTTTACTCCGATTGGTAAGGGACAACGTGGTTTAATTGTTGCTCCTCCTAAGGTTGGTAAAACAATGTTATTAAAAGAAATAGCATTAAGTTTATTAAAATCTCAAAAAGATGTTCATATGATTGTTTTATTAGTAGATGAACGTCCTGAAGAGGTTTCTGATATGAAGCGAACTATTAAGGGTGAAAACGTAGAAATTGTTAGTTCGACTTTTGACGAAGCAGCAGAGCGTCATGTACAGGTTGCAGAAATTGTACTAGAAAAAGCTAAGCGATTAGTTGAGTATGGTAAAGATGTTGTAATATTACTTGATTCAATTACACGTCTTGCTCGAGCGTATAATACAACAGCTCCAACATCAGGTAAGGTTTTGACTGGTGGTATTGATGCTCACGCATTGCAACGTCCAAAAAGATTTTTTGGTGCAGCTCGTAAAACAGAAGAAGCTGGTTCATTAACAATTATAGCAACAGCAATGGTTGAAACAGGTTCTCGTATGGACGAAGTTATTTATGAAGAATTTAAAGGTACAGGTAACATGGAGCTTCACTTGACTCGTAAGCTTTCAAATAGAAGAACTTTCCCTGCTTTTGATATTCTTTCTTCAAGTACTCGACGTGATGATCTATTGTTAACAGAAGAAGAAGCAAACCAGGCATGGATTTTGCATAAATTATTATCAACAATGAATGTTGTTGAAGGTATGGAATTCTTGATTAATAAAATGAAAAAACATAAAACAAATGAAGAATTCTTTGAAAGTGTGAAAAAAGGTGCTAATGGTAGTTCTTCTGATTGATTTTGATTAATTTTAAAAAGCGATCTGCAATAAGCAGATCGCTTTTTTTTTTGTAAATATTAGGCAAAATATTTTATCAGTTTATATATGGTATTAATTTTTAAATTTTTCTTTTTTTACGTTGTTTTCTTAACAAGTTTGTATATGGTGTAATTTCTTCTTCTATTTCGTCTTCAATGAATACGTAAGGCACTTTGTTTTTTGTTTTATAGCTATTAGTTATCATATGATTATATGTTGTTTGAGAAAAAAAAGTGTTGGATGAAAGTGAAAAAATAATTAAAGCAACTTTTGGAATATATGTGTGCATATAAATACTCCTTTTCTAAAGAAACTTTGATTATAAAGATAATATTTTTATGATGAATTTGTAAAAATTATAAATGAATATAAAAATTATGAAAATATATTTTTATATAGTTCGTAACTTGCGAAGCATCCAGCAACTATAATGACAGCTTTGCTAAAATGACTAATTAGTCGTTTATGGGCATCGTTTTCTTCTCGTTCTAATAATAATTTTTGTTCCATATTTTCTTCTCTTTCTTTTTTTCTTTCGTTAAATGTTTGCTGTACTGGTTTGTTTCCTGAAGCAATGTTTTCTAAATCGCTTTTTGAAGCAGGTATAGTTGAAATTTTTGGACGTTTTTCAGTTTTGGATTTTAGCTTATTGTCAGTTAATGGATTGTTGTTCAAGCATGTCATTATACTTACAATAAAGAGAAGTTTATTGTTATTCATTGTTGTATCTTCTAAAGCTGTAAGCGCTTTGTTGTTGTTTTAAGTAATAATCTAATAATTGTAGATACTTTTGACAGCTGTTGCATGTTTTTGTTTTACATGGACAACTATTAATTGTTTTTTCTAAAGGTAATATTGCGTTATTTACATGTTGCAAGCTAGCGATGATGGTTGTGTTTTGAGCATATTGCAAAGAATTCTTTTGAAAAAAAGGGGGATAGCTTGATAGTATGTATTTATTTGGTAGTAAGAAAATTATATACAATAAAGTTTTATTCATAGTTATAAAATTGATAAATTTTGATCTGAAAATTGTTGTTGTTGTGATTTATAATGACCAACAAAAGCAATCATGCCTGCGTTGTCGGTACATAGTTTTGGAGAAGGGTAAAATAATTGAATATTTTCTTGGTCACACATATTAGTAAGGCGCTTTCGTAAATATTTATTACATGCAACGCCTCCTACAAAGCAAACAGCTTTAATATTAGGATATTGTATTAATGCAGCTTTAATTTTATTTTCAAAAATGTCTCCGATGCATACATGTAAAGAACTTGAAACTTTTTGTTGAAACTCTTTGTCATTATTTTTCAAAAAAGTTTTAGTTTTAAGATTGTAAGCATTTTGTTTTACCATACTATATAAGACAGCAGTTTTTAATCCTGAGAAGCTAAAGTTTAGATTTTTTAAACTGCCACGAGGATAATTGAAAAAATCTTTAAAGTCTTGCTGTTGAGCTAGTTTTTCAAGGACGGGGCCGCCTGGATAAGGCAAGTTCATTAATTTTGCTATTTTATCAAATGCTTCACCTGCCGCGTCATCAAGTGTGTATCCAATAATTTCATATGTACCGTAATCGTGCACTAAGTATAATGCGCTATGTCCTCCTGATACGGTTAGCGATAAAAAAGGAAATGGTACTTTGTGTTCAATGCAAGCAGAAAATACA
>CEVA01113746.1_pt1 | contig 11292 bp, 8 predicted proteins | sample 361521 | NCBI WGS metagenome assembly CEVA01 (sample SAMEA2622823, study PRJEB7988) | marine metagenome | isolation source: saline water (ENVO:00002010), including | reverse complement strand
CACAAGTGCATTTCCACGCGAGGCCTCTCCGGACGGAACCCAGCGAGTCAACAACCAGTCAGCCGACAGCACGAACCGGCCACAGGGATCCTTCACTATCCAAGACCGATGCCCCGGGTTGCGATGAAGGGCAAAAACGTGTGAGATCACCTTTTCCGGGAGGATTGAGTCATCCCGAAAACACAGTCCACGACCAACCGGGTCGACCATCAGGAGACAACAACCGTGACAAATCCCATCGCACGCCGCGACTTCCTGGCAGGTTCGTTGGCCGCCGGAACCGCCGCCACGCTTGCCAGTGACACCGTGGAGGCCAAGCCTCGCCGAAAGGCTGCCCAGGAATTCTACGAATTGCGGATCTACCGTTGTGACTCCAAGGACAACCAGCAACTGACCCTCGACCATCTCGAACACGCTCTGCTGCCGGCACTCCGTCGCAGTGGTGCTTCCCGAACCGGAACGTTCACCGTCATCAGTGACAAGCCCGACCATTCGATCCACGTCCTGATCCTTTATCCCACTCTCGACGTCCTGGGCACCCGCAACGAAAAACTCGCCGGCGACAAGAAGTTCCATAAGGCCGCAAAAGAGTTTTTCGCGATCCCCAAGAACAAGCCCGCCTACTCACGGATCGAGACGCGATTGATGAAGGCATTCTCCGGGATGCCCGTCGTGGAATTGCCCGCCTCGTCAAAGAAGAAAACCGAACGGATGTTTGAACTGCGGATCTACGAGGCGCACAACGAGGACAAGGCGGCCCGAAAGGTCGCAATGTTCAACGACGGCGAAATCGACATCATGCGGGATGTCAAACTCGGCCCGGTCTTCTTCGGCGAGACCCTCGTGGCCGACGATGTCCCCAATCTCACCTACATGCTCTCGGCCGACAACGACGCGGCCCACAAGGAACACTGGAAAGCGTTCCTGGCTCACCCGGAATGGGACCGGATCAAGCGATTGCCCAAGTACAAGGACACCGTGTCGAAAATCACCAGCATCATGCTCAGTCCGACCAGTTTCTCAGAAATCTGAGAGCACGTGGTCACCGGAAGGCGGGAGAGATGGATCTTCTCCTCCTTCCGACACGCGACAAGGAACCCTCCATGCCCGAACCGATTCTTCACCCGGCGTCGCCCATCCCCAACGACATGACTCGTCGTGGATTCCTGAAAACGACAACAACCGGAATAGCGGCAGCATCCGCGTTGACACCCGTGCTGGCACATCCGGTCTCGGCGATGACAACGGCCGCCAAGAAACCGACGTCGGAAACTCTCGTCACCCAGTTCTTCAAAACACTGACCGGCGCACAGAAGAAACTGATGACGTTTTCTTTCGACGACCCGCTCCGACTGGCCGTCAACAACAACTGGCACGTCACCAAGGCGACTGTCGCTGCCACATTTTCCGCAGAGCAGCAAGCGATGATCCGCGACATCTTCATGGGCCTGCACAGCGAAGAATACGCGAACAAAGTGATGGCCCAGGTCGAACACGACAACCGGCAGGCCAACCGGAAAGGCGGATTCGACGGGTGTTCGGTCGCGCTGTTCGGACAGCCCGGTTCGGGCAAGTTCGAGTTCGTCCTCGCCGGACGACACGTCACCCGGAGATGCGACGGCGACTCGGTCGCCGGAGCGGCTTTTGGTGGCCCGATCTTCTACGGACATGCCGCCAGGGGCTTCAACGAGAAACCCGACCACCCCGGAAATATCTACTGGTACCAGGCCAGGCGAGCCAACGAGTTGTTCCAGGCACTGGATGGAAAACAGCGAAAACTCGCTCTCCGCAACGACGCACGCCCGGAACGCCGACAACAGACAGTCCAATTGCGTGGCAAGAAGGCCGCGCTGCACGGAGTTCCTGTCGCCGATTTTTCGGCTGACCAGAAAACCCTGGCCCGCAAGGTGATGGCCGATGTCCTGGCCCCCTTTCGAAAAGCCGATGTCCAGGAGTGCATGAAATTGATCGAAGCCCAGTTCGATCAACTGCACTTCGCCTACTACCAGAACCTCGACATCGGCAATGACCGGGTCTGGGATGTCTGGCAGGTCGAAGGACCGTCGATGGTCTGGTACTTCCGTGGCATCCCCCACGTCCACACCTGGGTCAACATTCGCAAACCGGTATGAGTTCCTAACTCAATCGGTACTCCGAAACACCAAACCTGGATCAGGCCCAAGAAAGAACACTCCCGTGACTTCGTTCGGCCACGGCAACCGGTTCCTCGGCAGCGGCCCGTAAGAAAGCGAAGGACGAATAAGAGCTCGTGTCAGACCCTGCCCTTCCCCCTGGCCCCCCCCTCCCGAGTGACGAGGACCTGCTCGCCGCCATCGAGATCATCGAACAGGTCGCACTGGATCGCGGGCTGCTCGCACGGATCGACGAGGAGAACCGCAAGCGGGTCATCCAGGCCGCCGAGCGAATAGCACGTCCCGACCGCAAGTCACGCAAGCGACTGCTCAGGGAACTCAAGCACCGCGAGCAGGCCGATCTTGCCGAACGGAAAGCCGCCGACGAACACAAGTTGGCTCGCACCGGAATTCGTACACAACCCAGTTCGCGTCACTACAAGAAAGCATGCCCACCGGCTCCCTTCACCCCGGAACTCCCGCCAACGGGCCAATGGGACCCGAAGAACTACATCGACCAACTCGACGTCCCGCGCAGCTGCTACATCTGCAAACGCGATTTTGAACTGGTCCATTATTTCTACGACGCGCTGTGTCCCGACTGCGCAGAATTCAATTGGGAACGACGACAACGGACCACCGACCTGTCGGGACGCTATGCCGTACTGACCGGTGGCCGTGTCAAGATTGGCTTTCACGCCGCACTGAAACTCCTGCACGCCGGATGCCACCTGGTCGTCACGACCCGGTTTCCCCGAGACGCGGCCAGCCGGTTTGAGGCCGAAGACGACTCAGCCGACTGGATGGACCGGCTACAGATCCATGGGCTCGACCTGCGTCACACACCCAGCGTCGAGGCCTTCGCCGATCACCTGTGCCAGACACTTCCCCGACTGGACTTCCTTCTCAACAACGCCTGCCAGACCGTCCGACGACCGCCGGGCTTCTATGCTCACCTGATGGACGAAGAACGCAAGCTGGCGGATGCCCTCCCCTCCTCGGCCCGGTCCCTTCTCGAATCCTACGAATCGCTCCTGCAGCAGCCGTCTGGCCTCTCGTCGAAGGAAGTGTCACTGCCCGACCAGGTCGGACACAGCCTGGCCGGAATCCAGCGGGCGGCAGAATTGTCCCAGATCCCATTGGTCCCCGAAGACGCTGACGGTGGTGAGGAGCTATTCCCAACCGGTCAACTCGATGGTGATCTGCAACAGGTCGATCTGCGCACCGTCAACAGCTGGCGACTGCGGCTGGCCGAGGTGTCGACGGTGGAACTGCTCGAGGTGCAACTGGTCAACGCCATCGCCCCCTTCATTCTCAATGCCCGGCTCAAACCGCTGATGCAACGCGTCGAAACCCGGGACAAGCACATCGTGAACGTCTCGGCGATGGAGGGCATCTTCTATCGGGCCTACAAGACGGACAAGCACCCCCACACCAACATGGCCAAGGCCGCACTCAACATGCTGACCCGCACATCCGCCCAGGATTACGCTCGGGATGGCATTCACATGAACAGCGTCGACACGGGCTGGATCACCGACGAGGACCCCGCCGAGATCGCTCAACGAAAAACCGAGGAACTCGGATTCCATCCACCGCTGGACCAGGTCGACGCCGCGGCCCGGATCTGCGACCCGATCATCGATGGATTCCTGACCGGTGAGCACCAGTGGGGACAGTTCCTCAAGGATTACCAGGTCGACAACTGGTAAGCCGCCCCTAGCGTTTCAGGTGCTTGTCGAAAAACGCGATCCGTGCGTCCTCGATCTGTGCCCGCACTTCCTTGCTCGCCCCTCGAAAGCCGTGATCGGCCCCCTCGATCGTCATCAGCCTGGCTTCGACCGACGAGGCTTTCAGCCTATCGATCAACCAGACCGCCTGCTCATGGGCCACGTAGCGGTCCTTTGTGCCATGGATGCACAGGGTCGGAGCCGCATCCGGCGTGACCCAGTACAACGGACTGGACACGATGTGCCGTCGCCGTTGTTGCTGAAGGTTGCCCCCCAGGAACAATGGCAGCACCTCGGCGGCGTCGACACTGGCGTCGTAGGACTTGGTGAAGTCACTGGGGCCAAAGAAATTGACCACGCAGGCCACGCTGCTGGAGCACTTCGCGTTCCCACCGGTGCCCTCGAACTTCTGGACACCACCGGTGACGGCCAGGAATTGCGCCAGGTGGCCGCCGGCCGACCCTCCGGTCGTTCCGATTCGTTTCGGATCCACCTTGTACTTTTTCGAGTTGGCCCGCATCCAGCGGACAGCCGCCTTGACGTCAAAAACGGCAGCCGGGAACTGGTACTTGGGAGCCAGTCGATAGGTCACGGTGACCGCAACGTACCCCCGTGAGGCCAACCGGAGGCACACCTTGTTGAAACTCTCGCGAGATCCGGCGCGAAACCCACCACCGTGAATGCACACCACGGCCGGAAACGGCCCTGCCCCGCTCTTGGGCCGGGCCATGTTCAGTTGCAGGTGCTGTCCGTCGGGATTGGAGTACTCGATGTTCTTCTCGAACACGACCCCCTCGGGAACCTTATCGGCCGCCAGTACCGAAGCCGAATTTCCCATCGCCGCCGTGGCGACAATCGTCATCACGGCCGTCATCATTCGAATACATCGCATGTTGCAATTCACTCCGGATGGTGTGCTTGTCTGTTTATCGCTGCTGAAGATACCGACGGGCAATCAACTCGCCCAGTTCAACGATTCCCTCGGTGGTGATCACCAGTTTCTTCTCCTGCTCGGGCAGGTCAAACGCCTTGATGTGAATGAAGTTCTTGTCCGCGGCCGCCACCTTCTCGATCCCCGCCACCACGTCAATCTTGTTGACACGTTCGTCGTCGGTCGGCGGTTGCTGGCTGACAAACCACTTCAGACCCGGCATTTCCAGGTCCTGGCGACTCTGGGCAATAGTCGATGCCAACCACTCGGGGGCCTTTCGCCGATACTGCCCCATCGACATGTCGTTCTCGCCCACGTGGTAAAAGATCCCCGCCAACTCGACCTGGTTGCCCTTGGCTGCGATCTCCTCGAGCGTCTCTTTGACAAAGCGGACGAACCGGGGATAGATATTCCGCGATTTCGCCACGCTTCCCTCGGGTGTCCAGTCATTCATCTGCGTGCCGCTGTGGGTGAACTTCGCGATGGCGATGTTGTCGGGCAGCTTGCCCGAGAGTTCCCGGGCGAAACTGAGCTCCGGACCAAACGTGTCGTAATACCCGGCCGGCCCCAGGGGTTCCCAACCGTCGGAGGTCCGGTAGCCGCCGCCCAGGCTGTACTTGAAGGCGATCCGAGCATTGTCCTGCAGCAATACTTGCTTGCCCTTCAGCATCTTGAGTTCCTGGACGAAAGCCCGTTCGCCTTCCATGTTGCGGTGGCCGGCCAGGACAAACAGCCTGACACGACTTCCTTTCTTGTACGGCCATTTCTTCAGTGGCCGCGACGTCCGTGTCTTTTTCCCGATCGTCCGCAGGTAGGCTGTGGCGTAATTCACACCGTGTTCAAGTTGTCCCAGCGTCCCGTAGTGGTAGTGCAGCCCCACCCCGCCACCAATCTCCACGCCGACATGTGACGTGGGAATGTACTCGGCCAGCGGATCAACGTCGGTCACAGCCCGCTGCCCCACACTGATGGCATACATCCGGGGCCGCAGGTCCATCCCCCAGATGGTCTTGGTGCACAGTTCGCCGATGTAGAACTTGAGCTTGGGAAGCTTCAGATCGCTTCGCCACCGGGCCAGGAAGTTCTTGAGGTTCTTCCCATAGTTGGGCATGTAATCCTTGTTGAACATGTCGTTTTCGCCCTGGTGCCACATGACCCCTTCGATCCGGTACCGAATGCCCTGCTTGTCGAGTTCGGCCAACGACGACCGGATGACGTCGAGTGCCAGTGGATACATCTTGAACCCGATCGGCTCACCCGGATTCCAGTCGCCTCCCAGGTGCGTGCCACCCGCGGCGACCTTGATGATTGCGATCGGCGCCTGGATTGCCGACGTGACTTGTCGTGCAAAGCTCAGTTCGGGCCCCACCACGCCATTGACCGGCTGCAGTTTCACCCATCCATCCGACCGGGTCTTGTTCTCTCGGCCAAGACAGTAAGAGAAGCGAACCTGTTCCTGGGTCTTTTCGAGTCCGACAAAGGGCGGAAACCGCCGGATGTCCTTCACCTTCGAGTCCGAGCCGACCATGTTCGACTGGCCGGCAAAGATGAACACGCGAAGCGTCGTGTCGTCGGCTGCTTCCACAACCTGCAAAGGGACAGCCACAGAGCACAACACCAGCAGGCCGGCCAGCACAAACATGCATCGCAAATTGCAGCGGTACAACATTGTCGAGTCTCTTTCACTGGCCTTGCGGAGCGATTTCGGACGTTGCATTTTCTGGCCGGACGAGGCAACGGGCCGGAGAGCCACTACTTCCACGTATTGTTCTTCAACGGTTTTCCGTTGGTCGTCAGGATCTGGAAATGATGAAACCCGGCGTTCATTCCCGAGTAGCGCCAGACGACTTTTTTCTCACGGGTGATCTCAAACAACTTCACCTGCTGTCCCCTGGCGTGGTAACTGGAGATGACCGTGTTCCCATTGGGCAGTCTTTGCGCACCACAGGCATCATCAAAGAGACGTTCTCCCAGGTCCTCGTTGGTGACGCTCCAGAGAATCTTCCCCCTGGCATCGACCTCAATGATGCGGTTTCCGTTGGTGCAGGCGATCAGCGTGTTGCCGTTTCCGAGACGGATGGCCGTAAACGGCCAGTCCCGCCTGGGACGACCACGGTCGTCGGTCGCAAAGGAACGAACGACCTTGCCAGTGCTCGCGTCGTATTCCTTGACGGCGAAATCCAGGAGATGCGGGGCAAGATAATTTCCGTTGGGCAGCATCCTCAACATCCGTGTCTGCATGTGGAAGTTGTTCTTCTGGCACTACAGTGGGGTTGTCTTGACGACTTTCCCCTTGCTGTTGAGCACCACCGCTCGCGGCATCGGCCCCAGTTCGGCAACCAGGTACCGTCCACCCGACAAGGGCTGAACGGTACTGACCTCTTTTTGCAGCGACTTGTACTGGAAGACCACTTTCTTTGTTGTCCGTTCGACCTCAACCACTCCGCCACCGGGAAATCCTTTCGTCGGATACAGGGCCAGCAACACGTGACCGTTGGGCAAAACCCACCCGTCGCTCGCCGGCATGTCAAACTTCCAGGCAACCGTCCCCTTCTCATCAACAATCACGGCCCGGTTGGCCTTTCCGACACCGAGAAATGAATGAGTCACCGTGGCATCGGCCGCAGCAAGCAACTGTGACCACGAAAAACACGACACGAACAACACCGTCGCAAAGACAGCGGCGGACTGGCTGGACAGGGAAAACAACGGGGCCGAAAGCCGGTTGATGAATTGCCTCATGGCTGCCTGTATCCAATCGGTTGATTCTTTGTCCCCGAAGCGATCATGTGCGACACTTGAGGACTCCAACGGTGTTCAATCAGGTTGTAACTGACCCGTCGCTAAAGCACATCCATGGCCACTTTGCCATCCGCCACCCGGACCGGCAACTGCGACCACAATTCCAGAAAGCCCGTTTGATGCGACAACTTTCGACTTCCCTGTTGAGCCTCGCGATCCTGGCCGTGCTGCCCCAGTCTTCTTCATTGCTTTATGCACAGCGGCCCGGGGACGACCGGCCTGGTCGAGGCGAACGAGGATTCCAGCGACCAGACGGACCTCCCCCTTTCTCACCGTTCCTGGACCTCTTTGACACCGACAGAGACGGAGAGATTTCGGCCGCGGAAATCAAGAACGCCGCGGGCATCATCCGCAAGCTCGACAAGAACCGTGACGGACAGATCACTCCGGATGAACTTGGACCACCGCCGGGTGAACGTGGGTTCCGCGGCCCCGGTGGTCCCAACCGCCAGACGATCAAGCTGGTCAAGGAATTCGACAAGGATGGAAATGGCCGACTCGATGTCGCCGAGCGGAAGGCGGCCAGGGCATCGCTGGCCAACCGTCAAAATGGTGGTCGCCCGGGTCGTCGACGTGGCCCCCAGAACCGGCCATCGGTCTCACCGGGCCCAAAAGTCTCTCCAGCTGACGTCCAATCCATCTCCGACGCCCCTCTCTATCAACGAAACGTCCTCCGCACGCTGTTCCTGGAATTCGAGAACGAGGACTGGGAAGCGGAACTGGCTGCTTTCAAGGAAACCGATGTCGAGGTGCCCGCCACGGTCACCGTCGATGGCAAGAAATACCCAGGTGTCGGGGTCAAATTTCGAGGCATGTCTTCATTCCATCACGTCCCGGCCGGCCACAAACGGTCACTGAACCTGTCGGTGGATTTCATCGACGACACGCAGCGTCTCTACGGGTACAAGACGCTCAACCTGCTCAACTGCAACGGCGACCCCTCGATGATGAGCACCGTGCTGTACTCGCACCTGGCGTCGGCACACTTGCCCGTCCCCCAGGCCAACTTCGTCAAGGTTGTGATCAACGGGAGGAGTTGGGGTGTCTACGCCAACGTCGAACAGTTCAACAAGCAGTTCATTGCCAAGCACTATGGGACCACCGAGGGTGCCCGCTGGAAGGTCAGTGGAAACCCACAGGCCGACGGCGGACTCAGGTACCTGGGTGAAGACGTTGCAGGATATCGTGAACGATTCGAGATCAAGTCGAAGGATCGCCCCGAATCCTGGCAAGCCCTGATCGCGTTGTGCCGCACGCTCGACAAGACACCTCCGGAGAAACTCGAGGCAGCCCTGAAACCCATCCTCGACGTGGACGGCCTGCTCTGGTTCCTGGCCTTTGACGTGGCCCTGGTCAACAGCGATGGGTACTGGACCCGTGCCAGTGATTACAGCATCTACCTGGATCCCAAGGGGAAGTTTCACATCCTGCCACACGACATGAACGAGGCCATGCGGGAAGGCCGACCAGGGCCGCCCGGCGGCTTGGCCGGACGCAGTGGTCCAGGCGAGCGACCAGGTTTCCAACGCCCGGGTCCTGGAGGTCAACGTCCCAATGGACAACCGGGCCGACCCGGATTCCAGCGACCGGACTTCCGGAGACGAGGATTCCAGGGGCGGAACCGCCGTGGCGGTTTTGGACGCCCCGGTGGTGGCCCGCCCGGAGGACCTGGTGGCCCCGGTGGTGGACACGGCGGAGTGGACCTGGAACCGCTGGTCGGTTTGGACAACCCACGAATGCCACTGCGAAGCAAGGTGCTGGCTGTGCCGGCCCTGAAGCAAAGGTACCTGCAACATGTCCGCACCATTGCCGCAACATCACTCGACTGGAAGACGCTCGGACCAGTCGTGGCCCAGTGCCGGGCTTTGCTCATCAAGGAGGTTGAGGCGGACACGCGAAAGCTGGAACCGTTCGAGGCCTTCCTGGCTGTGACCTCCGATGGGGCCGCATCTCGCCAGGGACAACCGCAGGGTCCGTCACTGCGTGGCTTTGCCGATCAGAGACGCCGGTTCCTGCTGGACCATGCGGATATCAAGAAACTTCCTCGACAATAAGTCGGCACCGTTCCTTTAGCCACGCCCCTCCATGGTTTCCGTCAGGCAAACAGTTCCTTCACCACGTTGCCCTCAACATCAGTGAGCCGGAAGTCGCGGCCCGCGTGCCGATAGGTCAATTGCTCGTGGTCCAGTCCCATGGCGTGCAGCAGTGTCGCATGGAGGTCGTGGATGTGGACCTTATTCTCGGCTGCGAAGTAACCATAGTCATCGGTCGCACCGTAGCGGAATCCCCCCTTCACGCCGCCACCGGCCAGCCACATCGTGAAGCCTTCGGGATTGTGATCGCGACCATCCTTGGACTCCGCCGTTGGCGTCCGGCCAAATTCGCTGCCCCACCAGATCAGAGTGTCTTCCAGTAATCCCCGCTGCTTCAGGTCGGTCAACAGCCCGGCGATCGGCAGGTCGACCTCGCGAGCGTTCTTCTCGTGGTCCCGCTTGAGATTGGAGTGCTGGTCCCACTGCACCTTGTCATCGTTGTGCGTGACCTGGATGAATCGCACTCCAGCCTCGGCAAAACGCCGTGCCAGCAGGCACATGCGGCCGAAGTTTGCCGTCACCGGCTCGTCCATTCCATACAGCTTCAGTGTCGATGCCGATTCCCCGGACAGGTCTTCGACCCTGGGGATCTCCGACTGCATGCGGAAAGCCAGTTCAAACGAATCGATCCGGGCCTCCAGCGACGCGTCGGCACCGGACCGCTCCAGGTACTGGCGATTCATCGCCTTCAGACGATCCAATTGCAGCCGTTGGATGGCACGAGGCAGTTTCGAATTCTGAATGAATTTCACACGGGCCTTGATGGACGGCACACTGGCATCTCCCAGGGCCGTTCCGTTGTGGGCCGCCGGCAAGAATGAAGAACTCCAGTTGTTGACGCCCCCGAAGGCCAGCGTCGGGCAGATGGTCACAAACGCCGGAAGATTCGAATTCTCGGTGCCCAGCCCGTAGCTCACCCAGGAACCAATACTGGGCCGGATGAAACTGTCGCTGCCGGTGTGCAATTTCATCATTGCACCACCGTGGGCGGGATTGGTCCCGTGAATCGAATGCACCATGCAGAGATCATCGACCCGCTCGGCCAGCCGTGGGAACAACTCGCTGACCCACAATCCGCTCTCGCCATACTGCCGGAACTTCCACGGCGATCGCAGCAGGTTCTTGGTCGAGTTGAACTGAACCCGTGGCTTGGGGAACGGCAATGGCTTGCCGTCATCCCGGTCCAGCAACGGCTTGTGATCAAACGTGTCCACCTGGGACGGGCCACCCGACATCAGCAGGAAAATGATCCGCTTGGCGCGGGCCGCCACGAGCGGCAAACGGGCCGCCAGTGGATCGTCCACCGCTGCGGCTGCTGACTCGTCGGCAAGCATCGAAGCCAACGCCAGGGAACCGAACCCAACCGCAGACCGCTGCAACAGCGACCTGCGGGAAACCAGTGGTGTCATGAAGTTGTGAGACATCAATGAGCCAGCGACTGATGAGGGCGATGGGATGGGGAATGACAAATCACGAGGCGGGTGCAACCTATTTCAGGTAGATGAATTCGTTGGCGGCCAGCACGACGTGGCACAGTGTGCCCCACGCATTTCTCTGGATTTCCTGGCCCGCTGCGTCACGAGAGTGAGCCTTGACCAGCACCG
>CEVA01070589.1_pt1 | contig 11296 bp, 7 predicted proteins | sample 361521 | NCBI WGS metagenome assembly CEVA01 (sample SAMEA2622823, study PRJEB7988) | marine metagenome | isolation source: saline water (ENVO:00002010), including | reverse complement strand
ACCCCTCCTCTTTCTGCCATAGACAAGCAGACCAATAGTAGACACGCCTCGCATGCTCTCTCATCCCACCCAGTCACGTCGATAAAGAAGTCACGAGTCTCTTCGTTTACGGTTGTGTGGCTCCCATTGATTATGGGTGGGAAGGAGAGTACATCGTCATTAGAATCAAGAATAACTGGAAACTCATCCAGATCTTCCATGAGATGTGCATATTCCGCTCCTTTTGGATGGTTAGTGAGGATTTCTTCTATGCTCATTTCTTCTGAACAAGCAAGTGGAATGAATGAGAATGATTGAGGGGCCGTAATCACTCTGAAGGGAGGGCTAAGAGAAGCAAGATCATGCACGCCAATTGACGAGAATTTCCTCTTCCTACCCAGTGTCATGTGCAGTTTTTCCTGATGGTCCATTAGTGACTGGATGAATTCGTCGCGTTGCTCTTGACTTGACCCAGTATCGACATCCCTCACAACCGCCCCCATTATCACTGGCCTCACTCCTCCCAATGACTGATCGACTGACATCTTAATTTGCCCTGGAACGACATTAAAACCCACTGGGTTTTTCCCAGTCAACAGGAATGATCTGGAAGCCCTAGCTATTGTCTCGTGGCTAAGTAGATCCGGCCTGTCAGGAAATACTTCAACCTCAATGGTCAAATCGTTATTACTGTCTACGGGGCATCCGATATCTGGAAGCCATTCTGACCATAACTCGGGCTTGTGTTCAATCCCGTTCAGACTCTGGATATAGTCGATTGTAGAATGCTTTAACTCAAGAGTAGGCATTCAGTCACCTCAATTCTAACCACATCTTCAAGGGCCGATCATAACCAATTAGTCGAAGCCCAGATATTGCAGCTGTGTCGAAATCATTAGCTCTCAGATTCCTCCTGCCAATGCGCTCGATCCTATCGATCCCAATCTCCTTCATCCATCCTCTGAGTTCACTCTCAACCAGGTCAATTTTTGTTGAAATTTTACCTCCAGAAATAGGAGCTAAAACTGCGGTGCATCCGGAAGCTACAGCAATCAGAATGTCCTTTGCATTGGGTTCGTAATCAATCTCGATAATTACGAATTTCCCTGCCGCACTGATGCCCATTGCCTTCGATGCCAATCCGATTTTCGGTAGAGAAGAAGCAAGTCTAGTCCCGCTTGCAGAAGCGCAGTCGACTATTGCGCCATCTAGTTCCAAATCCATCACCAAACGGAATAATCTCTCCACTCTTCCAATATTTCCCCGTAGCATCACCATCGAAAGATCAGCCATTCGGCTTCGCAATGAAACCAATATTGCCTCAATCTCCGAATCATTTAGTCCGGGGAATTGGGAGATATCGAACACCAGTCCTGCACAATTTCCTAGGTAATCTATCGAATCGTGAAGTTCCTTTTCTCCGACTTGCAACAAATCGAATTCCCTCGGCTCCCTTCTAACGATTGCTGGCACCTCTAAACCCTTCCAATCTTCCGATTCAGCAGCAGTTTCGCAACAAATTAGCCATGGAATTTGAAGGAGCACCCCCTTAGAATCCGAACCACTTGGTGAAAGCAGCGTCAAGTGATCCAACTGGGAATACTCTGCTAGCGTGTCTTCATTCTGGCATAGTGAGATATTCTCGAATCCCTCTGTGATGGAATTTTCAGCATACTCATCAGGACTGGGGAGATCTGATGCTGCCTCCAACACCAACGCATCCTCATTTAGCGAAAGACCCAATGGCCCCAGTAATTCTTCGAATTCTGAAATTTCGCTCTTTTTGACCGATCTCATTTCAACCCCACTTGGTGGTGGCGGGCAACTGCCTGCAATGATTATCCTGCCACCCGTCATTCCGACACCAGGATCTGAACCTACTGAGCCCATTACTAGGATAGACCCGCCCGACATTCTTGCACCCAAACTACCTCCTGAATGCCCTCGTACCAGTATCGTTCCAGCCGACATCCCTGCTCCAGCAGCATCTCCAACTGAACCCTGAATGGATATCTCGCCCCCACTCATTTTGAATCCGGCCTTGGACCCAACATCTTTCTCAACAACAGTCTTACCTGAAACGTGAAATGACCCCAACATTGAGCCCGCACCACCTCTTATGGTCAAGTTTCCCCCGCGATTAACTGAGCCAACACAATCGCCAAAATTTCCTAGGCATAATACTCTAGAACCTTCTGGGAGATGGGTAAGTACTCCGAATTCTCCATTCTTGGGCCTCTCGTCACCTGCCCTCCCCCATCCAATTTTTACTGGCCTTCCTTGCTCCAGTGCTTTCTGCACATACCTATCTAGATCCCTGTTGAGCTTGATACTCTTGGAGGCAGCTTCTCTCATATGCTTCACCTATCTGAGGACCCTCTACGCACTCAGAAAAGGGTGACTTGTTATTGACTCTTACCGACTTCGCTAGGTTCATAGGCGACCTTCAGACGACGCCTGTTCAAAGGCAAGCACTTGGGGTATGGCTTATGGGAAGCATAAAGGTGGCAATTAACGGATTTGGCACCATAGGAAAGCGGGTAGCAGATGCGGTAGATGCTCAGGATGACATGCAAATCGTCGGAGTCACAAAGACCGGTCCAAGTTTTGGTTGCGATTTGGCCGTAAAGAAGGGTTTTCCCCTATATTGCTCGTTCGATGATCCGAAGAGAATAGAGCTCTTTGGAAAGAATGGGTACCAATGTATGGGGGGGATTTCAGACTTACTTAGCGCATCGGACATAGTAATAGATTGCGCCCCAGGAAAGACTGGTGCCGACAACCTCGAAAAATACCAATCCGCAGGTGTAAAGTACATTTTCCAAGGCGGTGAAAGGCACGAGCTAACTGGACTCTCTTACACCTCATCAGCAAACCACAAGGAGAATCTAAACGCCCAAGGAACTAGGGTAGTTTCTTGTAATACTACTGGACTCTCTCGAACACTAGTTCCCTTGTATGAACACTGCGGATCTCTAAAGGTAGAGTGCACTATGATCAGGAGAGCTGCGGACCCCGGAGACTCGAGGAAGGGACCGATAAATGCAATAAAACCGGTTCTAAAGGTACCCAGCCACCATGGTCCAGACGTAATGACTGTTAAGCCAGAAATTGAGATTAACAGTCTGGCTGTTGCCGTGCCTACAACTATTATGCACGTCCACTCGATTATAGCCGATCTACCAGAGGGTCACGGACTTACCACCGAATCTGTAATCGAAATGTGGTCCAATACTCCTAGAGTGATAGTCATGAACGGGGCGGAGAACGGGATTACCACTACCGCAGAAGTAATGGAGATGGCCCGGGATATCGGAAGGAAGTGGGGGGACTTGCACGAGATTTTCGTTTGGGAGGACGGAGTCAAGATAGTAGGGGACAGGCTTTATTATTTCCAGGCAATTCATCAGGAAAGCGATGTAATACCAGAAAATATTGATTGTATTAGGGCATTGATGGGGACTGAAGATGATTGGGTCAAATCAGCCACCAAGACTGACGAATCCATAGGAAGATATTACTCCATACATTAGATATCATTCGGACTCGCATAGTGTCAATAGTCAAAAGAGACTCTAGTCTCCGAATTACGTATGACTGCGTCTAAATCGCTATGCGCCGTCATTGCAATCGTGATAATTTCTCCGTTCACTCATTCTTTTTCATCTCATTTTCCCTCTGAAGCGGGCCTCCATTCATCACCAACCTCAAAATCAGACGAATTTATTTGGCAAGAGCTTCAAAACCCAGTAGCTAGCCAATATCAAATCACTGAGTCTTCCGGACTAATCCATTCACCATTCGGGAGCTTTGATCCACAATCGGAGGATTTGCCTTTGGGTCCATGGCAAAAGTCAGGACTGCCTAATCCTCTCGATCAAAGACTCCACATAGTCCAATCAACTAATTCTGACCTACAATCGCTGGAAGACACCCTTTCGCGCCTGGGGATAGAAATTATTGATTTCATCCCTGATGATTCTGTAGTAATAGCACTCCCTATTCATTATTCGGAAGAAGCCATGACTCAGATCCAAAATCTCTCTCAGGTCCGTTGGATTGGCCCAATGCCAGCAATGTGGAAAATCTCACCGGCCCTATTGCCAATTCTATTCTCAAAGAACGTCATATTGGACCTGCACGTCGTCCCTTCACCGATTAACTCTGCAGATGACCACTCAAGACTGGAAACGGAAATAGCTGAAAACGACGGAATAAATCACCACTCCTCAAATTGTGATGCTTACCTTTGCCAAATACAATTATCAGACTCTTCAATTATCTCAGACTTGGCATTGAATCACAGGGTTTTGAAGATCGAGGCTGGCCCCGTGCTGTCCATCCAAAACACCAATGCCAGTATGATTAGCGGAATTGATTTTGCCAGGTCAATTTCTGGTTACAACCTTTCCGGGACTGGGGAGGTATTGGGCATCACCGATACAGGACTAGATACTGATCATGGGGACTTCGATGGAAGGCTTAGGAGTCCAGTTTACAACTTGTTCGGCCCGGACAACTCTGGTGCAGACACCAACAGTGGCCATGGAACACACGTCGCTGCTACACTCTTAGGGGACGGATCAGGAGATCAGAATGCCACTGGAATGGTTCCAGAGGCCACATTCCACTTCTATCAGCTTGAGGTTGATAGCTCTGGACTTCTCGCGAGGTGGGGGTCGCTGTATGATATGTTCGAACACTCCTATGATAACGACGCATACATCCATACTAACAGTTGGGGCAGCAGCAGTAATCTGGGCGATTATACATCAGATGCCAGATCGGCAGATTGGTTCTCAAATGACTATCCTGAGTTCCTGATAATTTTCTCCGCAGGAGACATGGACCAATCAGGAGTCACCTCACCCAGCACAGCGAAAAACGTACTCTCTGTCGGAGTATCCACTACTTCCGCTTTCGGATCGGACCCCATTGGTTCAGTATCTGATAACTCATCTTTGGGCCCCACCTCAGATGGTCGGATCAAGCCGGATTTAGTAGCACCGGGGATTATGATATGTTCAGCTAGAGCCGAGGAAGCAAACCTTGCCACTGGGGGGGCATGCTCCGACTCGACACATGATGGTTCGTCTACCCCGATGTACATGACAATGAGCGGGAGCTCTATGGCAACGCCCGTTGTAGCTGGCGCCTCTGCTATGGCGAGACAGTACTTGAGGGAAGTAGCCGGAATCCAATTTCCCAGATCGGACCTCATTAGGGCTCTACTGGTCAATGGCGCAGATGATTTGGGGGATGCGGACGTCCCAAACAATATGGAAGGTTGGGGGCAACTCAACATATCCAACAGCCTCTTCCCTCAGAAAGAAGGAGAGGCACTCTCGGTATTCTACGATCAAGAACGACAGTTAATTCCCGGTCACAGCTTTACCTACACATTCGATGTATCAGGCGATTATGGGATTGAAGCAACCCTTGCTTGGAACGACAAAGAAGGCTCCACAACTTCAGATCAAAACGCTAGCCGACTCGTCAATGACCTCGACTTGATAGTAACTTCTCCGGACGGAACTGTGTTTTTTGGTAACAATTTCGCAAATGGAATCAGCCAATCAGGAGGTGAGAGAGACCAATTGAATAATCTCGAGAGAGTCAGAATCCCATCAACTTCTATTGGAACCTGGACAGTTCAAATTGGGCACTCAGGCGGGTTCTCCCAGGAATTCTCAGTTGTTCTTTCAGCAGAAGCTCAAGAACGGCAAGAAGCGGATTTATCTATAGTGCCCGACTCAATTTTCTCATCCGATACTAGCCCCCTAAAGGGCGATACCATTTCCATTCAACTATCTTGGATTAACCAAGCCGCGGCCCCGACAGGGGATTACTCGATCCAGGTCCAAGATACCTCTGACGGCACAGAGATAGGAAACTACTCCATGCAGTCATTACCCGGGGGCTCAATTGAAACGTTCTCTATTTTTCACTCGTTCCAATCAACTGGACAACATCTTGTCAGACTTACTCTTGACTATCTCTCAGAAGTTGACGAGCTCAATGATGAAATTTCCGGGTCTAACAACAACGTCTTCGATCTTTTATTTGACGTAACAGAGATTGGCGTGAGGCTCACCCCTCTGATGGAGGACGGAACTCATCCCACCGATTTCCAAGAAGCAGAATCCGCTAAATCTAGGACCTTGGATCCAAGCATGGAAAGCTCGGCAAACTTCCAACTCGAATTGCTTAATGAGGGAACTTCGGAGATTACCGTTGATCTGATCATTACTGCAGTACAGATTGTCAGCGAGTCAGGCGTTCTCGAAAACCCTCAGGACGAATGGTCGAAGGAACTCAACGAGACCTCACCATGGGTTCTTTCCCCCAGCGGTGAATCCGGAGACCGAGTGATAGTGACCTTGAATCTTACAGACGAAGACGCAGACACCGATAGTAGATATGCTCTACCTGGCTTTTTCGTAACTGACATAACCCTATACGACAAGTTAGCCCCGACAGTTTCTCACTCCGTCCGACTTTCGGTGAATGTGGATAGGGTAGAGGGGCTCTACACAGTGGCCGCTGGAACTCAAGGTCTAGGGGCAAAGCCTGACAATATTGCTTTATTCACAATTTCAGTGAGGAACATTGGCAACGGTCCAACGGAATACAGTATCTCTTGCGAGAGTGAGGATAGGTGGATAATCCGCGTCGGCAGCAGTCAATCTTCCGAGGCAACAATTGGCCCACTTAGTAGGCTCCAATTCGTCCCTGTCCCAATTCGCGTCAAGGTCCCCCCTGCATCATCAGGCCTTTCCGCTGGTTCAACAAACCTAGTCACCTGCTTGACCTCCTCGGTCAATGACCCTTCTCTGGAGACTACAGAAACCGCCGTGGTAGAGGTACTTGAGAGTCGGGCTTTCTCCACTCAGATATTGGACTCCGGAGGTGGGAAAATAGGCCCTCTGGCGATTTCTGACTCTCGTGCGGTCCTCAACGGGGAAACAATCACTACTACTCTTTCTTTGTCGAATCTGGGAAATGTTCCTCTAGACTTTGAAATTCGAGCTCTTTCATCAAGCAATACATGGCCAATACAGATTTTCATGTCCGGAGAAACACCTCCGGTGGGCGAAGTCACTAGCATTGAAACTACAATCTCTCGAGGGGATGTTGCTAGCATCTCAATCTTGACCATTGTTCCTCTTGCCGCTGAGAAGGGCGACAAAAACACAATTTCTGTGAAGACCACTTTGGACGGAAACACCGTTACTAACGGGACCTTGCTGGAAGTAAAGGAAATTACGACCTTGGAAGTGGAAAGTGACTCTGGATTTTCCCTAGCATTGGGGCGCTCTGCCAACTCCAATATCCAACTTCACAACTCCGGGAACGTTCCATTGGCCATAGATCTGACCTTGGGGACGCTACCTCAAGGTTGGTCGGGCGGTTTCCTAACGGGAAAGACGTTCACGATGGAGATGAACCGCGATTCCATTATCACCGTGGGCCTAGAACTTCCGAGCGGAATTCCTGCAGGCCTACAATCAACCAAGGTTCCGGTGATAATAGAATCAACCTCCCCAAGTCTGACAACCGAAATCATCACTGTGGAACTAGAAGTGACCGTGCTCCCATCTGTTTGGATAGCCTTAGACTCCTCAGTCTCAAAGTTGCAAGGAATTCCGGAGAACGAAGACACGACATTCACTTTGAATGTCACCAACCTAGGGAACACAGCTTCCGGAGTCAGTTTGCATTCGGAAGTACCAGAAGGATGGTCCGTGGAAATTGGCCCTAGTGTCTTGGACGAGCTCGGCGCAGGTGAATCCACAGAGATTTCTGTAGTTGTCATGCCCATGCAATCTTCAGAGGATGGCCTAAAGCAACTCACTATCAATGCCAGCTCAACGCTTGGCCAAGGAGGAGTAGAGTCAACAACATCTGCAATCACTATTGATATTAGCAAGACCAAGTCCGCTAACCAAGGGGGAATTTCTGGATTTTTTGACTCATTAGGACTTCCTGGTTGGTCATTGGCTTTGATCTTAGTTATCTCTCTGTTTGGACTTGTAAGTATAGGCATAAGAGCCAGAAACGAATTCGCCCCCATCGGAAGGGAGGAGGAGCTGATTCCCAGGGGGTCGGCACTTCTGGCCGGTTCAAAGGAGGAGAGGAAGGCAGCTGCTCTAGAGACCTCGACCTCGGGTGAAGTCGTGACAGGGGATGTCTCAGAGTCAGAAATCGAGGACATGATTCAGTCGACCGTACCCACGCTTCCCACGCATCAGGTTCCTGATGGGGCACCACCACTCCCCTTAACCGGTCTTCCAGAGGGTTGGTCTATGGACCAATGGGTGGCCTACGGCCACATTTGGTGGGAGCAGAACGGTCCAAAGAGCGGTTAATTTTTCCGCGTTACCCCTAGCGGTAGGGCATGGTCGGATCCATTGTGCTGTTTGGCCCTCCCGGGGCAGGCAAGGGAACCCAAGCGTCAATAATTGTTGATCTAACAGGAAAGCCACAGGTTTCCACGGGAGATATGCTACGCTCAGCCGTGTCCCTTGGAACCGAACTAGGGATTGAGGCAAAGGCTTACATGGACGCTGGAAAACTAGTCCCCGACCAGGTCATAATCGGACTGATTGATCAGAGACTGCGAGAGCCAGACGCTTCCGACGGGGTTCTTTTCGATGGGTTCCCTAGGACAATCCCTCAAGCTGAAGCTCTAGCAAGCATCACGGAAGTTATCGCAGTCATCTCCATCGAGGTTCCTGATGATGAAATCGTTAGTCGTATTGTTGGCAGGAGGATGGATCCTGAAACTGGGGAAATTTACCACATCTCGTACAAGCCAGCTCCGCCAGAAATCCAAAGCAGGCTAATTCAGAGGAAGGACGACACAGAGGAGACTGTAAGGAATCGGCTCCAAGCATACCATGGGCAGACAAAGCCTCTGGGGGATTGGTATGATGATCTCGGCCTGCTAACTATTATTGATGGTACGGGCACTATCCAAGAAGTCGGGGAGTCCGTGAAAGCAGCAGTCAGAAGTCTTTGAGGTCGAAAGATGGTGGCACCTAGAAGAAAATCAAGAAAGAGAAAAAATGACAGAAGAGAAGAGGCTGAAACGGCCGTTGAATATCTTTCCAGAGCTCTTGAGTCAGGGCTAAATAGCAACTCGGAAATTTCAGATAGCGCTGCAAGACAGATTCTTTCTATCGGAAAAAAACATGGTTCGAGGCCAGACTCCAAAGTTAGACGGATGATCTGTAGGACATGCCGGCAATCCCTGGTTCCAGGACTCACTTCTCGGGTCAGAGTATCTTCGAAGAAAATAATAACCACATGCCTGAGGTGCGGAAGGGTTAGTCGAGAAGTAGCAAATATTGGGGATGAGGAAAAATGAGAAAGGAAATCCCCCCCTCAGTGTCAAAATTGGCCAAGAGCGAGGCCATAGATGTCTCAATCAGAATAGGCAAGGGTGGTGTTACCGATGCACTTCTTTCTGAGCTCTCAGAGCAGCTCAGCCGCAGGAGCCTCATCAAGGTCAAAGCCAACAAGGGAACTACATCAGACAGAGAACACAGAAAAGAGATTTTCTCGAAGATTGCAGAGCAATCAAATTCGACCGTAGTTTTTCAAAGGGGAAACGTAGCAGTTTTGTGGTCAGGAAAATAACCCTATTTACCCTCGCGATTGATTGCTTCATACAGTCACATATTTAGAGGCACTATTTCTCGCAACGCTAATGGTATCCGAAGCACAGGTAGTTCTGGGAATTTTTGTCCTCTCTTTCGCCTTAATCCTCTCAGAGGTTGTACACCGGACTATTGCGGCCTGGTTCGGATCTGTTCTGATGCTTATTTACGGCCATTATTCTGGAGTCTTCCACCTCCACAAGGAGTTCGATTCCACAGGAATGCTGCTGGACACTTACACCCTGGAGCACACTATGATCGGATGGATTGAGTGGGAGGTCATAGGGCTATTGCTGGGAATGATGATCTTCGCTTCAATACTTGAGATATGCGGATTCTTCGAGTTTGTAGCCATCAAGGCAGCAAAGATGAGCAAGGGTGATCCATGGAGGCTTATTGTACTCCTAGGTACATTCACCACCCTTCTTTCCTTGGTAATCGATAACGTTACTGCAATCATCATCATCGCCCCAGTCACACTGAGGATTTGCAACAAGTTGGAGATTAACCCAGTCCCCCCTCTTCTCGCCGAGGCAATCCTCTCGGATACCGGTGGAGTTGCCTCCATGGTTGGGGACCCTCCAAACGTCATGATTGCAGCTGCTGCTGCAGACGAGGGGCTGTCAGCATTCTCATTCAACGGTTTTCTCTTCCGCCTCGGAATTCTAACCTTCTTCGCTTGGATTGCAACTCTAAGTTACTTCAGGTGGTATTACAGGGACTGGTCAGAACAAAAGCCCCCTCACGTTGATCTGCTAATGGAGGAAGACGAGTGGGATGCTATCAATGACAAGAACCTGATGTACTCCACCCTCGTCATCCTAGGACTCACCGTTGTCATGTTCTCGGCCAAGTCATTGTTGGATCTGGAAATTGAGATTGACGGCATCGCTCTTGCGGGTGCTGGATTTGCTCTGATTGCAGCTAGGCCAAAGGAGGAAGAGTTAGGACATGGCTTCATCAATGACGTTGTCGAGAAGGTCGAGTGGCAGGCCCTGCTTTTCTTCGCAGGGCTGTTCCTCTTGGTCGGTGCAGTAGGAGACGTAGGCTACCTAGACAAGGTTGCGAACTGGATTTTCGACAACTTCGGACAGGACGAGGTTATACTCGCCGTGGCAATTATTTGGGTTTCAGCCATAGCAAGCGCAATAATTGACAACATACCCTTCACCGCAGCAATGATCCCAGTAATTTTCAGCATCACAGAGGCAAGCGAGGGTACTTTGAGCCCCGAACCCCTCCTTTGGGCACTCGCGATGGGAGCAGGATTCGGTGGAAATGCCACGCCGATTGGATCCAGCGCTAACGTAATGACGGTTGCCATTAGCGAGAGGGGCCCATACCCAATCACGACCAGGGAGTGGGTGCGGGCGGGCTTTCCAGTGATGATTATCACATGCATCGTTGCTACCGTTTTCATGTTCATCTTCCACGGAACATTATACTCACCTTGAAGTGGATTGCATGGAATGCATAGTCTGTGGTTTCTCCTTCGAAGATGAGAAAAAATGCCCCGCATGCGGTTCAGAGGTGAAACCCGAAATTCTAGAGTTAACCCCTTCCAGCGATGAAGAAATACCCGACATGGAAGTCACCTCACTACGGAACTTTGCAGAAGCCGACCTCCCTGACGAGAAATTCGGAGACCATCCAAC
>CEVA01047282.1_pt1 | contig 11299 bp, 7 predicted proteins | sample 361521 | NCBI WGS metagenome assembly CEVA01 (sample SAMEA2622823, study PRJEB7988) | marine metagenome | isolation source: saline water (ENVO:00002010), including | reverse complement strand
GCGATATACAGAGTGCCAAAAAGCCAAACCATCAATTGCTTTAATAGGGACATGGGATTTGGAAAATCGAGAAAACTAAATTTCAAACTGAGTTGATCGCTGGCACAACTGAAGCGCAATTCCAAAAGGATCGCGCAGCATAATCAACCGGGTACCCTCATTGGGATTTAACTCCTCCACATACGAACAACCAGCAGTCATTAATCGCTCTTTTTCAGCCTCTACGTCACTCACTTGAAAAGCAAGGTGGTAGGTGAGGTGGCTCATTTCAGTGTAATTCGGTACTGGAGCGTTTTCATTGGCGTAAATTTCGATAAATACGCGACCTGTTTCGTCGGCCAAAAACCTTGTGTAAGGTGGATCCGTCAATGCGACAACCGCCTTAAGGCCACAATTTTCAACATACCAGTCAGCAACCGCGACTGAATCCGCAACATTGATGGCGTAGTGCTCGAATTTCATAGAACCAAACTCCTAAGGAACAATTTCGTTAGCAATAGTTTATTAGCCGCAAAAGATCTAATAAAAAACAACCACATATGACACCAATGAACACTGATTGAAAGAAGATTAAACAATTCAAATTTATCTGTATTAATAAAAGTAATCAGTGGATGATAAGACACCAGCTTATCCTGAATCGATTATCGAATTTTACACATATTACAACACCGTTCAGAAACTTCCTTATTGCTTATTACTTTCCAGAATTTTGTTATTTGTTATGGAAACTATGAGATACCTCTTCTTGGCCCTGACCTTATGTTTCTCTCTGCCAAGCTTTGCCGCAGAGAGAAACATCATTTTCATTATCACGGACGATCAGAGCCCCACTTTGGGTTGTTACGGTGATCCGGTCGCTTACTCCCCCGCAGTCGATAGCCTAGCTACGGATGGCACCTTGTTCCAACGGGCCTATGCCACAACGGCCAGTTGTTCTGCCAGCCGCTCAGTGGTGATGTCGGGGCTTCACAACCACTATAACGGGCAATACGGGCATACGCACAATTACCACAAATTTGAGTCGTTCAGAAATGTCATTTCGCTATCCTTACCCCGGGTGTTGGCCAATGAAGGCTACCGAACAGCCCAAATTGGTAAATACCATGTGGCACCGGAGGAGGTCTTTCATTACCAAACCTATTTAAAAGGTAATGCACGCAATGCCGTACAGATGGCCAATGCATCCGAAGCCTTTATTACGGTCAACGATGATCGTCCCTTTTTTCTATACTTTGCTACCAGCGATCCACACCGAGGCGGAGGCAAAGATAAGGATTATGAAGGAGAGTTTCCACCGGACCTGTTTGGCAACCGACCACACGATGGTTCATTCGAAGGAGTTGAAGAAAAATTCTACGGACCAAAAGATGTGATAGTACCCGCATTTCTGCCCGATACGCACGAATCCAGAACTGAGCTCGCTCAGTATTACCAGAGTTGCGCACGCATTGACCAAGGTGTTGGACGTCTCATTGAAATACTTAAAGAAAACGACCTATACGATAAAACCCTCATGGTGTTTACCTCCGACCATGGCATGGCCTTTCCCGGTGCCAAAACGACTATTTACGAAGGTGGTTTGCGCGTCCCATTTATTGTGCGCGATCCCTATCAGAAAAACCGAGGCGTCCAATCCAACGCCATGATCAGCCATATCGACATTACACCCTCTCTCCTCGATTTCGCATTTGGACTGGATAAGAAAAAGAACCAACCCAAGAAAATTATACCTGCATCTACCTTTTACAAAGGCAAGAATTACGTATTCATGGAAAACATGGGTACCGGAAAAATGGATACCTACCACGGAAAATCGTGGATCGGAATTCTTGGGAACCCTCGTGCTCGCCATTGGGATGTAATATTCGGATCGCACACCTTTCATGAAATACAGATGTACTACCCCATGCGTTCGGTAAACGATGGCCAATATAAACTTATTTGGAATATTGCCGCAGGCTTACCATATCCATTTGCATCAGACCTCTGGGCCGCATCCACCTGGCAAGCCCAGCTAGCCAAAGGCGACGATACCCCCTACGGGTTGATGACCGTCAACGAATATGTGAATCGTCCCACTTGGGAGCTTTATCACCTGGCAGATACAGGCCATGAAGACAAAAATCTGGCCTACGACCCATACTACGCAAGCGTCCTGGAAAGGCTCCAAGGCAAGCTGAAAGAGTATCAGGAGAAGATGAATGATCCGTGGATCATAAAATGGCGTTATGAATAATTGAGGGCTGGGTGGTGGATCGAAGACATCCAGAAGAAACGCTTCAAGTCCCTGGGAGGCACAAGTGCTGAGTTTGGCTATCGACCCGATCTCTTCAAGCAGTTGGGCAAACCAACAGTCTGTAACCAGATCCGGGTAGCGGACACCATATACCTCTCAACAGAAGAAGGCTGGATTTACCTGGCCACCATCATGGGTCTTTACTGCCGACGTATCCTCGGCTGGAGTCTGTCCTGATGCAACGATGCAGGCCTCGTCAGCAAAGCCCTGAAAAACGCCGTACATACTAGAGGACAAGTGCCTCCCGGTATCATACATCACAGTGACCGAGGCAGCACCTACTCCAGCTACCGTTACCAATAGCTGCTCACAGCTTATGATATGCGATAGAGCATGAGCGGCAAAGGCAACTACTACGACAACACCACCATGGAGTCCTTCTACGGGCGCTATAAGAGCTCTTCAGCCAGAGGGCAACGCTTCTGAACAGCTCTCAGAAGAAATTTCTTCGACTACATCGAAGTCTTCTACAACCGCTTAAGGAAGCACGCATCTCTAAGATACAAAAACTCAATCCAATTTGAAAAGCAACAACAAGCAACTTGCTCATTTAAAAACCATTAACATAGAATCTCCTGTCACGCTTTTCCAATACAAATCAATTATATGAAGAAAAGAGAATCGCACAGAGGCACAAATACTCAAAGCAAAAACAAGAGTCGGACAGAGAACCATTCAGTTAATGTATCCTGAGATGACTAATCCCCATTGACCCATAACTGCCTCAAATCATTTAATTCAGCCAATGAAATATCTCCTTAGCCTTTTGCTGAGTCAATTTGCGCTCACTCTCGCTTCCCACGACCACATGGTCACCATTCAAAATAATGAGTTGTCCGTAACGGTCGCAAAACACGGAGCCGAGCTGCAAAGCATCAAGCACATTAAAACGGATATCGAATACTTATGGCAGGGAGACCCGGAGTACTGGGAGAAACGCTCACCAAACATGTTTCCAGTTAACGTACGCTTCAAAGACAATCGCTTTTCTTACAAGGGTAAAGAATACGAAATGCCGCGCATGGGGCTCGCCGTTAATGGCGCTTTTGAGGTTCATGAACAAACCGGTAAAAAGAGAGATGATGCCAAATTGGTTCTTAGCCTGAAATCTTCAAAAGAAACACTGAAGTACTATCCGTTTCCGTTTGAGCTGCGCGTCATTTCCCAACTGAAAGGCCTTAAACTCCATCAAAAATACCGTGTCACCAATACCGGCAATGAAACAATGCCCTTTGCCTTAGGTGGACATCCCGGATTCCGAGCACCCTTCATCAAACGAAGATACCGCTCCGATTACCAGTATACATTTTCAGAAAAACTGCACGTGCGCCGTAATGTAATCAGCGATAGCCTGATTCAGGATGAACAAGTGGATTTTCTAAATAAGGAAGACCGGTTGAGCTTGAGTGACGACCGCATTCCAATTGGAGGTATGCTGCTTATGGATCCTGAGGCACGTGTAATTGGCTTGGCCCTTAAAAGGAGAAACCCTTATGTAACTTTGGACCTACGTGACTTTCCGAACGTAAACCTCTGGTCACCGCCAGGCCGACCTTACTTGGCAATTGAGCCTATGGTCGCTCATCACGACCTCGCCGAAAGCCCGCTGGCAATTGAAAAGAAGGACTACTTGATTCGCTTAGAACCCGAGGAAACACGAGCTTATACCTATACCATCATGATTGATTCCAAAGAAGGGAAACGGGCATTAGGAGAATAGGAGGCCACTTCTAATTTGATTGCCAAATTCTACACCCTGAAATCAGATAATTTCGAATCCGCAAAACAAACCCCATGTATCTTACGCGACGCTCCTTTCTTCAAAAAAGCGGCATAGGAACTGCCCTGTTGGCAAACAGTGCTGCAAGCTCTATAAAACTCTCGGCTGGGGAGCCCTTTCTCCGCCCTGGAAAACCGCGGTTACGCCTGGCACTGGCGGGATATTCCTTCCGCAAGCAATTCCTTTGGAACAAGGGGAAACCTCAAGCACCCAGAAACAAATCAAGACCGATGGATTTCTTTAAATTTATCGATTACTGTGCGGACCACGGATGCGAAGGCGCAGAACTCACTGGGTACTATATTCCGCCCGATGCTGGAAATAAGTATTTTCTGGATATTCGACGCCACGCACACCTTCGTGGAATAAGCATCTGCGGCACAGCAATCGGTAATGACTTTTCTTTAGCCAAGGGAATCAAACGTGACTACGAGGTCGAAGCGGCCAGACATGGAATCGATCAGGCAGCCATGATGGGTGCTCCGCACGTGCGATTTTTCGCGGGAACCGCAAAGGGCTTTTCAGCAGGATCGGAACGAATTCAAAACTGTATAGAAGCCCTCCAGATCTGCAGCGATTACGCGGGCGATCGAGGCATTTTTGTCGGCGTCGAAAATCACGGCGCTATCTCTGTTGGACAGCTACTTGAAATAATAAGCAAAGTAGACAGCCCTTGGATAGGCATCAATCTTGATACGGGTAATTTCTTTTCGGATAAACCCTACGATGATATCGAACAATGCGCCCTCCACGCCGTCAACGTTCAGGTTAAAATCAATATGCAAACCCCGGAGCGAAAAAAATATCCTGCCAACCTTAATAAAGTTATGGATATTCTCAAACGTGCTAATTATCAGGGATATGTTGTCCTGGAATACGAAGAAGAAGATCCTTTCGGTGAAATTCCACACTGGCTTGAAAAACTAAGCGAAGCAATCCATGCTTGATTTGAAAACACTCTCTCTTTTCTTACTTCTCACGCTACCTTTTTCAATATCCTACGCAGATGGTCACAAAAACCTTACTGCCGAAGACATCAAGGCAATGGCCGATGAGCTATCCAATTGGGGACGCTGGGGCGACGACGACGAAAAAGGGGCGCTCAATCTGATCACTCCGCAAAAAAGGATCGAAGCAGCCGCGCTGGTAAAGGAAGGCATTTCAATTTCCCTGGCTCGGGATGTATTAAAAACAATCGCTCCAGATAACCCGAGACCCTTCATGCACACCATGGTCGGTATGGGGCCCCAGTGGAATTCAGACAATTTCTCAGTTTCCTACCATGGCTTTGCCCACTCCCACATTGATGCGCTTTGTCATTACATTCATCAAGGCAGGATGTACAACGGATTCTCGAGTGATTTTGTCAGCAAAGAAGGCGCTGCTAAGCTAGATGTGAGGAACATGAAAGAAGGCATCTTTACTCGAGGGGTGCTGATTGATGCAACCAAGTTTAAGGGAGTTAAATATCTGGAGCCGGGAACAGCCCTTTTCCCAGAAGATTTGGACAGTTGGGAAGAAATGGTAGGCGTTAAAATCAAATCAGGTGATGCTGTTATCCTCTACACAGGCCGTTGGGCACGTCGCGATGATTTGGGCCCGTGGCCTGGGGGAGCGGGAGGACTCTACGCATCCTGCGCACGCTGGTTGAAGGAAAGGGATATCGCCGTGATAGGAAGTGATGCCGGTAGTGATGTCAGCCCCTCCGGTGTTGAAGGAGTCAGCTCACCAATTCACATGATGATGCTCTACGTGATGGGAGTTCCCATTCTAGACTGCCTGGAACTTGAGCGCTTGGCTGAAAAATGCGATGAACTCAATCGCTACGATTTTCTATTAACTGTCGCACCTATCCCAGTTGAAGGTGGTACAGGATCTCCGTTAAACCCAATTGCGACTTTTTAGAAACAGGTTAGCTTTAAAGTTCAGATAAGTCTACGGTGCTGTCGGAAAAGCATGTATCCGAAATTTAATCACGCGATGATCGGCTTCACCACGTGCCCGTGCACATCGGTCAACCGATAATGGCGACCCTGAAACTTGTAGGTCAGCTTTTTGTGGTCCACCCCAAGTAGATGTAAAAGAGTAGCATGGAGGTCATGTACGCTTACGGGATCAGAGACGATGTTATAACTAAAGTCATCCGTTTCACCAAAACTGAAACCGGGTTTTACACCGCCACCGGCCATGAACATGCTAAAGCACCGCGGATGATGATCCCGACCATATTGTTTCGGAGTTAACTCGCCCTGACAGTAAACGGTGCGCCCAAACTCTCCACCCCACACAATCAATGTGTCTTCCAACATACCCCTCTGCTTCAAATCCTGAATGAGTCCGGCGGTAGCTTGATCGGTATCCCCACACTGCTTTGTCATAACATGAGGTAACAGGCCATGCGCATCCCAACCTCGGTGGAATAACTGGACAAATCGCACCCCGCGCTCAGCCAATCGTCTAGCCAACAAACAATTATTGGCATAACTGCCGGGTTGTTTGGCATCTTCACCATAGAGTTCGAAGGTACTGTCTGGCTCAGTCGATACATCCGCCAGCTCCGGAACTGAAGTCTGCATGCGAAAGGCCATCTCGTACTGGGAGATACGGGTTTCGATCTCCGGGTCGCCATAGTCATCGAACTTCATCTGGTTCATGGCGGCGATGTAATCGAGTGTTTTGCGTCGAACCTCGGAACTCATTCCGTCGGGATTATTCAAATAAAGAACTGGATCTTTCCCGCCGGAAAATTTAACGCCTTGGTGTCTCGAAGGCAAAAAGCCAGAACCCCATAATCGGTCGTAAAGCGGTTGTCCCTCTCGACCAGTACCAACAGAGGTCATCGCCACAAAAGTTGGGAGATTTTCATTTTCACTACCAAGGCCATAGGAAAGCCAAGCCCCGATACTGGGTCGACCCGCAATCTGGAAACCGGTTTGAAAAAATGTAATTGCCGGATCGTGGTTGATTGCCTCGGTATGCATCGACTTAACGACGCACAACTCATCCACCACCTTCGACAAATTTGGCATCAGCTCTGGGTTCATCCATAGACCACTTTCACCTACTTGCTTTAGGTCGTAAATCGACCTGGCAATGGGAAACGAAGATTGCCCGGCTGTCATACCGGTGAGCCGTTGGCCATTGAATACCGAATCCGGTGTCTCCAGCCCATGGACCTTGTTCAAGTAAGGCTTGTGATCGAACAATTCCATTTGGGACGGACCGCCTGATTGAAAGAGGTAAATAACCCGTTTGGCCTTCGGAGCAAAATTCGGAAAACCGGGAAGTCCGTTGCCTTTAGAAGGTTGAGCCAAGAGATTCTCATTCAACAAGGATGCCAAAGCTACACCACCCAGCCCCTTGGCTGCTTTGCCCAGAAAATAGCGACGAGTCATGGTCAATGGATTGCACGATAACTTTGCGTAATTGTGGCATTCGCTACTATGCATTTGGTTCTTCATCTATCACTCCTTAGTGACTACCTCATCAATATTAAGCAGCATATTAGCAAATGTCGTTGCGGCTGCAAGTTTCTTCGGGTCTAGATTTTCTAGTGCTTTGGACTCACCGACTGCGACAAGTTTCTCAGAAGATTCGATATCACCCGAATAAAGCCATTGATAATCCTTGTAAGCATTTTCCAATAAAAATTGTTCTCTGGAATTGGGATACCGGGCAGCCACCATGCGGAATGCAAATTCAACCTGATCCGTAACCGTTTCTCCGCCCTCAAGCAATATCCTTTGCCCCAAATTGCGTGCCGCCTCCACGAAGGCTTTTTCATTCAACATCGTAAGTGCCTGAAGCGGGGTGTTGGTCCGTTTTGGTAAAACGATACAGGATTCCCGATCGGCTGCATCCATCATCGTCATGGATGGAGGAGGAATCGTACGTTTCCAAAAGGTGTACAAACTGCGGCGGTAGAGATCATCACCCTCCGACTGTTCATAAGTCATATTGCTCAAATATTCCCAGAAATTATCCGGCTGGTAAGGGCTGACTGAAGGTCCTCCGATATTATTCACCAGCAACCCGCTCACGGCCAGCGCCTGGTCCCGTGAGGCATGAGCGGATAAGCGCTGCCTGGTACCCCGTGCATACAGCTGGTTATCCGGATCTTTTTCCAACAAATTGGCAGTTACACGGGATGATTGCCGGTAGGTAGCGCTGGATACGATCAACTTTTGCATTGCCTTGACGTCCCAATTGAGACGAACAAATTCATCAGCCAGCCAATCGAGGAGATCCGGATGCGTGGGACGAGATCCCTGAATCCCAAAGTCTTCAGCGGTCTTTACCAAGCCATGGCCGAAATATTTTAGCCAATAGCGATTAGCCGCTACTCGACTGGTCAACGGATGTTTTCCGCTTACCAACCACTCGGCCAAACCCAATCGGTTAGGAGCATATGGGGAATTAGAATCAGACAGTAAATCCGGTAGTTTGCGCTCCACTATGGCTCCAAGTTCGTGGTATACGCCACGCACGCGGATGTGTGTCTCCCTTGGTTCCTCCATTTCTTGCATAACCATGGTGGACGGAAGCGAGTCTTGATATTTCAGACGGTCCAACCGTGCCTCATAGTACGTGCTGGCCAATGCTTGGTGACGTTTCGATGCCGCATTACTCAAGAAATAAGAACGTAATTTTTTGGAGGCCGTTTCTGTTCTTCGCTTAACCTTTGTGGCCGCAATTTCACGGATTTGCTCCGGCACAGCGAGCATTTCAATTTCATCATCCCAAAGTGTGCGATTATATATCCGTAGCTCATCCACCATGCCTTTAAAATCAGGCCCATGAACGCCACCACCTACTTTGAAGACTCCATTTTTTGAAAAGGCGTTGTGGTTGCTATTGGAGCTTTGAATTTGGTCCGTCGGAACTTCTTTTCCATCAAGGTAAATTTTCTGACCAAGGGCCCGCTTGGATCCGTCGTTGGTTAGTACAACATGTCGCCATTCACCAGGTATCAGGGATTCAATTGTTTCAACAGCCCCTACTCCGGAAATCCAGCCTGAAATGATGTAGAACTGCAATTTACCATCCCGAAGTTCAACCGCCACACCGGGCCGGCCCATATTGGGATTTTGCCGTGATACAATAACGCCCTGGCTAACGTCATCCGGATTCAACCAAAATGAGAGACTGTATCGATACTCGCTAACAAATATAGGTTCACTTTCCACTTGAAAATGGCTTTCACCGTCAAGCCTGGCGGCTGTACCCGATACACCACTACTTAAATACGGCTGACCCTTGGTCACCGATAATCCTTTGTCTTTTCCATCAAAAGAGTAGTAATATACCAAACCGTCCTTCATGAAATTCTCCTCAGAAGCGTGAGACACTCCAGCGGATTCCCATGATTTTTGGTCACTGGCAATTTCCACTTCAGCTTGCTCAAGCGCTATAAGGGATTTGGCTATGACTTCATCCTTTCCAAAAACAACCTCGAACTCATCCTTTGTGGGCGCCGTGATCCATGGCTCGGAATTCCCATATTTTACGGCACGGCCCGATTCCCGAATACTGTTAAAAAAGGATATCAGTTGATAGTACTCTTTCGTTAAGAATGGATCGTATTTGTGATCATGGCAACGGGCACAGCCCATGGTCAGCCCCATCCAGACCGTCGACGTTGTGTCCACGCGGTCGACTGCATTCTCTAGAAGATACTCCTCAAATACTATTCCGGATTCGGAATTATAACGGTGATTGCGGTTGAATCCAGTAGCGATGATTTGCTCCAAGGTTGGGTTCGGCAAAAGGTCGCCGGCAAGTTGTTCGATCGTGAATTGATCAAAAGGCATGTTCTGATTGTAGGCTTCGATCACCCAATCACGCCACCGCCACATATCGCGCGGACCGTCGTTTTGATAGCCATCCGTATCGGCATAACGGGCGGCGTCAAGCCAAGGAAGCGCCATCGCTTCACCGTAGTTAGACGAAGCCAACAGTCGATCAACGACGCGTTCATAGGCACCGGGGGCATCATCAGCCAGAAATGTATCGACTTCTGTGAGCGTAGGCGGCAATCCCGTCAGATCGAGGGTAACTCTTCGAATTAAGGTCGTTTTTTCAGCTTCTGGGGAAGGGGACAAACCGTTCTCCTCGAGCTTGGCCATTACGAAATGATCGATCTCGTTTCTGGGCCACTTGATATAATTGATTTTTGGCAAGGCTGGCCGGACAACTGGCTCAAAGGACCAGTGCTCCTCCCATTTTGCTCCTTCTTCAATCCAACGGCGGATGGTGTCTTTTTCGCTTTGTTTCAAGCTGAGCCCGGAATCAGGGTGTGGCATTAGGTCATCTTCGTCATCAGCGTAAATTCGCCAGATAATCTCACTTTTTTGAGGATTTCCTGGAACTATGGGGTAATAACCGCCACCCAAATCGGCAAAAGCACCTTCAGGAGTATCCAGCCGCATATCGGCCTCACGAGCTCTTTCATCCGGTCCATGGCATTTAAAGCAATTTTCCGATAAAATCGGCAAGACCTGGCGATTGAATTCGATTTCGCCAAAAAGCGATCCATCCAGCACAAATATAAGGCCAAATTGGACTAAACTTAGAAGGCGGTTTCTTATTAAATATACCACGTTGACGGGTAAAATGTGAAAAGACAGGTAAATCAATCCCTATTGGAATTCAATCCTATCAAGAGATTCTCTCATAACATTCAACTATAATTAAATAAGTAATAAGAATGCTAAAGGTCTTAATCTTGAGCTCAAGTAATTTATGATCTAAGATTATAGCAATCCAAATCTAATACCACGAACCATGAAAAATCTCCGAATCCTCGCACTTTTATTTTTCGCAGACACACTATTCGCTAAGTCGGAACAACAACTCGCCAACTTTTTAAACCGCAACCATGCATCCGTATTGGAAAAGTGAACACAACCTTGAGACCATCGGATTTTTCGAGGCAGTAAACGAACGACGCAGCTTTAATAATCGTGAACAGCACAAAAGCCATGGATGATTTTGATGCAGATAAAATCGTCCTATAGGGAGGTATCGGTGGATCCATGCTTGCAATCGGAACTGCTTCAAAAACCCATGTGGCGAGTGTGATCCTAGGTGAACTTGCAACAGTCCTCCTATTTGCAGAACTGGACTCAGCACGCAACCGGCCGGACTACGAATCTATCATGAAGGATCCTAAAAAGTTTTATATGGGAGATTTCAAGAAACGGACACGTGCCATGTTCAAA
>CEVA01025730.1_pt1 | contig 11302 bp, 13 predicted proteins | sample 361521 | NCBI WGS metagenome assembly CEVA01 (sample SAMEA2622823, study PRJEB7988) | marine metagenome | isolation source: saline water (ENVO:00002010), including | reverse complement strand
GCACAAAGCACTGATAAGTATATAGCAAATTTATCAAAGCTATTTGACGAAGATATATTATTTAACATGAAGGAAATTAAAATATTATTTTTATGCGTCCACTATCATTTATAAGTATAAATGATGACTAAATCTTTTTACTCAGAATTTGATATAAAACGATAAAGATATAAATGCCCAAAACCAACATACCAAATATCTTTCCTATTGCTGATATATTCTAAATGACTCCAAGTAAAATTTTTATTCCATTCTAGAATATTTGGATGAGTAATATAATGATAGATTCCATTTGAGTTGATAGCATTATCAAAGGTAACATCATAGCCCTTATTTAATAGGTGAAACGCTGTCCACCCGCCAAAGGCTCGAGCTCCAATGATTACAATCTTGCTTTTTCTTGATTTTGTTTTTTGATCTGACTCTTTTTTTGTCACTGTTTTTAATGGATTAACATAGGCAGCCAACATAGAAGTCTTTAGAAATTGACAACGGTCCATTTTAATCTCCTCCTGTATAGAAAATAAAACAGAATCTACTTATTTAGATGAATTAAATTAAATTTAAAATGATCAGGCGAAGAGCAATGACAGTAAGAGCAATCCGGAATAATGTTTTAAAAGTAGCTTCTGGGAGCCTACCCAACATTGCTTTACCAAATTTCGTCCCAATATAGACGGCCAGAACCAAAAGGAGGATAATCAACCAATCTTCAATATAATCGACTTTAAATAGAAAAATGAATATAGGCAATTTACCCAAGTGGCCAATGGCTTGACAGGCGGCTTTTGTAGCAATTACAGATTCTTTCTTCATTCCTCGACTAATGAAAAAAGGGGCGATTAATGGTCCTGCAGCACCAACAAATACGGTGACTAACCCACTCAGCCAACCCATCCATAAGAAAGATTTGTCCGATATTGTTTTCTTTTTACGAAGATATAAAAACCATACAATATAAATGCCAATTATTGGCTTAAGAAAGTCGATTTTTAGTTCACTTGCTGAAGATACATTAAATAACTGAATTAAACCGTATACAATCCCTGCAGCAAAAAATAGTCCTGGAATTATTCCCTTAGCAAACCGTACTAGTACTGGCCAATCAATCTGTTCACGGTATACTGTAGTACGGGTAAAATTACTTACTAATTGAATAATTCCATGGTAGGCGACTACAAGGTAACCATCTGGAATAACCAAAGCCATGATAGCCAAAAGAGTGACACCACCACCCATACCGATGACTGCAGAAAGGGTCGATGTGAGAAAAGCTGCGACTATAAGCACAAAAGTTTCTAGCACTTAAAATTTCACCTCAGAAAATTTGTGGATCTTGATTTAGCACAAGAAAATTAGGGCTATGAAGTAAATTTCTTCTGATTGATTTTACCACTGTAATTGTTAAGTGCAACTTTGAAAAAACTTTCAAGAATTTGCGCTCTTTCCCTTTCTGACTCTGTTGAAATTATCTGTTGCTCCAGTACAGCAGGCAATTGAATGCTTTCTAGAAGTTCAAAAATGGAATTCTTTGATATATGGTATTCAATATGCGCTGTTTCACCAAGAGCAATTAATAACTTTAAGTATTTTTCTTTTAAGCCTTCAAATTCAATTTCTGATAGGGATTCATTGTCTTCTTGAAAACTTATTTCACCAACGTGAATGTCTTTAACCATATAATGATTTTCTAACTTAAATATCTTCTGACCAGTTGTAATTATATCGTATCGACCATCAGGATATTCTTCTATTACTTCTGTTACCTTCACCGAACAGCCTTTAAGAGCTAATCCTTCTGCACTATGGTATATAATACCAAACTCACTGTTGTACTTAATTGAATCAGAGATAAGGGTCTTATATCTATCCTCAAAGATATGGAGGGGCACACGTTTGGTAGGGTATGAGACTAGGGGAAGAGGGAATAATTTCAATTCCATAGTATCCAATATTAGCTAGACTCCATCAAATTGAAAAATAATATGAACGCATTATTTACTTATGGTTACAATTGTCCCGTTTATTAGAACAGTATATTGGGTTAGAGGTTCGGATGCAGGACCAGATGTGACTTCTCCTTGGGTATCAAATCTTGAACCATGGCTTGGACAGGAGGAAACTCCATTAATGAATTTTCCCACGGGAGCACCGGCATGTGTGCACTTTCTAGAAAAGGCCTTTAAGGAAGCTTCGCTTGCCCTATAAAGTAGCAGCCCTACATTGTCAAAATCCGGTGCGGACGCAACAACTGATCCTCCTACTTCTTTCAGTATAGCAAATTCGGCATTTTCCAGGTCAATTTGGATTTGACCTTTTTCATTTACTTCTACCTCCTTAACACTCGAGTCATTTTCACTCACTAGGTCTGCACATGACTGCAAAACGCCTACAATACCGGGGAGAGCGCAAAACGCGGAAGCACGACAAACCTTATTTATGAATAATCTTCGATTTAAGTCCATAACAAAATCTCCAAAAATAATTGTTTAAAAATATGAAAACCATGCTTATGTTTCAATATAATATAACGCTCATAACGCTCATAACGCTCATTTTGAAAGAAAAATAATGCGATACTTAATACCAATCATTTTTTCAGTGTGTATCTTAGCCTGTGAAGCACCAACAGCACCAAATGAAATTGACTTTTTTGACGGCACATCCGTTATACTGGAAGATTTTGAAATAAATAATCATTTAAACTGGTCCATTGTAGATGATGGCGTAATGGGCGGTAGATCTCAAGGGCGATTTTCAATAGACAAAAACTCCGTAGCAAATTTTCGCGGCTACCTGTCCCTAGAGAATAATGGTGGATTCAGTTCTGTAAGGGCATATATTCCAACCAATATGATTGGATTGAGTTCAATCTTGCTCCGCGTTAAGGGTGATGGAAGAAAATATAATTTTAGAATAAGAACTAATGAGAACAGTTGGGTTTCTTACACCCACTCTTTTGAAACCGTAAAAGATGAGTGGGTAGATATAGAGTTAGATTCCGCCGATTTTTATCCTACCTATCGAGGCTATCTTGTAAGAAATGTTCCTAATTTGTCAGATTTGTATATGAGAGAAATAGGTATAATGTTGTCTGATAAAAAGCCAGGTCAATTCGAACTGGAAATTGATTGGATTGTGGCCCGTTAACTTATGGAATCAATTGTAAATGTTTTCTTATCCTTACCTGCATTTCATGTCTACAGAAGTATAATTGTAGTAACATTTATATCGTTGGCATTGTGGCTAACCAAAGCTTTAAAGATACAAACTAAGCAGTATTTCAAAGTGGTTTGGCTATTGCCATTCATCGTTGAGATAATTTATCAAGCAGCCGCCATTTCCTATAATGATTGGAAAATTGAAAACTCATTACCTCTAGAATTTTCCTACATTACCAGTATTTTTGCCTCAATCTATTTTTTTAAGGCTCCAAACAAAGTCCATGGTCTAGTGTATTTTTGTGGTGCCTGGAGCGCGGCTGCTGCTTTTTTAAACACTAATCTTATTGGCAATGAACCATGGTATTTATTCGTTCGGTATTATGGACATCATGGTGCCTTATTATATTACGCTGCTCATAGTGTTTTAATTGGATTTAGGCCGGTTAAGAGAGATTTCATTCATGCAATTTCCTTTACGTCTATAGTAATTATAGTTGGCAGAATATTTAATCAAATTTTTAATCTAAACTATATGTTTACTCAATCAAAACCAGGCGGAATTAATCTGTCTAGTACTATGCCGCCTTGGCCATGGTATTTCGTTATAATTCTTCTGATTGGCCTATTTTTTTATACGATACTATTTTATCTTGGACGAAGAAAAGTTCAATCTTCTCTAGTGCGCCATCCTCAAAATTAAATCTTACTTTTATAAAAGTTTAACCTTTCAAAAAGAGTTTCGCATGACTCAACTACGGTTAACCATATGGCGATAGAGTGCCCACAACCCAATGCAAACATAACTGTTCCTAAACCGATTTTACCCCCGAGTAACCAGCCGATAATCAAAACAATTACCTCAATACCAAAGCGCACGCCCCCAATAGGTCTGTTTAAATAGCGTTGAATTCCTGTCATTAAGCCATCCCTGGCACCAGGTCCCATATTTGCGGTGAGGTAAAGGGCACTACCTAAACCAATCATTATAATACCAAAAGATACTTGGATGACCGCAACAGGAAAGACCTCCGGAATGGGGAAAAAAGGCATCATCAAATCAATTGAAATTGCAACAATAATAACATTCATTAATGTTCCCAAACCTGGCTTTTCTTTTAAAGGGAGCCAAAGCGTAAGAATACATAGGCTAATGATAAAGTTTGCAAACCCAATACTCCAGTCCGTTTTTTCACTGATCCCTTGAGATAGAACAGTCCAAGGCGCTACGCCAATTTCTGCCTTAATAATGATCGCGGTACCAGTCCCAAAAAGCCACAATCCAAATGCAAGTATAAAGAATGTTGATACATTTGGAATCCAGCGCTGATTAAGCTTAGCGCTCCATTTAGTTGTTGGTATCTTAAATGCCGGACGTAATAGAGCAAAAATAGATTTCATCAATTATAAAATATTTAATAGACGATCGATTTCTGCAGTATTATTGTATATATGCGTTGATACTCGGATTGCATTATGACCATCGCGTTGATGTTCATCAATATGCGTTTTAATCTTATCCTCAAAAATCGGTACTGCCTCTAAGGCATCTAATCCTTCTTTTTCAAAAATAGTAGAGCCTGGCGCAGAAATAGTATCATTCCCGCCACTCAACAAAGTGACACCATCAATTTGCTTTAACCCGTCTTTCAAGTAGTCAGATAAATACCGGCATCTGGTTTCCACATTTTCCCATCCAATCTGATTCATAAAATCTAATGCGGCACCGATGGCGGCTCGCACAGGAAAATCTTTTGTGCCCGGAGGATCAAACCCAGGGACACCTGTTGTTGGATTCGGTTCAAATGGCGAACGGAACCGGCCACGGGCCCCTTTCCGGATATAAAGAAAGCCCGTACCGGCAGGTGCCAATACCCATTTATGCAGGCTTACGGCATAAGCATCACAACCTAGTTCATGAAGATTGAGCGGAAATTGACCAATGGCCTGTGCCCCATCGACTAAGGTAAAAAGACCTTTCTCTTTTGCCATGGCTGCCAATGCCTTTACCGGGTATAGGTGCCCACCTCGGGTCACATGACAAAAACTGATGGCTTTGGTCCGTCTTGTAAGGGCTGATTCGATTCGATTTAATACATCCGATTGATCAGTAAGTGGGCTAGGAATAAAGACTTGTTTAACCCTGACCCCTTCCTTTTTTTTGCGCAACATCCAGGGTTTCAGGCCTGCCGGGTGTTCTTGAGTCGTAATGATTACTTCATCCCCACGCTTTAAATTAAATGACAAGGCCTGAATATGAAGTGCTTCAGATGCATTTCGCGTCAAAACAATCTCATCTGAATCAACACCAAATGTATCTGCCAGACCTGGAATAACTTTATCTTTTATGGTTGCCTGAAGATCATGTTTACCGTGCAGAGGTTCATTAGAAATGGACTCATATCCATTTTGAACTGCTTTTACCACTGGCAAAGGAGGCATCCCTAGGCTGGCATTGTTCATATAGGTCATACCTCTTTTTAGAATGAATTGGGAGCGAATCTGTTTCCAATCTTGATCCAAGGAAGACAATGGCGGAACCACACGGTTTGTTCCTGCGAATAGGATGTCCTTGGATATCCAGACTGATGCAGCACCCAAAATCCCTGTCCGGAGAAACGAACGGCGGCTGGACCCTAATTGATTTACACTTGGTTTATTCGGCAAAAACTCACACTCCTTCTATAGAGATTCTACACATAATCTGATAAAAAAGTTATGGGATTAAAGGTATCTCCCTTGTTGAAACTCATTTAAGGCATGAAACTTAGTTTTATTTTGGAAAGGTCTTTAGCCAATTAAACTGCCAATATAGCTGGAGCGTCTTGGCAGGATCTAATTTTAGAGCTTCACCCATAAATTCACTATAATGTTCCGCAAATATCCCTTCCGGAGCATCGTAAGCCATTTCAATCCGTTTCCCTTCAATAAGAGTAGCTTTAACACGGATATGGTCTTTTGATTGAAGAAATAAACAATCAAAGGTGAATATATTCTTGTCCCGGGTAGGCTTAAAAGAAGCCACAAACTTATTTGCCTCCCCGTATTCATTTAGAATCTGATACTGAGCACCTTTTTTAATTACGACCCATCGAGCTTTTTGGGGAATTTCTTTTCGCTGGATCAATTTACCATCTTCATAGAGTGATCCGACCACATATTCAGTCCATACACCTTCAACTATATCTAGATCTTCTCTATTCCGTTCAAAGTAATTGCGATAATGTTTTTCTGCTACAGGGATATATTGAGGGTCCATGGGAGGGGCAATATTGAATTGGCATCCTGCAATCATGAGAAATGGGAACAGGTAGGTGTTTCGCATTTCTAAAACTAAAACCTGTAGTCACTTGTTGCTACTTAAAATTTGTTCATTCAGATATTTTTAACATTTGATTTACCCTTCTAATAAGAAATCATTCTTAAATTCTATTATACATCAAATAATACACAACAATCATTAAGGACTCAAAAATGAAACAATTTTTAATCTTAACTTTATTTGTCTTCGGGATTGCAGGTGCCCAAACACATGAAGCAAAAAAACCGCACAAACCACCCAAACCTGCGGTCAAGTGCGTAGTCACTAGCGATCCTATTGATCAAGAAGAATTTGCTGCCTATAAAGCCGGTAAGGTTTATTTCTGTTGTGGCGGATGCAAAGAAGAATTTCAAACCAGCAGTGCAGATTTTATACCTGCTGCAAACTTTCAGTTGGTGGCCACAGGTCAATATATTCAAACAGCATGCCCGGTTTCAGGTCGCGGGATGAAAGATAGTAAAACATATGCAGTAAATGGGACCAATGTGAAGTTCTGCTGCAATAATTGTTTGAATAAAACAAAGAAATCGGATACAAAAGTATCCCTGCTTTTTTCAGATGGGTCCTTTGAAAAAGGATTTTCAGTCCCTTTAAAAAAAGAGAAAGAAACAAAGAAAAAATCATCACTTTAGTATCGTTAATATCTTAAACAAAAAACCCCACAGACCGTGGGGTTTTTTGTTTCTACCCCTATTGAAAAATAATTAATGCCCGAATTACCTGAAGTCCAGTCAGTTATAAATCATTTTAGAGAATATGTTGAAGGTCAAAGGATTCAATCGGTGAAACCTTTGAACGAATGGAATAAAGTATTCCATTCTATTTCCCCAACAAAATTGAACCATAAACTTAAGAGTCAGAACATCTCTAAACTTTGGCGCAGGGGTAAATATATAATCCTGGATCTAGATCAAGGTTATCTCGCCATTCACCTTCGCATGACTGGCCGACTACAGACCAAGATCAATAAAACAGATCATCTTAAGCATTTTACCGTACTCATGAAATTTGAAAATGGCACCAATCTGTATTTTAAAGATTATCGAAAATTTGGCCGGTGGTATTATTTTGAGACACTCTCAAAATTGGAAGCAAAGTTGGGACCAGAACCATTAGGCTCCACTTTTACAATGCAATTTCTAAAAGAAGGCTTACAGCGCTCCACAGGCATGATAAAACCAAAACTCTTGAATCAAAAATTCATTGCTGGCATAGGTAATATTTATGCTGATGAAAGCCTATGGACTGCTCGCATCCATCCCATGGAGAAATGTTGTAATATCAGTACAGTAAAATCCAATAGACTGCATCAGGCCATTCAGGAAATTTTAAATAAGGCCATTGGACACAAAGGAACGACCATTATTAATTTTTCTCCCGGGGATGAAGCTCGGGGAAATTTTGCAAATTATCTGAATGTATTTGGTAAATCCAATGAACCATGCCCCCGCTGCAAAACATTGATTCAAAAAATCTTTTTAGGACAAAGAGGAACCCATTTCTGCCCCCGGTGTCAGAAAAAAAGATAAATCTATAAAATTTACAGGGGCCAAAAATGCATGATCAAGGGCGTTCCTGCTGCAACAATGATAATTTCAAGAGGCAGACCCATCCGCCAGTAATCACTGAAACGGTAACCGCCAGGGCCCAGAATAAGAGCATTACATTGATGCCCGATCGGCGTCAGGAATGCGCAGGAAGCACCTACTGCCACCGCCATTAAAAAAGGATCCATATTGACCCCCATTGAGATGGCCATCCCTACACTGATGGGAGCCATAATCAAGGCTGTGGCTGCATTATTGATAATATCTGATAATGTCATGGTAATCGCCATGATTAAAGCAACAATGACCCAGGTGGGTAGACCTTGAGCCGCGAGAGACACCTGATCTGCAATTAGCGTTGTCGTTCCGGTACTTTGCAGGGCACTGCTGATAGGAATCATGGCCCCCAGTAATATGATAATAGGCCAATCGATATTCTTATAGAGTTCACGGACAGGCAATATCCCGGAAAAAACATAGACCAGAATTGCACCAATAAAGGATATGGTTGTGGGCACAATCGATAATATACTTAATAGAATTGCAGCAGCAAAAATGAAAAGGGCATAACTGACCTTAGATAGAATACCCACTTCAATCTCCCGTTCCGCCAATGGCAGTAGATCCAGTGCCGCCACATTTGTATGTAATAATTCTTTATCGCCCTGAAGGAGTAGGACATCCCCCACGCGGAATTGCACTTTACCCAGGCGCTTATGGATCGGTTTATCTTGCCTTGCAACAGACATCAATACCAATTGATTTGATGAACGTCTCCGCAAATAGCTGCGGCCCCGGCCCACCAGTGGCGATTCAGGGGAAACCAAGACTTCGATAAACGTGGTATCTTCATTCTTTAAGGAATCAATTCGATAACGCATCTCTTTAGTCAGTTTAAGGGCATATGTATCCATCATTTCTTTTAGATCGGCAGGATCAGCCATGGCAAGAAATTGATCATCGATCTGAATCCGATTATTCAAGTTCAAGGGCCTGGCCTTCCCTTCTCGGTTAATATAGCGGAGCAGGGTCAGCTTATCCCCCGTTACCCTATTCACGGACTCTACAGATTCACCAATCAACCCTGACCCTTCTGGGAATCGTATTTCTGTCACATATTCTTCCAATGAAAAAAGTGATCCGGAACCCGGTTGCACCTGGCTTTCTATCGGAACAAGCCTCCAGCCCACCAGGGCAACAAATAATACACCCAAGATCGCAATGATCCCTCCTACTGGTGTAAAATCAAAGAGGGCAAAGGGTGCCGGTTCAAATATACCTGGTACCATATCCATTTGCTTCAAGTAGGCAGCAGCCTGGGAATTGCTATCAGACGCTGCTGCAGATAGGAGGAGTTCCTGCTGTTGCTGTCTCATACTGGCTATAATAATATTGGGAGGTGTCCCAATCATGGTGATCATACCGCCAAGAATGGAAGCAAAGGCAATAGGCATTAAAAGCAGACTGGGAGACCGTTTCTGTTCCCATGCTGTTTTCATTGCCACGGGGAGCATCAAAGCCAGAGCCCCCACATTATTCATGAAGGCAGATAAAACAGCAATTAAGCCTCCCAAACTGGTAATATGGGAGGTCTGTTGATGGGTCAATGGTTTTAAGTACCGGGCCATGAGATCCACAACACCGGAATTCCGTAAGGCCCTACTGATTACCAATACAGCAGCAACCGTGATCACCGCTGGATGCCCAAAGCCCATAAATGCCTGACCTGGATCTGAAATGAGCGAAGAGGCTTCTCCCCCCAAAATACTATCCATAAGAACAAGAGTAAAAAGAGCGATTAAAGAAACAATATCATACCGCCAACGGCCCCAGATAAAAAGGCCAAAGGTAATAATAATGATTAATGATATAACAATTTGGTCAGTGGACATGATTACAAATTTAATGATTTATCCTTAACAATAGAAGGTGCACTTGCAGAAAAAAGCACCATTTACTAAATATAAAATATTTCCTTTTTTTATTGGATAGTAAGTACTTACTATCCTTCAAGATGATGGCTTGGCCGGCAAATTAATGAAAGAAACACATAATGAATACAAAAGAAAAACTGGAAATGATCTGGAAATACCTTGCCTTGATATTAATAGCGATTTTAGGATTCACCTAGATAAAGAATAACCACTTTATCGGCGGCCCTAAAAAGGGTGAATTTGTTTTTATTGGCGATGAAAACTATGATTTTCATGGAAATGAATTAAAGAAGATGAATGGTGAGATGAAATGGATATCAGAAGATGGTGAAATTCATATTATGAAGATGCGATATGATGATGAATATGAACTCCATGAAGAGGATGAAAATGGAAATAAGAAAATTAGTCGCAAAAAAATAATGAAGAAAAACATATCTAATTAATCTAGATGCTGGATTGACCTCCATGCTTCCATTTTATAAACCTTTTCTGACGTATCCTTTTATTGCGTCTATAGCCCTTTTAACATCCCATTCTGAATTATAGAAATGGGGTGAAAATCGAACACCCGCCCATCCATCACCAGCCAAATTAGCCGCAACAATTCCGTCATTTTCGAGGGCTTTCACCACTTTTGAAGGATCTAAATTTGCGGGACGGAAAGTGACCACAGCAGAGCGCAGGAGCCGTTTATTTGAAGTATATACTGATATACCTTGAATATTTTGAAGGCCATCAATGATTTCTGTAGCCAAATCTCCACTTCTTTTTTCAATATTATTTTGACCGATTTTCCGAAGAAATTCAATTTGTTTACCAAAGGCGTAGATGGCTGGGGTATCACGCTGACCTAGTCCTTCATGTGTCTTTGCTAACCCTTCACTGCCTTTATATACACTGTATACAGAGGGCCAGAAACGCTTCTGGATCGATTTATTCACAAAAAGAACACCTGTTTCTTTAGGGCCGCATGGCCATTTGTGAGCACTGCCAGAATAAAAATCAGGCTTTATATTAGAAAGATCAACATCTAGAAGCCCAAAGCTTTGGGCGCCGTCAATTAAAGAAATTATTTCTCTTTTTCTTGCCATACTGCAGAGTTCTTTGGCGGGGAATATATCTCCTACTGTATTACTAAGGTGGGTGAATGCGAGTACTCGGGTCCGAGGCGTTAGAGCCTTTTTAAATGCCTCAATATAATAATCAAATCCGGGGTGAGGATTTAAAGGAGGGACTTCAATTATCTTAAAACCAAAACGTTTTCCTCTTTCCTTCCAGGCTTCATTATTGCTGGGATGATTATCTGAAAAAATTACCACTTCATCCCCTTCTTTC
>CEVA01006853.1_pt1 | contig 11302 bp, 9 predicted proteins | sample 361521 | NCBI WGS metagenome assembly CEVA01 (sample SAMEA2622823, study PRJEB7988) | marine metagenome | isolation source: saline water (ENVO:00002010), including | reverse complement strand
GAGGAAATTAGGGTTAGAGGGCACGTTTGGAACAGAACCATCGAACCCGCCTACTCTGTTAACGGGCAACCGATTCGTGTCGCACTACAGTTCGACTTCGATCAGAACGGAATTTTCGTCGGCTCTATTGAGACCCAATTCAATAAGCTACCCGAGCCCGACGAAGGTCTAGCGACCTTCGACTACAACTTTACGTGGGAGTCACAATACCAAGCGAGCACATACGGGTTGAGAGCAGACTTCAGCCAATCGGACTACTTCTTCACTGGGGACCAGGACCAGGTTCTTGCCGCGACCGGGGCGTATGGAAACGTCTCCGTGATCGGCACAACCTCATTCACCGAGCTGAATACCCTCCCTCGTCTGTACAGGGGGCAGAACACTTCAGTCCAGGTCCGACTCGTAGACAACGCCTACCAACCAGTGCGCGAGGTACCCGTGAACTGGTCGTGGTCGGAGGACCAGTCCAGTGGGATTTCAATCACCGACAACAATGGCCGCTTCAGGGTGAATATGACGGATATCGAGAACCTAGGGAACTATACCCTCGGATTCACTTACCTTGGTGACGAACGCCGTCAAGGAACCCATGCAGAGGTCAACCTATGGGTCGTCTCTAGGACTTACATCGATGTACAGGACACTGCTTCCAATGTGATGTCAAATGGAGACTCTTGGTTTTTCTCCGCTTCGGTTACCGATGACGCTGGAACCCCGTTCGAGAAGGATAGCGGCTTTCAACTGGATGGCTGCGCTGACGGAGTTTCCGAAGATTCCATGAGCGGCAATGTCAGCGTTATCTTTGAAGGAATCGACTTCGAAGATAGGACTCACAGGCAGATAATATCAACAGAGTGCCCAAGTGCAGGGTCGATTGGGTTCCAATACACCATGAACCCCCAGCTACTGACGGATGACCCCTTCTCCTTCCTACCAGACGGTTTTGGCCCTGTGAACGTGATTCTGAGGTTCGAGGAAAACCTCCCTCACGAGGGGTGCGAGCCGCTCGACGCGGACATGCTTTTCACTTCGGGAGCATGGGACCCATGCGTTACAATCCCGAACAGCGATCACTTCAGGAGAGTATTGCAGTTTCAGGTTGATGGGTTCAGCCTAATCGGAAACACGAATCTAGATGTCGATCAGCAGATAGTATACACCTCAGAGATTGACCCAGACACCGGCCAGATTCTGGAGAAGCCAATGATTGTCACAGGACAGCTAACCGATGAACTAGGAGGAAACCTATCCAACAGGCAAATCCGAGTCACCTTCGAGATGGGCTCGATGACATTAGACCCAATTGAAAACAGAATGAAATTCAGAGCCGGAGACACCGGAGTTGAGGCATGCATACCTGGGGCTACAGACGAGAATGGATTCTTCGACATCAACTGCCCCATCTCTGGAGTGGATGCGGGTATGGCCAAGGTGAAGGTGGAGTACAACTCCTGGGACCCATTGAACAACGATCGATACAGGTACAAGAACAAGACACAGACGATGTTCTTCCCGGTGTTCTCGAACTCCACGATAGACGTCTCCGAGGTCGGTCCCTTCAGGTCCGACTACCTGACCTACACCTTCCCCAATGGGTCAACCTTCGATGTCCTGTACCTCAAGGAGGCATTCCACATCAATGCCAAGCTTTCCCAGTCAAACGGAAAGCCAGTAGGTGGCAAGTGCGTAAACATCTACCTGGACCCCGAGGTAAACACCAGGCCAATTGCGACAGCCTTCACTAGCGATGGGACGGGGGAGTTCGTCTGGTACTCGGCAGACCCCGAGGACAACCCAAGCAGGAGGGGGGTGGAGCCAAGTGGCAACAACCTCGAGGGGTTCAGGACGGTCAGGGTCGCGTACGAGCCCGAGAAGTACATCCCAGGTGGCTGCGACTACGAGGCACTGGAGCCGAACCCGGTGCTAAACAGCTCCATTGCGGACATAGAGGTCCTAGTCAGAAGCAAGGTGGACATCCTGCTGAAGGAGCACTGGTCTAGCCCTACCGGGTACCAAGAGGGAGAAATCATAGCCGGCGAGGTAGCAATCCTCAGGGATCGCCTTGACCTCACAGTGGAGGGACAGAGGGTCGAGTTCCACAGGCAGTTCTGGAACGGGTCGGGATGGCAGACCGAGAGAGTCGAGATATTCATCACCAACGAAAGGGGCTCTGCTAACTTCTCGTTCCCATACACAGGAGAACTCATCCCAGGCCACCCGGAATGGAATGCCCCCGGGGGGAAATGGAGGGTTCTGGTCAATTTCGAATCGGCAGACGCTAACAAACCGTACTTCGTGGCGCAGTGGCTGAACAGCACTCCAGAGATCAAACTCGGAGAGCCTCCATCCGGTAGCAGCGGGGGCCTCTGGACGACCCAAGTCCTGGTCCTTGCCGGAATCTCCCTCTCCACCGTGACGCTAGTTGGCGCGATGATGTACAACAACTACAGAGAGCGACGCAAGGTCGAGGTCCTCCGAGGGATTCTGACGGACGCCCTGATGTCACTCAAGGCTTCCAACAACTACATCGAGGCCATCTTCTCCTGCTACAAGGACCTAATCAAGTACTTCAGAATGAAGGGTGCGATGAAGAAGGTCTTCGAGACCACCAGGGAGTTCGAGGACGTCATCAACAACATGCTGGGCGGGATAATCCCACCCGAGGAGCTAGACATGTTCTTCTCCATCTTCGAGGAGGCCAGATACTCGGACCACGAGATCGGCTCGGGAGAGAGGGACAGGGCCATCCAGATATTCCAGTCGATGATTGGAAGGATGAACAGCTCACTCGGAGACAGCATGCTGAACAGAGCGTCAGTAACCGAGTCCTCCCTATACGGACCATCCGTCAAGGCGGGCCAATTTGTCGATGCAGACGGCAATGTCAGGTTCGCCGGCATCGACGATGCCGAGGAAGACGACGGGTTCCGGATTTGACACAGACGGGATTGTGGTGCTGCTTTGCCGCCCCTAGGGGCGCCCGCAGGATTCATAACACCGACTTGGGTGGCCGCGCTACCTAACCATGAGGGGATGCTATGAGTAAGCCAGACAGGAAGACCAATGCCGCACTGGTTTCCCTCATCGGCGAGTTGAAGGATCAAGGCCGCTCAACGGGATCCCCGATCTGGAGAGACACAGCATCAAGGCTGGAGTCTAGCAGGAAGAACTGGGCCCAACCAAACCTAAGCCACATCTCGAGACACTCCGCAAAGAAGGAGACCGTACTAGTGCCCGGGAAGGTCCTGGGAAGCGGGGAGATCAGCGGCGGTCAGACGGTCGCGGCATTCAGCTTCAGTGATGGTGCCAAGACCAAGATCGAGGCATCCGGCGGAAGAACTCTCAGCATAAGGGAACTCATGGACGAGAACCCGAACGGAAAGGGGGTGAGGATCCTTGTCTGAGCCAACGATGGTCTTCGATGCCACGGACAAGATTCTGGGCCGACTAGCCAGCAAGGTCGCCAAGGAGATGATTTCAGCTAGGAAGTCAGGCAGGCAGCAGAGAGTCATCATCATCAACGCCGAGGACGCGATAGTCTCGGGTCCCAGGACCAAGGTCCTCAGTGACTACAGGGCGAAGTACAAACTCAACCATGCAAGGAAGGGACCCTTCTTCCCGAGGATGCCTGATAAGATCATCAAGAGGACAGTCAGGGGCATGCTCCCATACCAGAAGAACAGCAGTGGCAGGGGGGCGCTAAGGGACCTCAGGGTAATGATCGGCACTCCACAGAACCTCTCCAACGACGAGCTACCAGAGGGGCACGAGTGGGGCTCAACCGAGCACATCACTCGCAACACCCCTAACAAGTATGTCCGACTCGGCGAGATTAGCTCCCACCTGGGAGTCGACGCATCGAGATGGGGAGGCGAGTGAATTGGCCAGGAAGAAGACTCCCAAGGTGGTGAACACCAGCGGCAAGCGCAAGACGGCGATTGCCCGAGCCACCATAAAGGCAGGCAAGGGAAGAGTCAGGGTAAACGGCCAACCAATCCACATCATGGAACCCGAGCTAGCTCGGAGAAAGGCACTGGAGCCAATCAGGATCGCAGAGGCCATGAACAGGATAGACAGAGTCGACATCTCCATCGACGTCAAGGGCGGCGGGCAGATGGGGCAAGTCGACGCAATACGCACCGCAATAGCCCGTGGCCTGGTGAAGTACAACGACGGAGCAGAGGGAGATGACGAGGAGCTCAGGGACGAGTTCGTCAGGTTCGAGAGGAAGATGCTGGTCAACGACCCACGCAGAAAGGAGCCCAAGCATCAAATGGGGCGCGGTGCTCGGAAGAAGTGGCAGAAGTCGTATAGGTAGGTGGAAGAAATGTTAATCCCAGTAAGATGTTGGAGTTGTGGAAAGGTGATTGCTCACAAGTATCAGGAGTACCTGGACGCAGTTGAGGAAGGAAAGGACGCAGGGCAGGTTCTACACGACCTGGGCTTCGAGAGATATTGCTGCAGGCGCATGTTCGTCGGGCACATCGACCTCATCGACGAGGTCGCTCCATTCAGCATCGACAGGCAGCAATGAGGTCCGTCAGGGCTTTGACTGATTGCTTGCTCGCATTGAGCCCAATTGGGGCCTGTAGGTTAGTTTGGCCTATACTTCGCGGCTGGGGGTCGCGCGACCCAGGTTCAAATCCTGGCAGGCCCACCACGCTGTCCCACCTATAGGAAGGTCAGTTTGAAGGCCCTCGCCCCCTTTGCACAATCATGAGTGGTGGCCACCAAGAGAAAGGCCACCCCGATGCCCGGATTGAGTGGTTGGCGGAGCAACTTGAGACGCACTCCGAGCTATACTACAACAAGGCCCAGCCAGAGATCTCAGACGCTGAATTCGATGCGCTGAGGGACGAGCTCCAGAGCCTATCTCCAGACCACCCACAATTGAGCAGAGTCGGCTCAGACCCGCCTCCGGGGTCGACCAAGGTCGATCACCTGTTCAGGATGATGAGCCTGGATAAGGCCACAACCGATGCCGAGGTGGCTCACTTCGTTGCAGAGACCACCGCCAAGGGCCGCAGGTTCGTCTGTCAACCGAAGCTCGACGGCTCCGCCCTCTCCCTCGAGTACCGCAGAGGGAGGCTCGTTACCGCCGCAACTAGGGGTAACGGTAGGAGGGGGGAGGATGTTACCGCTAACGCAAGGAGGATGATGAACGTGCCCGAGAAACTCGATTGGAAGGGGGATTGCCACGTCAGGGGCGAGGTTGTGATGCCCCTGCAACTATTCAGGGCGAAGTATTCCGAAGTCGCGCCAAACCCAAGAAACCTGGCAGCAGGAGCCCTGCGCCAGAAGTACGTAGATGCGGGAAAGGGCAGTCCAGAGGACCTGAAGTTCCTGGCATATGGCGTAGAGTTCCCTGCCGGCCAGGACCGGCACCCGGAGAGCCCGGACCCCCCAGACTTCAAACTCGACTCCGAAGTCATCTCTTGGATAAGTGAGATGGGGATAGAGGCCGCTGGGAACAACGTGGTCTCCGGGGAGGACGACCAATCCACCGCAGATGCCATTCTCGCAGTGACAAGTGACTGGTTCCAGTCACGAGACACCGCCGAGTGGGAGATCGACGGCGTGGTCGTGAAGCTGGACCGACTAGACAAGCGAAAACTCCTCGGCCAGACCGCTCATCACCCTCGCTGGGCCTTGGCATGGAAGTTCCCCCCCGAGGAGGCAGTCACGGTACTGATGGACGTATCCTGGCAGACGGGCAGAACCGGAAACGTGACCCCAGTGTCACGGGTCGCTCCCGTCGTCGTGTCGGGGGTGACGGTGGAAAACACCACGCTCCACAACAAGGGCGAGGTCGAGCGCCTCGGAATAATGGTGGGCGACCGGGTCAGGGTGGTCAGACGTGGTGACGTGATCCCGAAAATCACAGAGGTCATGGGGCCAGCAGACGAGGATGACCTGTCAGGCAGGGCGCACTCAGACGGCACCGCCTTCTCAGAGCCACTGCCGGCTAGAGCGAAGGTCACAGTACCGACAAACTGCCCTCGATGCTCAACAGATCTCATCGTGGATGGTGCCTTCATCAGATGCACAAACATACACTGCCCGTCCCGCCTGGAGAGGGCGATACTGTACTGGTGCAGGAAGCTGGGGATGGACGGCATCGGCGAGAAGCTGGCCGAACAGCTGTGCTCATCCGGATTGGTTTCGAGCCTGGCAGACCTCTATCGCCTCGAGGACCGCGAACGCGAACTGATCTCCCTAGAGAGGATGGCACAGAAGTCAGCTAGCAACGTCCTAGAGGAACTCAGCTCAACTAGGTCAATGACATTCAGCACCTTCATCTCTGCGCTCGGGCTCCCTCGGATAGGTCCTGAGATAGCCACACTGGTCTGCTCTGAGGTAAGGGACCTCGAGGAGCTAATCCGGATGACGGAGGATAGGGAGGAGGCCATTCGAAGGCTAGTCTCGATCGACCGGATCGGAGAGACAGTCGCAACGCTTCTCCTCGATGGAATCTCCGAGAGGAAGGACGCGATAATCGACCTCCATGACCAGATCGAGATTATACAAGGAGGAGAATCGACCAGCGAAGGAGTACTATCCGGCTCCACGTTCTGCATCACCGGAACACTCAGCAGGCCCAGAAAGGAGATTTCTCTCTCAATCAAGTCACAAGGGGGCAAAGTCGTCTCTTCGGTATCCGGGAACCTGAGCTTCCTAGTTGCCGGGGGGTCATCCGGTTCGAAGCTTGAAAGGGCTAACAGGCTGGGAGTGCGCGTCATTTCGGAGTCAGAATTGGATGAAATGCTGGGCGGATCAATCCTCGAGGACCTCCCAGAAGAGAGGCAGTCCACGCTCGGTGAGTTCTGACTAACCGTACATCCCGGTCGAGGCCCCGTCGGATTCCTGTGGCGGGTTGAGATGGAGCGCCATCATCTCCCTGATCTGCCCCTCTATCCTCTGGGCCTCCTCCATCAGTGGCTCGGGATCAAGTTGAACGGCGGGTAGGAGCCCATCCAGGCAACCGATGATTCGCGCGGCAGCACGCGCATCTGGGATGGTGCCCTGACCAATCTCGCCATCGGATTCGGCGAGTATGGCCAATGCGTCAATCCCCCTCCTCCTGCATTCTCCCATCATCACTCCGGTCATTCCGCTCACAACCCCCTGCTTCAGGAGCGGAACCCCGATTCCCTTCAGCAATTCGTGAGTGGAGTCAGTGGACCCAATTCCAAGCATTGAATCCATCCCCTCGTCGTCATCGAAGATACTGTGGCTACTCTCTATCCCATGGGCGAATGAGTCCACCATTATCGTGGAGCTGACACCGGAATCCTCCAACCAATCGATTAGACTGGATGATAGAGGGAGGTTCAACTCCGGAGGAATCTGGATCTCCGAGGCAATCAGAACGACCTTGTCGCACTGTTCCATATTGCATATCGGCTCTCCGGCATAGAACCTCAGTGGGGGGAGGGGCTTGCCGTCCTGGACTAGGCATACCGGGGGGAGGTTCGGATGCCTCACCCCCCCAACCAACTCCAACTCGAGCTTTTCCACCAAGAAGTGCGCAACTATGCTGCTGACGAATCCAACCGATGGGAAACAACTCACTAGGAGGGCACCAGAAGAATTCACGCCTTCGTTTACCTCGACAAGTGGTGCCTCCGCCATGGTTATACAATCTACTCAATGGTGTTAATCGTTCCCACCCCCCCGCCTCAATTCTGCGGGACACGGATACAATGACCATAGTCCAGGATTTCCAGATTTCTCCGTCCTCGTGGAACCGGTTCGAGGAGTGCCCAAGGAAATACTGGCTTTCTCGGCAGGGCCTACCTAGAAAGGCAGGCATGGCTGCTTCAGTGGGCACAGCAATTCACAACACCGTAGAGGATATGTGCAATCTGGATATCTCAGACAGGGACGGTGGGGAAGTGGGGTGGCTTCAGTCAACAGCCCGAGAGGTCCTAGAAAGAAACTGGAAGGCAGAGAGGCAGGAGTTCATGGAAACCCCAAGACATCCAAGGTGGAAACATGAGATGTTCAGCAAGGCTCACGAAGGCCTAATCGGTGCTCTAGGATTCCTCTTTGAGAAGGCTGGTTTGCCAAAACGAGGCCTCTCGGAGGTTTCGACTCAGGCCTGGAGGCAAGTCCAGTCAATCGTCCTCGCAACGGAGGCTACCCTGGAGTCTGATTGTGGCAGGCTGATGGGCAGACTTGACCTGTTGATTCTTGATCCCGACTCCAGTGAGGAGGAAGTCGGTTGGATAGTTGCAGACCTCAAGACCGGAAGACCACCGAGATCAGGGCTCGACGAGAAGGTCAGAAGGCAGTTGCTATTCTACCGGGACCTAATGAGGCAGAGGAGCCCAGAGCAAAAATCGATAATCGCAGAGGGTTGGTACTCTTCGAACGAGACAATCTACGTTGCAGACGGCCCTTCCATTTTGGAGGAGGCAATCGATGCATGGGAGTCGATGAAGGTCACTGAGGACCCGTTTCAAGCTACTCCCAGTGAATCCGCTTGCTCATTTTGCGATTGGAAGGCGTGGTGCCCGGATTGGTGGGCCTCTCGTAGCGAAGGCCTACTCGATGAAGGGGGAACCTTCAGAGACGAAGTAACCAAACTCGTGAGGCTCGACCCCGATTCAGGAGTTGCACTTTTCGAACGAACCACACCCACGGGCCGCGAAGGATCACTTACTGGTTCCGACTATAGATTCGGTGCTATTCTCAAGGGACAGGCACTTGAGAAAATTAGGCAGATTGAGCGGGATGAACCAGAAGGGTACCTGTTTCTAGGAAGTGTCAGAGTCGATGGCAAGATAGTCCACATGGGGGATTGGTCTGAGGTTCTCCCGTGGTCCCCCCTCCTAAGGTCGATTTCCGATTGAATCCAGCACTTCTTCTACGGTTCCCTTGAATTTCCCCGGATACTCCCTCATGAACTTCCACAGCAGAAGGAGAGTTGCCCCTGCATCGGCATCCGCACTGTGAGACCTCTCCAAACCTATCCCGAACCTCTTGCAAAGCATTCCGAGATTGTGCCGTCCGGGAACATCGAAACTCCTAGCAAGAACCAACGTATCGACTATCGCCAGTGGAACGGGGGCCTCTCTTCCTATCCTGATACATTCCATTTCCACGAACCTCCAATCGAATGCCAGAACATTGTGTCCAACAATGACAGCACCATCCATCAGATTGCTCATTGAATCCACATGCTCCTCGAAACTTCCTGCCCCGCGAACGTCGTCATTGAAAATCCCATGCACTTTGCTCGACTCACTTGGGATCCTGCATCCGGGATCGACCAGTGAATTAAGATTCAAATGAGAGCCATCAGAATCACTACCTACCAGGGCGAATTGTACCACCCTATCCTCTCTGGGGTTGAATCCCGTAGTCTCCAAGTCCAATCCAAGGACCCTCAAGCCATCCAGAATTCCCGGATTCACGACCACTCCCTCTCGCCATCCTGCATGAACCCTACCAAACGACCACTCTCGTCTACAAAGCCCAACACCCATATGAGGGGGGCTCACCTTTCTCCTTCCATGGAAGACGGCGGGCGAAGGGCCTCAGCGCTTTTGATTCTACTAATGCTGACCCAATCCCTGGCCGGATGCGGGGGGATTGGCCCCGGTAGCCCGAATGCGAGCCTTACCTCGGATAGGGACATGGTTAACTCTGGAGAGTCGGTAAACTTCGATGCACGCTCTTCCACTACTCCCGAACCGACAATTATCGACGAATACAGATGGAGCTTCGGAGACGGAGAGACGAAGACGACAAAGCAGGGGGTGATCAGCCATCTTTTCGACAAGGCAGGGGTCTTCGAGGTAAGGGTCGAGGTCTTCAACGACAACGGAGACTCCGATGCGGCATCGCTCACAATCTTCGTCAACGCGATTCCGGAAATCATCCTGGACATTCCCGACTTTGTGAAAACCGGTCAGGAGGCCAGATTAGACGCCAGCTCATCTTTTGACCCAGAGGGAGGGGGAGTCGAAATTGTCTGGGATTTCGATGCAAGCACAGACTCGGATGGTGACAGCGATCCTCTCAACGACGAAGACGGAAGCGGCGCAGTTACTCTCCTGACCACCTCCTCGGCAGGCAATATCACCGGCTCTGTTACTGTGACCGATGACAGTGGTGGGACAAACACCACTCTCTGGACACTTCGTGTAATCTCCCGTTCCTTCCGAATCGTCTGGGAGGAGGTTCATGTCGACTACGACTGGTCAGGGTACCTTGAGCAAGGAGAATTCCACGAGATCCAGTTCCAGCCGGGCGATGGAGCACGGCTGATTGACGTCACAGCTACCCTCACTTTGACTCGCGATATCCTTCCGATTATGTGGCCGGAGGACAACTTCACCCTAGAGGTCGACAACCCCTCATCAGGGTGGTCTTACAGCGTGGCAACCGCTCAAGAAAACATCACACAGAACTCCTCAGCGACAATAGAGAGGAGCGAGATGAACCCCCTGCCGCAATCCGACTACACGGTATATGCGGACTCTAAGGAGGCACTGGAGGAATCACTACTCAGTGACCCAGATGGTCGATTCGGACAGGGCGACTGGTTCTGGATAATCACGGCTTTGGAATGCGATCCCGACACACCAGTGGATGGAGTGGATCCCGATCAAGGCAACGACTGGGCATTGGAAGCACAATTCGTAGTTCTAGTTCTGAGGATCAGCGAAGTGAGCGTCTGAACCCCTTTGAGCGAAGACCTTTCAACCACCACTCTCTGGCCGTGACGTGGCAAAGTCGTTCGAGATTACCAAGGTGTCCATCCGGGACCGACTGGTCATAGATGCAAAGGTGAGCATGAATGACCCACAAGACTTCGACTTCTCCCCCAGAGCCAGTCTATCGGGGACAACCCTCAGCCTGGTGAACGAATCGGGAGACCCATCTTCCTCTTTCGAGCTTGACGCCGAGCAGGCGACCACAGCAGAGAGGGATAGGATGGTGGAACTAAGGGTAAAGTTCACCGTAGAAGGGATGCATGGGGTCCTAACACACAAGACTCCACAACCTATGACGGGACCAAAGTCGAAGAAACTCGCCCAACCCAGTTGGAAGACCCTCCTCCCCCTCTCGATGTGATTCCAACCGTCGGGATTAAGCCGGACCCTACCGTCCAAAAGTCGCTGGACCCATAGTGTAGCCTGGATATCACATGAGCTTGCGGAGCTTGTAACCCGTGTTCGAATCGCGGTGGGTCCGCCAACCAACGATGGGCGACCGGTTCAATTAGTTCCGACCGTTGGAACCCATTCTGGACCCATAGTGTAGCCTGGATATCACTCTAGCCTCCGGAGCT
>CEVA01013378.1_pt1 | contig 11307 bp, 8 predicted proteins | sample 361521 | NCBI WGS metagenome assembly CEVA01 (sample SAMEA2622823, study PRJEB7988) | marine metagenome | isolation source: saline water (ENVO:00002010), including | reverse complement strand
CGAGGCTCGTTAGCGAAAACTGACGAGTCTCGTCCATTTCTGTTGAACCTGTTCCAGCTACTCCCTTTTTTGGTGAGGATGAATGCAGAGGACCTGTTCTCACTACCGATTGATATTCCCTTCGCAGATTTTTTTAACGGCGCTGATCAACCCTGGTTTTGGGTGAGTAAAATCAAGGAGGCACTTAATAGCCCATCCTTTAAATCCAATACCGTATCCAACGATGCGTTACCTTCAGGAGTTGTGGTAGGCGGTCCTGTCTACATCGATCCAACTGTGAAGCTGGCTCCCAATGTTGTCATTCATGGGCCAACTTTTATTGGCCCTCATACCGAGATTCGTCCGGGCGCATACATTCGCGGCAATGTGATTGCTGGTGCCCATTGTGTTTTGGGGAATTCCTGCGAGTTTAAGAATTCTCTTTTGCTGAACCATGTGCAGGTTCCGCATTTCAGCTATGTTGGGGATTCCGTGCTTGGTAACGGAGCTCATTTGGGCGCCGGCGTCATCTGCTCGAACTTGAGATTGGACCAGGCCAATGTCTGGATCAAGCTGGTTGGCGGAGCTGTGGATTCCGGTCTTCGAAAATTAGGTGCTCTGATTGGAGATGAAGCCGAAGTGGGCTGTAACTCTGTCTTAACTCCCGGGTGTATTCTCGGCAAGCGGTCACTTGTTTATCCTTCGATGGTTTTTGGCGGCGTTTTAGATTCGGAAATGATCGCCGGTAGCAAGCAGGAAATTAGAAAAGTCAGGCGGCGTTAAGTTCCCGAATGATTTCGTCGAACAGTCCAGGCGTTGCCGCTACCGAAGAGTCCCATCCGTTGCCCTTTCCTTGCCAATTACCGATTTTTGCCCCGGAGCCTCGGATAACCGGGATGACTGGAAGTACGTCCCATGGGTTGACGATCGGATCCAACATGGCGTCGGCCTTGCCGGTTGCTACCAGGAGATAACCGTATCCATCGCCCCAGGTTCTAAAGAGATTAGCCTTATGAGTTAGCCTGAAAAAGCTGTCCCCGTCCTGATACTGTCTAGGAGTCCTGATGCTTGTGCCCAACAAAATTGCTGATTCTATTTGGGATGTATTTCTACAACATGTCGAATTACCGTTCAAAGAGGTTGTATGGTTATCTCCGATACACATCAACTTTACGATTGGTTGATTGATTCCTCCAAGGATGGGTTCACCATTGTGTAATAGGCCGATCAATGTTGTGAAAAGTGGGCAGCCGGTTATAAAGGCCTTGGTGCCATCTATTGGATCGATAATCCAGGTGTATTCGGAACCCTCTTTTTCCTTTCCAAATTCTTCTCCTATTATTCCGTGATCCGGAAGTTCCTTTTGTATCATGGAGCGGATACATTCCTCCGCTTTTTTGTCAGCTACAGTCACCGGTGAATCGTCCGCTTTTGTTTCTATGGAAACGTCTCCTGAATAAAAGTAAGGAGTAATGACTTTTGAGCTTTCATTGAAAAGCTCCTCAAGAAAAGGGATATACTGGGTTGCATCCATCTTAGGATTGGCTTTATGCCCGGTTTAGCGTTTTTTGGAAGCAAAGAATGAACCAGCCCTTTGAAGATACGAACGTTAATTGGCAGAACCAAATGGTTCACTGCATTGATTTTGAAGGTAGTCGTCGAAGTGGGGTGGTCGAGTATGGCATCGTTTCCATTCAGGCTCTTGAAGTAAAATATGTTGAAACCCGGCTTTGTTGTCCCACGGGGATCATTCCTGAGATGGAAACAGCCACTCACAAAATCAGAACTAGCGATGTGGAGGCCGAAGAACCTTTGTCCGAGTCTTGGGATTTATTCCGCGATTTGCGTAAATCAGGACCTTTTGCCGCTCACCACGCTGGAGTTGAAAACGGATTAATAAAATCTGTATGGCCATTCACTTCCCCGAGCCCGAACTTTATATCTGGAGTCCTGGATGTTGAATGGGGTCCTTGGCTGGATTCCTGTGCCCTTTATCGAGCTTTGTTTCCGGGGTTGGAAAGCTACAACTTGGCGTCGCTTATCAGGCATTTTGACCTATTGGAGCATCTGGAGGGACTTTCCCTATCCTGGTGCCCTGAAACTCGCTGTGAATTTCATTGTGCCGCATTTGATGCGTTGGCTTCAGCTGTTTTGATACTTCAGCTTGCTAACTACGAAGGCATCAAAAGCTGGCCGCTATCCCAGCTCCTGCAGTGGAGTCAGCCGGGTGGGGCAGGTCAGGATTCTAGCAGCCAGCTTGAATTACTCTGAGGAACTATCTTCTGCCTGGTCTTCTTCTTCTGCCTCGTCTATGTCCTCAGTATCGACCACTTCGGCAATGGCGACGATTTTGTCGTCTTCGGCCAGATTCATCATGCGCACTCCCTGGGTCGTACGTCCAATTACACGGACATCTTTTACAGGAGAACGGATTGCTTGGCCACTTAGGGTTAAAATCATAATCTCGTCTTCCTCGGTCACCGAAAGCGCCCCGGCTACTCCGTCAGTTTTCATGGCGATTACACCGCTTCCGCTTCTGGATTGTAGCCGATAGTCCTCAAAATCGCTTCGCTTGCCCAATCCGTTTTCACCGACAATCAATAAGGTAGCTTCGTGATCAACCACAACGGCGGATTTAACGAAGTCCCCTTTCTTTAGACGAATACCGATTACTCCTCGCGTTGCTCTTCCCTGGTCGCGTAAATCCGACTCTTTGAATCGAATGGACATACCATTGTTCGTCACGATCAGGATCTCATTGTCACCCTCAGTCAGCAAAACGTTTTTGAGCTGATCATCCTCATCAATATTGATTCCGATAAGACCTCCGCGGCGGTAGTTCGCGTATTCCTTTAGGTTGGTTTTCTTTACGATGCCTTTTTGTGTAACTTTTGCCAGGTGTAGATTTTCAGAAAAGTCCGGAACGCAAATCATGGCAGCGATTTTCTCATCCTCTTGCATTTGTAGGAGGTTGATGAGTGATCTTCCCTTGGATACGCGTGATCCTTCAATGATTTCGTAAACCTTTTCTACATATACTCGACCATTGTTCATAAAGAACATGATGTTGTCGTGGGTGCTTGCGGTGAAAACATGCTCGATAAAATCTTCATCGTAGGATCCCGAGCCCTTGACCCCTTTGCCTCCTCTTTTTTGCGATCGGTACTCACTGACACTGGTACGTTTTATAAACCCTTTATGAGAAACCGAGATCACACAGCCTTCGTTTGCAATGACGTCCTCCATGCGAAATTCACCTTCGGCTGCTACAATCTGGGTCCGTCTTTCTGAAGGATACTTTTCCTTCATTTGAATGAGTTCTTCTTTGATAACAAACAGCAACTTGGCTTCGTTTTCAAGAATTTGCCTCAGCTCCTCGATGAGCTGCATCAGCTTAAGATACTCTTCCTCGATCTTCTCTCTCTCTAGGCCCGTCAGTTGATACAAACGGAGATCTAAAATAGCATCTGTTTGGCGATCCGAAATGGGATACTTGGCCATAAGGCTTTGCTTAGCTTCTTCCCGGTTTCTGGATGCGCGGATTATCTTCACAAAGTCATCCAAGTTATTCAGCGCAATTTTGTAGCCCTCTAAAATATGCGCCCGAGTTTCAGCTTTGCGGAGACGGAAATTGGTGCGCCGAGTAACTACCTCTCTTCGGTGTTCTATGTAAACTTCAAGGACTTCCTTGATGTTCATTTGCTTGGGCCGCCGTTTAACCAGCGCCAAAAGAATGACCCCGAATGAAGATTCGAGGGGAGTATGCTTGAAGAGCTTGTTTATGACTACGCGAGACGATTCGCCTCTCTTCAGTTCAATGACCACGCGCGTGTTCTCGTCGGATTCATCCCGCAGGTCGCTGATTTCTGTCAGAACCTTATTAGAAACTAGTTCCGCAATTTTGGTAACCAGTGTGGCGCGGTTTACATTGTAGGGGGTCTCTGTGATAATCAGTTGTTCTTTTAGATTCTCGAATTCCTCACTCGTCACCGTTCCTTTGATGCGCACGATACCGCGTCCCGTACGCATGTACTTTTCTATGCCCTCGCGACCTGCAATAGTACCGCCGGTTGGGAAGTCTGGTCCGGGAATTATGGTCAATAAGTCGTCCACCGAAATCAGCGGATTGTCTATAATTGCGCAGGTGGCATCGATAAGTTCTCCCAAGTTGTGAGGAGGAATGTTGGTGGTCATGCCCACGGCGATGCCCGTTGAGCCATTCATGAGTAGATTGGGAAGCGCAGCAGGCAATACGGACGGCTCAGTTGTACTCTCCTTGTAGTTGGGAACGAAATCGACCGTATCCTCATCGATCTGCGCCAAGAGGTCTTCGGCAATCTGGTGAAGCTTCGATTCCGTATATCGATAGGCTGCCGGCGGGTCGCCATCGATAGAACCGAAGTTACCTTGAGGAATTATAAGCGGGTAGCGCATCACCCAGTTTTGGGCCATGCGAACGAGTGTATCGTAAACGGAAATGTCGCCGTGAGGATGATAGTTTTTGAGAACTTCGCCTACGACGCCGGCACACTTATCAAAAGGTCGGTTGTGAAGCAGTCCTTCCCTCAGCATGGCATATAGGATTCGGCGCTGGACTGGTTTGAGGCCATCGCGGCCATCCGGCAAGGCGCGTGCTATGATGACAGACATCGAATAATCGATGTAAGCTGTCTGCATTATTTCCGTAATGCTGGTAGGCGTGGATCTATCGTTTTCCAAGTTCATCAACTAAAAGTGTGGGTATTTGCGTCTTTATCAGACGTCCAGGTACGAGGTATTTAGCGCGTTGTCTTCGATAAACGCGCGTCTTGAAGCGACGTCTTCTCCCATGAGCATGGAAAAGGTGGCTTCCGCGCGAGCTGCGTCCTCTATATTTACCTTCAGCAATCTTCGTTTTCCCGGATCCATGGTGGTTTCGTAGAGTTGTTTCGCGTTCATTTCCCCCAATCCTTTGTACCGCTGGATACTCAGGCCTCTTCTTCCGAGCTGACGAATATTTTCCATCAGCTCGAGGATCGAATAAAGTTCAATAGCTTTCTCTTTTTTCTCATCGCCCATGTTCTCGATCAGTTTGTATCGAGGTGTATCAGTTGCGGTAAATTGGTTTATCTTCAGGCCGGCATCGGAAATCTGCCTCAACAATTTACTCATTTGCCCCGCCTCAAATATTTCGTACACACCAATCCGTTGTTGGACGACCGTACCGTCTTTCTGTTCGACTTCCCTGACGGTTGAGTCTTCCTGGGTTTCTTCGGTAATTCCCTGATCGATATAAAATTTCGAACGGTCATCATCATTCATCAGAAAAGCATAGTCTTCTTGATTTCCGGTACGTATGCGGGCGATGTACCTCGGCAGTCCGAATGTTTCAGAATCTTTGTGGTCCAGGTATTCAGTAATAGAGCATCCATAACGGGCCACACCACCGGACAAAACTTCCAGGCGTGCAAGTGACTCGACAACCTTGTCGATTGTGGTAGAAAGAAACTGATGATTGTCGCGCGTGCGGACCAGAGTCACATCCTCAGAGCCGAGTTCCAGCAGAATTCGGTTTAGTTCCGGATTGTTTTCTACATATTGCTCCCGGCGTTTACGTTTAATTTTATAGAGGGGCGGTTGGGCGATATAAAGGTAACCTCGTTCGATCAATCCGCGCATGTAGCGGTAGAAAAAAGTAAGGTAAAGCGTTTGGATATGGGCTCCGTCCACATCGGCATCTGCCATTAGAATAATTTTGTGGTATCGCGATTTATCGGCGTCAAAAGCACCGTCACCTTCATGATCTCCAATTCCAGTTCCGAGGGCCGAGGTCAGCAATTGAATCGACTTGTTCCCTAAGGCTTTGTCGATTCTGGCTTTTTCCACGTTGATCGGTTTTCCAAAAAGTGGCAGGATGGCTTGGTACTTCCGGTCGCGACCCTGTTTTGCTGATCCTCCGGCTGAATCACCCTCTACTATATAGAGTTCGCAGAAGGCGGGGTCTTTTTCGCTGCAGTCTGCGAGCTTTCCTGGTAAACCTCCACCAATCAAGGCGCTTTTGCGTACCGTTTCGCGGGCTTTCCTAGCTGCCTCTCGGGCACGCGCGGCGTTGAGGCACTTATCAATAATTCGTTTGGCAAGACCTTGGGTGGTTTCGAATACAAGCTTCAGGTTTTCTCCGGTGATTTTCTGGACGATTCCATCGACCTCTCCATTGGAAAGTTTGGTTTTTGTCTGACCTTCGAAACGCGGTTCCGATACTTTAACCGATACTACTGCTGTTAAGCCCTCCCGGGCATCATCGCCAGTGATCGACGGATCCTTCTCCTTCACTATGGCGTTGGCTTTTGCGTAGGCGTTAATCGCCCGGGTCAGCGCCGTTCGAAAGCCGGATAAATGAGTGCCGCCTTCTATATTATAGATGGAGTTGGCGTAGGCATAGATTTGGTCGTTATAGCTGTCGGTATATTGCATGCTGACGTCGACTAGGATCTCGTTATCGGATCCATCCGGTGTGGCCTTTCCAGTAAATGTTATTGGCGTCTCGTGGACCGCGGATTTGGATTTGTTGAGGAACTCAACGTATTCCTCGATTCCGTTTTCAAATTTAAAGGTCTCCTGCTTGTTGACGCGTTCATCCATCAGGAGTATCTCGACGCCTGGGTTTAGAAATGCCAGCTCACGGAGCCGTTTGGCTAGGATCTCGTAATTAAAGTTCCGTGTGGTGAGAAATATTTCCGGGTCCGGAAGGAAGGTGATTTTGGTGCCAGTTTTGTGGGTATCGCCCACGGTTTTCATTTTTTGGGTCGTTTTCCCGCGGGAGAAAGTCATGTGGTGAATCGTTCCTTCGCGCCTCACTTCGGCCTCAAAATGCTCGGATACTGCATTCACGCATTTGGCGCCGACACCATGTAGGCCTCCCGACACCTGGTAGGCTCCTTTCCCAAATTTGCCACCTGCATGAAGGTTGGTCAAAACTAGCTCCAAAGCAGGTATATTATACTTGGGGTGGATGTCCACCGGAATGCCCCGACCATCATCAACAATTGAGCAGGAACCATCCAGATGGATAGTCACCGATATCAAGGAGCAATACCCAGCCAGTGTCTCGTCTATCGAATTGTCAACAATCTCAAAAACACAATGATGCAAGCCGCGTTCATTGGTATCTCCGATGTACATATCGGGCCTTTTTCGAACGCCTTCAAGGCCTTCCAGTTTTTGGATTTTTGAAGCGTTATAGCCGGATTCGTCAGGAGTTTGGTCGGGATTTGTTTCGGACTCGTTATCTTTGATCATTCGCAGGTTCAATATTGTAAGATCTTCAGATAAAAGCGACTTATTTTTTCATTCCAATTCGCATTTTCGAGTCTTTATTTGTGTTTACAAACGCGTATTACTGAGGTTGTTGTTTTCTTGTGAAGCTTTCACTGAAAGTCGAGTATGCTTGTCGGGTCCTGGCACAACTTAGCCGCAGCTATGGAACCCAAAAATTCTCCCATATTGATGAGTTGGCTCGGCTGGAAGACATCCCGGCAAACTACCTGGTGCAAATCCTCAATGACCTCCGTAATGGTGGGCTGATCAATAGTCGGCGAGGGAAGCAAGGTGGCTATTCTTTGGCCAAGCCCCCGAAAGAAATTACCCTCTATGGCATCGTGACGATCATAGAGGGTGATTTGCTTGAAATCAATTTAGCGAGCAGCGGATTTTCCGGGAAAAAGGTCAAGGAGGTCTGGGGCGAGGTTGCTGAGGCTATGAAGAAAAAAACATTGGGCTATTCCTTGGAATCCTTCTTGCCTGAAGAAAGTGAAGCTATGTATTACATATAGCCACTTGGACTGCTATGCTGAATCAGGATTTTAAGAATCTACTTGTCAATCAGGAGCGAGATCAGGATGTGCGACGTATTTGGGAACAGCTTGAATCTGTTCCCAAAGGTATACAGGCACACAAGACTGAAATAAAAGCCGAAGAAGACGCGCTAGCGGAATCAAAATCGAAGTTGCAGGGACTGGAAGTGCAACGAAACGATTTGGAAATGCAGGTTGGCTCTGCCCAGGACCAGATTGCCAAGTACAAGACGCAGCAACTGCAGGTAAAAAAGAATGAGGAATTTCAGGCACTGACTCACGAAATCGAAGCCTTGGAAAAAAAGATTTCGGATTGGGAGGAAGAGGAAATCGGATTGCTGTTGGATATCGATTCGGAGACCGAGGTTTTCTCGAAACGAGAATCGGTTTTCGGTGATTTGGTATCGAAAATTCGGGGTCAGATTAATGCATTGGAGCAGAGGCAAGCTGAACTCCAGGGAGAATTGGCCGAGGCCCAGAATGCTCTGGGTCTGTCGAAGGAGGCGGTAAAACCCAACCTGCTTAATTCTTACGAACGGCTCTCAACCCGGACAAAGATGCCTGTGGTCGTCGCCGTCGAGGATCAGAAATGTCTGGGTTGCCATCTCCGCATTTCCAATGTAGCGCTGGAACAAGCAAGGAAAGGAGAAGAATTGACGACCTGTGACAATTGCGGAAGGATTGTTTACTTAGCGAGTTAGCTTTGGATTTTAGGTATTCGCTTAGTTCTTTGGAATTTGAGAGGAAAGTCCGGACACCATAGGGCAGGATTCCCTGTGAAAACAGGGGCACTCCGTATAAAACGGAGTGACGGAAAGTGTCACAGAGAACAAACCGCCCTGAACTTGTTGAGGGGTAAGGGTGAAAAGGTGGGGTAAGAGCCCACCGCGCTTACGAGTAATCGTAGCGGCTCGATAAACCCAATCTGGTGCAAGACAAAATAGGAGGTCAGGTTGCCCGCCTAACGACCTCGGGTATGTCGCGCTCCCTTAGTGGAGAACAGTATTCACTGTTAGATAAATGAATACCCGCCATTATTGGCGACAGAATCCGGCTTACAGAGTCCAGAGCTAGCTCCATTAACCCTTGACAACAGTCATTACCATTTCATGTTGAACCGTTCCTAAATTTTTGACTATGGCGAACACCAAATCAGCGATAAAAAACATCCGTAAGACGGCTGGTCAGACCCAGCGAAACATGGCTATTAAGTCACGTCTAAAAACCTTGAAAAAGAAGGTGGTCGTTGCTGCTGAATCAGGCGACAAGGATGCAACTAAGGTCGCCGCTATAGCTTTTGTTTCTGCTTTGGACAAAGCCGCAAAAACCAAGATTATTCATCAGAATTCTGCTCGTCGCCTCAAGGCCTCTTGCGCGAAGTATATTTTTGCCTGAGACCACTCAGTTTTGTTGGCCCTGGTAAATAAGCTACCAGGGGATTTTATGCCCGAACGAGACGCATATATCGGTTTCCCGAAGGGGCTATTGTGTGACAGGCCAGTCCGCTTTCAAGTTCTGGCCAATGAGGCGGGATGGTTTGTTCTGCAAAAGTCAAGAGGAGTACCTGGACAGGTCCATCCCTGGTACAAAAACAAAGCTGATGTTACTTCATCCATTCGCTCCCAAATTGTAGCAGGTAAAGGTGAACTTAAACGACTGGGAATTGGTGAATTATTCTATATATGCGGCCCCGAACCGGAGTCATCGGGTCCTATGTTGTTTGCGAAAAACAAGGCCAGTGCTGACTTTTTAAGCAACGCTTTTGGGTCGAACCTTTTTCGATTTACATTCTGGCTTATTGCGCGAAGCAAAACTTCTGAATCCAGGCTGCAATGCGATCTTCCCCTCCTTGGTCACTTGTCAGAGCCCAGGGCGCTGGTTTCCCACCGCCAGGGAAAGAAAGCCACCACCCATTTTCACCGGCTGCGTTGTGGATCGGATTTCTCGCTTTGGGAGGCAAAAACTTATCTGCCCAGATACCACCAGATACGCCTTCACGCCCATGAAGTCGGGTTGTCCATTGTCGGCGAATCACTTTACGGCACAGAGAATCTGGAACCTATGCTAAATCAACAATGGAAAGGCTCAAGTCCCAGCAGCTTTAAAGGGTTGGCGCTTCTGCTTCGTTCACTTGATTTCGGCCGTGTGTGTAAAGGTTTCACCGCCAAAACTTCAAAGATACCTGAAGCATTTTCAGCATTTTTGAATAAAAGCGGGCTCAATCAGGCGTAAATACTGAAAAATAACCTTTACTCGCCTTTTTAAATTAGCCACTTTCCCCACCTTATTTTTAATTTCTATGGGTAATCTGAAGAAAAAGCGGCGTAAGAAGATCGCAAAACACAAGCGCCGCAAAAGGTCACGGGCCAACCGCCACAAAAAGCGGTCTTGGAGTTAAAAGCCGGCTCTTCGCCTTCAAATGTGTATTTCTCGAAAAAGCACCTTTCTTCTCCGAAGGAAGTGCTTTTTCTTTTGCTTCCCAAGACCAAAAAATTGGCCTTTTTTGGATTTCCTTCATATTTTACTGAATACTTAAATTCTCGGAGTGGATCAGATGTAAGCTGAAAAATTCCTGTTAATTACTTATAATCAGGCTTAGCGCGGGCCGTCAGCGAGGCTACCATTAATTTCGGTGAAGATTATCCAATTCCGAAATTTACATACAATGAAGAGCGTGAAACGTTTGAAATCAGTGAGATCGAGGATAAGCCAATTGGCATCGACCTGCACGTCACTCCACAGGTGAACAGTGCCGGGTTCATCAACCTCGGCATTGAGCCTGAGGTAAGCGCCCGTGCTTATACCGTTCCTTTGGGTGGAGCCAGTGGAACAGAAGTCCCCATTATTTCTACTCGGAAAGCTGCCGCCAAAATCACTATCAAGGACGCTTATACGCTCGCGATTGGGGGCTTGATTGAAAGCACCGATACCAAAGAAACCGCAAAGTGCCCTTGCTGGGGGATATCCCAGGATTGGGTCGTTTATTCCGCTCAAACTCCGATACTTTGGTAACCCGAACCCTTATCATTTTCATTGCCGCTAAAATTCTCAATTTGTATGGCAACTCCTATGAATAAGTTGTCGATGCACGACTTCTCCACGTTATGAAAATTATCGCAGAAGATATTCCTGGTTGCAAGTTGAGCGAGCGTGAACTGGAGTTGCCAGAAGCAGTTGAGCAATATCGCAAAAAAGACCGCAACATTGGAGATGGCAAGCGCCACAATACAGGGAATAAGACTTCGGGCCGGATTGTGGTTGGAAAGCGTAAAAATAAAGCACTGGGAATTCAGAAAAACGATGCCTTTGCTGAACCAAGCCTTTGCAGTAAATGAAATCTCGAGAGAGCCTTCATCTCACTGCCAGAAGAATGGATGTAGAAGCGCAAAAAATGTGGAGAACGTAACTATGCTATGTTGGCCCAAAGGACAATTTGCCCGCTATTCGTTACCACAAGGTAGCCTCGGAAGATCATTTAATCCCCAAATGCTAATGT
>CEVA01227513.1_pt1 | contig 11331 bp, 10 predicted proteins | sample 361521 | NCBI WGS metagenome assembly CEVA01 (sample SAMEA2622823, study PRJEB7988) | marine metagenome | isolation source: saline water (ENVO:00002010), including | reverse complement strand
GTCGCTGCCGGCTCGAAACCCACAAGTATCGACACACCGATAACCGCCACAACTACGCCCAACATCTGGATCATGCGCGGCGGTTCATGTAGTACCAAGGCTGAACCTATAGCAACTAGAACCGGTGATATGTATACCAGTGTCAGCGTATGAGCAGTCGTTGTTGTCTGAGCAGCAAGCGTGAACAGAAAAAAATGCAAAAACAGCACACCGCCTAAACCGAACGTCCGCCAATCCCACAAGTAAGCAGCCGGCCTGCCCGTAACTAACGCAACAGCCAACACAACACCAGTCGCAAGCGCCAACCGCCAGAACGTAACTTCCGCTGCAGTTACTGGTAAGGCAACTCGAGAGAGTGGCGCTCCCAGAGCAAACGCAAGTGTTGCAACCACACTGAGCCCAACAACCAGCCTCATGCTGCGGCTCAGCGGGAACGACTCTCAGTCATCCAGCGAGCTACGTCTATCGCGGAATACGTAATGATCACATCAGCTCCTGCTCGAGCAACTGACGTAAGCGTCTCCATGAAAGCCGTCCGTTCATCAAGCCAGCCACGGGAAGCAGCGGCCTTGATTGCTGCGTATTCTCCGCTCACGACATAGGCAGCCACTGGAACATCAAACTGAGACCGGACTTGGGCCACAACATCAAGATATGTCAGGCCCGGTTTTACTATCACAATATCCGCGCCTTCAGCCACATCAAGTTCGACTTCCCTAATAGCCTCTCGAATATTCGCCGGATCTAATTGGTATCCATGCCGATCACCAAACATAGGCGCAGAATCTGCCGCATCTCGAAACGGCCCATAGAAGGCGCTCGCGTACTTGGCTGCATAGGCCATGATGGAAACATCGATAAAACCTTCACTATCTAACAAGGTACGGACGGCCCTCACTCGTCCGTCCATCATGTCTGAAGGCGCAACAACATCAGCGCCAGCTTGAGCATGCGACAAGGCCACCTGTGCGACACGGTCTACCGATGCATCGTTGTCGACCTCATCACCTACCAATACACCGCAGTGTCCATGATCCGTATATGAGCACAGGCAAACATCCGTACACAGCACAAGATCGGGAACTGCGGCTTTGATCACTTCGATCGCCTGCTGGGTCACCCCGTCAGAATCAGAAGCCTCGCTACCACTAGGCGACTTGATCGCAGCCTGCCCAAACAGGAGCAACCCACCCACCCCAGCATCTGCGGCCGATCGCGCGGCATCTGCAACACGGTCCACCGACCAATGAAACTGCCCCGGCATAGAATCTATTTCCGACTTGACTCCAGACCCAGGCACCACAAACACCGGGTATACAAGTTGTTGGGCCGAGACCCGTATCTCTCGCACGAGCGCACGCAGTGCTGGAGTTTTTCGCAAGCGTCGAAGTCGTACGGGACGACTTCCCTCATCAGCGAACATTCAACCTCCCGTTATGTTTGAACATCTCACCTGCGTGGGGCATTAGTTGAGCCATTTTGTCAGAAAAACGCATTAGGCCGAGCCTTTAAGATGCGCCACAATCACGTCAGCAAGCTGAACTGCTCCCGGCTTGTCAGGAACCACGTCAGGCCGTCGACCGGCCTGCTGACACGCCTCGGCAGTTGTAGGTCCAATAGCCGCCACAGCCACACCCTTGGGGACCTCGCCGAGACCCCCTAACGCAATCGCAAAACTCAAAACACTTGAGGGACTAGCAAACGCCAGAACATCTACGTCAGCCGTCTGAATAGCCGTTATTACCGGACCAGGAACACTTGCAGGCCGCGTTCGATACGCTGCGTAACGAGTAGCACGATGTCCACACCTGTTTAAGCGATCGAGGATTTCTGATCGGCCCTCCTCGGCCTGAACAACCGCGACCTCAGCCCCATGAACCTCCACCCCAATCACCACATCCGCCAAGCTATGACCTGTGTGGTCCAACGAACACGCCGTTACATGCATACCCGCCCGCTTGGCTATCGCTTCTGTAGAAGGGCCAACCACACCGACTTTTACTTCTGTAGGAACAATTGGCGAGGCCCTACTGTAACGACGACGTCGCTGCACAAAGCCCCGAACCGAATTCCGACTCATAAACAATATCCAGTCAAACCGATCGGGGGCTCGAACAAGATTGTCGAGCGCTTCAAAGCTCCTCGGCGGACCTATCGAGATGGCTGGCGCCGACACAACCTCGCAACCAAGTTCTTCAAGCCGCGAAGCCAAGAGATCCGGAAAGACTATGGGTCTGGTCACGACAACTCGAGCAACACTCACAATTCAAGGTCCGTCTTGAGCGTTGTAACAACAGGACCAATTACAGTCGTTGCTGGATTACTAATATCAGAATCTCGAACGAGATTCGCAATCGTACCGAGCGTTCCCACCACCGTACGCTGCTCGGGAAACGTTGCAGACTCGACAACCTGCGCAGGTTCGCTTGCAGACCGTCCTGCCTGAATCAAGGCGTCACAAATAAAACCCAGGTTAGCCACGCCCATCAATATCACAATGGTCCCTGGAACTTGTGCAATTCGATCCCACTCAACTCCTCCAGACTTCGTGGAGGGGCTGTCATGACCCGTAACAATCGTGAAAGACGAAGAACAACCTCGATGGGTAACCGGCACACCAACCGCGGTAGGTGCGGCTATAGCTGACGTAACACCGGGGATCACTTCGATCGGCACACCCGCGGTCTGTGCAGCTAGCATCTCCTCTCCACCCCGACCAAAAACAAATGGGTCACCACCTTTAAGACGACACACCGAACGACCATCACGGGCCAAATTGATTAGCAATTCATTGATCTGTTCCTGCGATCGACTCTTTCGTCCCGGCATCTTCCCAACATCCTCAAGCCGGGCCTCTGCACGAACACATTCCAACAAGCGGCATGAAATCAGCCGATCGTGAACAACTACGTCAGCCGACTCAAGAATTTGACGCCCTCGCACAGTTATCAGGCCAGGATCTCCTGGTCCAGCACCAACCAGATAAATCGTGCCCGACCGCGCGGTCATGAAGCTTGCACGCTTCCCCCGGCCAAAACGAGTTCAGCCGCCCGATACCCAAGAGCAACCGCCTCGTTGGTATGGCCTTTAAGAACTTCAGCACCTAACGAGCCTTCATCAAACTTCCCGACCGTTAGAGTAATGTGGTCACCAGAAACCACAGCCAATGCACCAGCAGCGGCGTTGCATCCACCACGCAAACCGCGAAGAAACGCTCGCTCGGCACTAGTAGCAATTCGCGATTCAGCATGATCAATCCTGGTAACCGCCCGCGCGATATCGGGCCGATCATCCCGAACCTCCACCGCTAAAGCGCCTTGCGCGGGCGCAGGGAGAAAAACCTCCGGATCCAAAACCTCGGAAATAACGGAGGACAAACCAGCGCGCTTCAAACCAGCGACAGCCAGTATTGCAGCGTCGAGATCCCCCTCATGAACCCTTTGAACTCGTGTACCTACGGAACCTCGTAATCCCACTGCACTTAGATCACACCGTGCACGCCGTATTTGGGCGGTTCGACGGGCACTGCTCGTACCAACTCGAGCACCTTTCTGAAGTTGAGTCAGACGACATCCATCTTTACTTACGAGCGCATCCCGGGGATCAGCCCGGCACATCACTGCTGCAAGCTGACATCCCCTCATTGGTTCAGTCGGAAGATCCTTGAAACTATGTACTGCAACGTCAGCTCGATCTTCCAGCAACGCAACTTGAACAGATCGGGTGAACACTCCTCGATCTCCCAAATCCTCGATAGGAAGATCCTGAACTCGATCACCTAGCGTTTCGACCACAACTGTCTCAACTGCAATGCCGGGATTGGCCAAAACCAGCGCATCAGCAACAAGGGCAGCCTGTGCCCGCGCTAGTGGTGAACCTCGAGTCGCAATTCGCAACAGCACCATTGACCTACAAAAAACATCTATCCATCAGAACTTCACATCGTACCCTCGAGAAATTAGGCCGTCCCATACGCAGCCGCGAGAACCGCGGCAACTTCCGGGCGTGTGAACTCTGGTGGAGCCTTGCGACCTTCGCTCAGAAGAGCTCGAAGACGAGTTCCACTGAGGAACACATGGTCAGCCGCATCATGTGGACAGGTCTTGGCAGTGCCCATTCCTGAACATGACGTACACCAAAACGCGTGCTCAAAAAACAGTGGTTCGATCCCGAGTTCACCGCGATCAAACTCCTTAAATATCTCCTGAGCGTCGTAGGAACCATAATAATCACCGACACCAGCGTGATCCCGGCCCACAATAAAATGCGTGCAGCCATAGTTTCGACGAACCAGTGCGTGAAACACAGCTTCCCTAGGTCCTGCATATCGCATAGCTGCAGGTAACGCCGACAGAATCACTCGGTTGCTCGGGAAGTACCCGTTCATCAGAACCTCATAGCATTCCCAGCGTACATCGGCCGGGACATCATCCTCTTTGGTCACACCGACTAGGGGATGTATGAGTAAACCATCCACAATTTCTAACGCAGTCTTCTGGATGTATTCGTGGGCTCGATGTATCGGATTCCGCGTCTGAAAACCCACCACCGTACGCCAACCGCGATCCGCAAATGATTTTTGAAGATCGGCAGGCGAAAGATGTCGCAGATCATCACCCACACTTGCAACATCATCAAAGATGACAGGTCCACCAATCAGTTCGTCCGGTTGTGCGTACAGAGCGGCAACTCCTGGATGTGCTTCATCTGTGGTACGAAATACCGCGGTCGCTTCCGCTTCCTTGTCGTACCCGAATCGCTGCTGAACATGGATTGTTCCAACCCGCCGACCCGCCCCATCCAGTAAATCGACTTGATCACCTTCCGCAATATTTTGTTCACCACCATCGGATCCCATGGCCAATGTGATCGGCATAGGCCAGGGTTCACCATCAGGCAAATGCATGTTGTGGAGCACAGACCGATACTCCGATTCACACATAAAACCCTCTAGCGGTCGATAGCCGCCGACCCGAAGCAGTTCGACATCAGCACACTGTCTTGGCGAAAGCGCGATGGTCTTCCTAACATCATTGTCCATTAGGAAGCCTCAGAACTGCGAGATGCCAAGTAGCCAGCTTGCTCTAGACCTTCCAAGATCTTCGTGACGCTCGCCTCGACCGATTCAGTATCAGTTTCGACCACAATCTCTGGATCTCGAGGCTCTTCATAAGGGTCGCTTATCCCAGTGAAATTCTTGATTTCACCCGAAAGGGCTCGTTTATATAGCCCCTTGGTATCACGTTCAATCAATCGATCGAGTGAACACTTGACGTAAACCTCGACAAAATCCCCAATGCGTTCCCGAGCTTCAGTTCGAGTTTCTTCGTAGGGAGAAATTGCCGAAACAATCATGGTAGCTCCGTGGCGGGTGCCCAACGAGGCCACCCAAGCAATACGACGAATATTCTCATCCCGATCCTCGCGGCTAAAACCAAGCCCTTTGCTCAAATGCGTCCGAACCACATCTCCGTCAAGTGTCTCGACCCGATGTCCCCGGTTCTCAAGCTCGGGAAGCAAACGTTCTGCCAACGTCGTCTTCCCCGCTCCAGAAAGACCCGTCAACCAGACGGTTACACCATTTGCCATATCTTGTTTTTTCTCCTTTGATTAATTAATCAAGTAAGCAGGGGAACTTTTACGGCGAGTCGTGAAGACCACACTCTGTTTTGTCATGTCCACGCCATCGTCCTGCTCGTAGCGACTCACCAGACTCTGGTCTCACCGTACACACCGTGTTGCAACCCAAGCTCGGATAACCGTCTTCATGCAACACGTTGTACGGCACCTGATGTTGCCGAACGTATTCCCAAACCTTTTCCTCAGACCAATCGCGGAGAGGCGAAACCTTCACCAAGCCAAACCTTGCATTCCATGCAAGAACAGGAGTCTCCGCTCGGCCCACCGACTGGTCACGGCGAACACCTGTGATCCACGCACTTTTTCCATCTAAGGCCTCGACATTCGGCGCAACTTTTCGAATCCCGCAGCATTTGTCAGGATCACGATCCCACAAGTCGTTTCCATGAAGACTCGCTTGTTGCATAAGCGATAGCTGAGGCCTATACGCTATCGCTTCAAAGCCATATCGACGTTCCATTTCCTCGCGAACTTCGTGCGTGGCTGAAAAAAGCAATCCTGTATCGAGGTAATAAACCTCCACACGCTCAAGCAGATTCATTCGAGCTAGTTGATCCACAATGACCAACCCACTCGGTCCGCCAAACGAGCATGAAACCGCGACGCCTGGAGAAAAACGATCAACCACTTCCCTAAGTACGGTCTGGGCCGAAGCCGACTCCAACTCGGAAGCAATGTCAACAACGTCTACTTCAGAAACCTCAATAGCCAAGAAACTCTCGTCCAAAACTTAACCACGGCCACATATCCTATATTGTTGACCAACAAAGTCAAGAATTATTTAATCAATAGTTAACGGACTGAATCATCCTGAAAGATATCCATGGCCGGCAGCCTCAGTCCACGCGAGCTAGATCAAGACGCGATCGTTAGACGGCGCACTCACCTTCGCCACGTTCCAGCACATAGAGCCGATCGCGATCCCAATCCACGAAATGATCACTTTCTTCTTCAAACTCCGGGGGTAACGCTAAATCGGCCAGCAGTCCGTCAAAATATGGCTTATCGTGACGATCGACATATTCGTTAAATGTCTCATCATCAGCTTCTCGATTCTCCTCGTAGTCAAGAATTAGCCGCTCAACCACTATCGGGGCTCGTTTCGCCGGCACGCGAGTCTTCAACAACATGGCAATACGCATCTTGGACCCATAACGCCGATTGCCCCCGATAAACGTGTGGTACGCCGGAACCTGTCGGCCATCACTCTTGAGCGCCGCACCATGAAACCCGATATTCCCAACATGGTGCATTCCACAAGAATTCGGACAACCGCTCATGTTGATCAAGATTTGCCGGGTGAGCGGATCTTGAAGATTCATCTCCTCGACACGGGATTGAATAGCTCGACTAAGACCCATCGATGAGGTGATGCCCATCTTGCAACTATCCGTGCCTGGGCACGAAACCACGTCGTTAATCTCATACGCCCCAGCATTTCCAAGGCCCAACGAACGCAACTCGCGCCAAACCTGGTAAACACTATCGTTAGGTATCCAGCGCAAGACGATATTCTGCCAATGGGTGGTCCTCGCCCGATTTGCTCCATACTCACGGAGAATTGTTGCCAATCCACGAAATTGGTCCGGATCCAAATCACCCTGAGTCACCTTCACCTCAACCGTGGAGTAGCCATCCTGAACCTGAGGACGGACGTTACTCGTCATAAACCGTTCAAACAATTCAACATCTTCGTCAGCAATTTTCGGAGCCGCTGCAGGAAGGTCAGGGGCGTCAGCCTGCTCGTCATCCAAAAACAGCAGATCCTCCAACGGATAGTCGTGCCGGCCCCAGTCGCCCTTTAATTCTTCATCCACCATTTCACGAAACGCTTCAATGCCAACCCTGTGGATCAAGAACTTTATACGGGCCTTCGATCGGTTACGCCGCAACTCATCCGATCGGTTGAAAATTCGCAGCACAGCCTCAGATACCCGTAAGTATTCGGTCTCAGGAACAAAGTCATACAGTTCAAACGCCACTTTAGGCATGATCGAAAGGCCGCCACCGGCCACGATCCGAAAACCTCGTACCTCTTCCCCATCAACTACACGTGTGCACGAGAAGAAGCCGAGATCATGAATATCGGCAATCACACGATCAGTATCAGAACCACTAAAAGCCACCTTAAATTTTCGTGGCAGCAATTGCGTAAGCGGATTTCGCACGAAATAACGAACAAATGCCCCAGCATAGGGTGTCGCGTCAAAGACCTCATCGTCGGCGATCCCGCCCCATGGGTCCCCGGTCACATTACGCACTGTGTTCCCACAAGCCTCACGGGACGAAAGACCGGATCTCCCCAAGATTCGAATCAATTCCCAAGCCAGTGGCAATGGAACATGGTGAATCTGAATGTTCTCTCGAGTCGTAATATGCCCCTTCTTCAAAGGCGCAAATCGCTCTGTGACCTCAGCAAAGGCGTCGAGTTGGTCAGCTGTCACACCACCAAAGGGAAGCTTTACCCGAATCATCTGGACGTTTGGCTGTCGCTGCCCGTAAACGCCCTGTTTCAATCGAAAACCAATGAATTTATCTTCTTCTCGCTGCCCGGCTAAGAAAGCCTGCGCCTCAGTCGTAAAATCCTCGAACTCTTCGTCGAGAATCTCGATTACATGGCCAGCCGTGTCCTGACGTTCCTCAATCGACATTCATAGCCTCCAGATGCCCCTCTTCCAGAGCTTCTTAGTCAAATGTTTTTAACGAAACGCTATCCCCGTCCCCCGTCACATACATTACGAACGAAAACAAAACCCTCGGCAGATTGTAAAGACTGGGACACGGTCTAGACTAGTTCGCAAGACCCCCGCCACGGCCACACACCCACGTTCGAGTATACCTGCAAGCTCCTAAACCCTATCGACCGGCCATTCGTGAAAATGAACCGGCAACCCGCCAACATCACCGCCAGCTGGTCGTTCTGGACCAAAAACAAACTTAACGGCCTCTGTACGTGAAAGTTTCCTCATCCATTCAGACCCTTCAAACACAACCGAATCGCCGTGAACTGAGGCTGCCCCCCCCGACATATAGGCCTCCGCAAGGCGTTCAGCACTCTCAATCCTTATCATTCCGAGGTAGTCAAGCGAACACAAGATCCCGATTGCATCGAGAGCATCGGTAACGGGGTCAGCTTGCATTGGCGCATTGAGGGTCGCATGAACCGTCGGCTTGTCGCTGGCACGCCGTTCCGACGGCGTTTGGGTAGACGTCGAAACCGACGGATCATCCCACTCGTCTAACAGACGGGACAACATCGACAAGACCAACGCTGCTGATCCCCCGTACTCCACAATATTCCTGCCACGCACACATAGATAAGCGCCAATTTCCCCCAGTCTTCCGGCAACCCACGTCCTATGGCCACGTCGCTGGAGCAGGGACAGCATGCGCTCGGGCGAACGAACCGCCCCAAAGCGACGATCTTGATGAATACGGCTTAATTCATCAAAGTCTCCAGGATCGGCCGGTCGTAGATCTATGGATGGCATATGCGGAATGAATGCTCGATTGCCGCGATCGAAGCGATAGGCTCGAATCAATCCTCCATATTCCCAACCAAGCCGCCGATACCAACTTGGAACACCGGTGCTCAACAAACTCACGTGGCATCCAAGCTCCGACATTCGATCAATACATGCCTCCAACACGCGCGACGCATAACCGCGGCGACGATATTCAACATCCGTAGACACCCCGTTTATGCCACCTATGGTGAGATCCACCGAGCCCAGACGGGTTTCATGTGGAAATATCGCCGCCGATGACACGATCTGATCATCGACCCTAACCACCCGAATATTTTCAAGGTTGTCTAAGCTGATTACATGTGACCAGTCGAGCGCATAGACAGGGTCGTTGCCGACCTCCTCCCGCATCACACGATTGACATGCGCAACCAGATCATCGAACTCCTCAGGTCGTGGCTGTCGGACCTCATCCACTAGCACACCTACTCTTTTGAATATTCAGCATTACGCGCAATCCAAGCATCAGGATCGTACGTCTCAGCAAGCGTTGGTAATAGTTCAGGACCATCCCAACATTTCCGAGCGTTGCGCCACAGACAGATTTATCTTAGGTCCACCGAATATCACCGTCTATATCGAAGCCGCGTACACTGAGCCTCCGAGTCAGTCTGTGTCGTCTCCAAAAGTTTGGAAAAACCCATCGTGTACGCAGTCCCAGGTGACAGCGTCCACCCCATGACCGACAAAGAAATCCGCTCGCGGCTGTCCGCCTTGGGTTGGCCAGCCATGCTCGAGAACTTCATGCAGAGCGCAATGTTCATGATTAACACGGCACTCGCAGGCCGACTGGGTGCAGAGGCACTTGCCGGAGCTGGCATCGCCAATTTCACTATGTTTTTCGTGTTCGGCGCCGTATTTGGCATCGGTGCGGGCACCCTCGCAATGGTCTCGCGCGCTTACGGCGCAAACAACATTGAGGAAGCTATAGAAGCCGGTCGACAGGGGACAATCCTTGCCATTGCCCTGACCGTGATCGTCGTCGTGCTCTTCGCGGTCTTTGCACGACAAATCCTGCAGTTGGTCGGTACCGAACCAGAAATTGTCGACATTGGCGCCCCATACCTGATAGTCGGCGCTGCCTTTCTTCCGTTCCAAACGCTGATCGTACTCATCGGGTCAATCATGCGAGGCCACGGCGACACACGAACACCAATGGTTGCAGCAGTGCTAATGGCCGGTCTTGATCTTCTAATAGGTGTCCTCTTAGTCTTCGACATCGCTGGCCCACGCGGACTTGGCCTCACTGGTATAGCCATCGCAATGAGCGTAGCCCGCATATTCGCAGCCATCTTCATCCTGTGGGCCGCCCGTCGCTCCCCGCTCCGGGCGGCAGTTATGGGACGGTATCGAGTTGATACCAATATGCTGAAACGATTAGCCCGAGTATCCGGGCCCGCGGCCCTGGAACAAATGATCACAATCGGCGGCATCATGGCCTTCAGCATTATCGGCTTACGTCTCGGTACAACGTCCTTTGCCGCGCAAAATGTCATAGGCCCTATCATCTCAATCGCCTTCATGCCGTCAACGGGCCTTGGGATCGCAGCGTCTGCAGCCGTTGGGCAAAGTCTTGGTGCAGGAAACCCGCTTCTCGCTTATCGATTCGGCCGGCAAGCCGCTTTCGGAGGGTTTTTTCTCTCAAGCCTAGTTGCCTTGCTAGTAATCCTATTTCCTCGAGCGCTGCTTGCCGTCTTTACGACCGACATTGCCGTAATTGATGCTGGTGAAACGCCGTTGCGCGTCACCGGATTTTTTATTCCAGCCGTCGGCATAGGAACCACACTGCCCGGTGCCCTCCGAGGAGCAGGCGATACTCGTGCAATGCTCCTTATCTCGCTGGTTACGCTTTGGGTTGTTCGGGTCCCGCTTGCAATCCTTCTTGGCCTTGTCGCCGGGTTCGGGTTAACAGGGCTCTGGATTAGTGCCGGCATCAACTACATCGTGCTTTCCATCGCGGCTATCATCCGATTCGCCTCCGGCCGCTGGCAACACATTCGTTTATGAGACTCCTTCGTGTAGCGATGCTGCCTACAAGCATCAGACCAGATCCCAAAGGTGTCTGCGCGATTGTCGACGTGATTCGGGCTAGCACCACCCTTACAACCATCGCGGCAACTCCCCACTCAAGAACCTTTATCGCAAGCACCATCCAAACAGCCCG
>CEVA01143211.1_pt1 | contig 11333 bp, 8 predicted proteins | sample 361521 | NCBI WGS metagenome assembly CEVA01 (sample SAMEA2622823, study PRJEB7988) | marine metagenome | isolation source: saline water (ENVO:00002010), including | reverse complement strand
GCCGCCATCCGGCCAGTTGACCGGCCACCGCTTCGACGCGACCGGCCAGGTCTTCCCAGTCGGCCAATCTCCGCACACGGCTGACCTTCAGGCTCGCCTTGTAGGTCTCGAACTTGTGCTTGGGACTGTCTTCGGCGGTGTCGTCGAGCACGGCCTGGACCATCCAGCGAGCCTCGTCCCGCTCCTTCTCGATCCGCTCCTGGTCACCTTCTGACTTCTGTTGCAGTTCTGCCACCCGATCGTCGTATTCGATCTGGGTCGCCGAGATCTCGGCGTCGATCTGCGAGAGAGTCTCATCGCGAACCAGGTCGTACTGGCGGATGATCGTGGCCCGGGCTGCATCGCGTTTCTGCTCGAGCGCCCGACAGGCCTCCTCGTAGCCCCTGTCCTCGGTCTCACTTCGCCCGGCCTGGCCATCGGCCAGGGTCTTCTCGGCATGCACCCGATCGACCACCGCCTGCAACAACCCCTGGACCAACTCGCGCTGCCGCGCGTGGTCGAGCCGATCGGAGAATCCGTCGGCGCGGTCACTGTCGGTGGAAGCAGTCGAATCGGTCATCTCGTCTCGCAGGACACTAACGGTCTTCGTCCAGGCACTCGCGTTCAACACGCCCCAGCACCTCGGCCAGGCGGTTGACCGCGTCGAGCGTCATTCGGATGGTCGGGGTGATCGGTGCGAGGTGTTCCGCTTCGAAATGTCGCCGGGACTCGTCGTTCCACGACAGCGTGGTTCGTTCCCACGCCACCTCGAGTTGATTCAGTGCGTCGGTCAGCCTGGCGGCTCCCGTGTGCAGGTCGACGATCTTCATCGGTCACCTCCCTCCCCCGAAGTCGCACCGTCGGAAACCGCCGGTGGAGGCGGTTCGGGGGCCGAAATCGCCACATACTCTTCCAACGAGACGAGGATCCGGTCCAGCAAACCGGTCATCCGCGGGACATCTCTTTGCAGCAGGTTGTCGAGTTGCCCACAGCGACCACGGAACTGGTTGGCCTCCTCCTCAACAACGCGTTGGCAACGACTGACAGCCTCCAGTTTGCGCTGCGAGTATTCGAGTCGAGCCTTGGTGCGGGCCAGGATCTGTTTCTCCTCGGTACACGACGGCCGGTGATCCCCCACGCTCTGCATCTGACACCGCTGCAGGCTCTGCCGTGCCTCGGCCACCTGGTCGAAACTCCGGCGGACCTGCTGCTGCCAGTAGGCGGGCCGATCGTGCTCAAGCCAATCGATCATCCGATGAACCTGGGCGTGGAGCGAGTCGAGGCAGTCGGTGGCCTGTTCGCCAAACCGCTGCAGGTTGCCGCGGAAATCGCGAACGGCTTGGACCGAGTTCACATTGGCCGGAGCGTTCATGTGAGCCTCTCTCCTCGCATCATCCTGGTGATCTTCCGACTGCCGCACCTGGTCCGAGACGGCACGACCTAAACCGATCGCCGTCCCTCACCGCTGCTGCAGGTACTCCTCGAGCCGAGCCGCCTTGCGGACCAGGAACGGGATGTACGCGTCGTTGACCTCGACCAGCCGATTGATCCCCTTGAGTTGCTCGGTGAACTGCTCGACAAATTTCTTGTTCTCCTGGTCCCGCCACGTCACGCTCAACGACTCCAACTGGCTGGCCATCGCGTTGGTGCGATCGACAAGATCGGTGTTGAACTGCTTCAACAAGCTGGCAAAACGCTTCAGTTCCTCGGGATCAGCAATCGCCTGTGGCATCACAACACTCCATGGTCCGGACACTGTTCATTGTTGAGCCACAATCCCCGGACGGCAATACCGGGTGAAGCCACCTACTTGCGCAATGTCTTCAAATAGGCGTACAGGTCGGCGTACCCGCCGTCATCCAGCCCCTTCAGCAACCCGGACGACATCAGCGACTCGGGCCGACGCGCCTGGTACTCGATCTCTTCCCGTTCCAGGCGGATCGTCTGGTTCGTGCCGGTCCGCAAGGTCAGCCCGTCAACCGACTGGTAGACAATCAACCCGTTGTAGACCCGACCATCGTCGGTCTGGACAACAGTCGTCTGGTAACGGGGCGAAACATCCCGGTTGGGCAACACGATGGCGGTGAACAGATCTGCCCGGGAAAACCGGCCGGCCGAACCGGCCAGGTCGGGCCCCAGCGCACGTCGTCCCTGGTGACACTGCACGCAGCCCCTCTTGGCAAAAACCATCTTCCCCCGCGACACGTCGCCGTTGTCCCAGTCCACGCGGGCCAGCCGCTTCTTCAATCCCTCCAGGCTGGCCGCCGCGGCGCCCAGCAGACGCCGGGTCTCCTTCGGATAGGCCGTCTCCAGGAACGCCGTCCAGGCGGCCACCGCTTTGGGTTGAGCCACCCGCCCCTTCTTACCGGACACGAAGCCGAACCGACGGCCGGTGTTGCGTCTCAGCAGCGCCACCGCACGTGACCGCAACCCGTGCTCGGTAGCCGCCGTCCCCAACCGGCGGACAGCCCCCAGCAAGGCCAACTGTTCACTCGCAGCCGTCCCCCTGGACAGCTTCGCCAGCGCTCCCAGGCAGGCCCCGACCACCTCCAGTGACGAGGACGCCAAACCTTCGACAAACCGCTTTCGGTCAACCGGTTCGGCCCTCCTGGCCAATTCCAGCAGCACCGATCCACGAACCCCCACTCGCTCGTAAGCCCCGCGGACCAGTGAACGCACGGCCGGATCATCCGACTGGCCCAGCAATCGCACTACCTCACCGCTCCAGGGATAGTCTTCACCCGCTTTTGCGATCGCTGCCACGAATGCAGCCCGGGCCCGAGGCCGATCGGCCTTGGCAATTTTCCCGAGAAACAACACGTGGGACGGCAGGCCGAATCCCGGCGTGTCCAGCACCGCGCGAGGCAGTCGGGCGTCGTGGCCACACAACGCCGCGTACAACTCACCCACCCGATCATCCCAGTTGCTGTCCTGTTTCAAATCCTTCCGGTCGATCTTGGCCTGCAGTCCCACCAGTGCCCGGGCCGTCCGCATGCGTTGAACCTCGTTCCGGGCCAGCGGAATCCGTGCGGAGGTGATCAGGAAATGCAGGTCCGATACGGGATGAGACTGGATGTCGAGCTGGTCCAGAAACTTCTCCAGCAAGCGGGGCTCGGCCGTCGAAACCATGGCCGCCAGCCGGGCGAGTTCGTCATCCAGTTCCCGGTTTCCGGTTGGAAATGCCGCCTCGATCACTCGGCCCACTTCTCCGGCCACCGGACTCAGCATCTCGGGAGACAACACGGCCCCGTAGCCGTCAAAAACTGCCGCCCGCCCTCGACTGGGGCCGACGTCACCCAGGGCCAGTTGCCCCAGCCTGGCCGCATCGCGTTTCAGGCTGAGGGGAACCTCCGCCGATGTGTCCGCGGCCAACACCTCCAGTGCCACAGCCAATCCGTCCCGGTCCACGCCCTTGACGTGCGCCCGACCGCCCACCGCCGCAGCGATCCGGGCGCGAGGCGGCAGCTTTTTCGCCCTGGCCCGGATCCGTTGCCAGGCCTCTTCGGGCATACGCGCCACTGCCGTGGCAGCGACCTGGCGGGTCCGGCGATCGGAACTGTTCAACTGGACCAACAGGCCCGGTTCCACCACCGACCAGTCCCACTTGCCCGCGACCCCCAGCACCGCCTCGCAGGCCGCTCGTCCGACTCCGGGGTCGGCATCCTTCAGGAAAACACCAAGCCGCTCCGCGTCCGGCTGACCGGGTTCCATCCGCCCCACGGCCCACGCCAACCGGGCCCGCACAACCGCGGGCCAGCCCGTATCGACCTCGCCCAGTCGATCAAAATCGGGTCCACCAAACGGATCGACCAGGATCTCGACAGCGCGTGCTCGCTCGGCCGGCGAGAAATCCGGGTCAGCAACCGCCTTGTGGAACGCGGCCGCTCCCAGTTTGCGGGCCAGCGGCAGCCATTGATGTCGAGACCAACTGGCCAGTGGCTGGGGCGTGGTCAGGCAACGGCGGATCGGTGACCGGCGACGAACGGTCGAGCCGGTGATCGTTGCCGGGTGGGTGATCCGGAACACGCTGCCGCGGGTCCCTCGCCCTCCCACCGACACGAAGACCGCACCGTCAGGAGCCACGGCAATGTCCGTCGGCGCAAACCCGAAGTGTCCGCGGCCGGTCATGAACTCGACCGGCTTCTCCAGTCCGGGTCCGCTTGCGCCAGGCGGCGTCAGCGCCACCACCCGACCAAAGGTCCAGTCACAGGCAAAGACCGCTCCACGGAATTTCTTGGGGAAGGCGGTGTGTCTGTAACAGGCCACCCCGGTCGGCGATCCTCGTCCGAAAGCTCCCACCACCGGTGTCATGTCCAGGAAATAACCCGGTCGTTTCCAGCTTCGGGACAGCCAGCCGGTCCCATGTGCCGGCAAGGCATGAAACACCCTGGTCGGCCGGTACCATGGCAGGGAGACGTCACGTTCCCCGTCGCTGTCAAAGACAAAGATGTCTCCGGCCGGATCGAAGGCAAAGTCGTAGGCATTGCGAAACCCGTCCACCAGGATCTCGCTGCCGGTCAGAGACGGCGGCAGTCTCAGCAACGTCCCGGCCGACGGCACGCGGATGGGCGAGGATCCCAGTGACGCGTAGGAGGCATTCACCCCGGCGCCGTTTCCGGCCAACAGGTAGAACCAGCCATCTGGCCCGCGGCGGATCGCGTGGGCATCGTGTTCTCCACCGGCACGGATCTTCAGAATCTGCTCCGGCGGTCCGTCGGCCCGGCCGTTCCCATCGGCATCCCGCAACCGCCACATCGCTCCATCCCCGGTCGCCAACAGATCGGAGCCGTCGAAGAACATTCCCTGGGCGCCACCGGCCGGGCGATCTGAAAACGCCGTGAACGACTCGGCCCGACCGTCCCCGTCCCGATCGTGAAGAATCCGGACGTACCGCGGACCGGCAACGACCACGCGGCCTGCCGCATCAACGGTCATCGAGTAGATGTTGCTGGCCAGGTCGTCGTCGGCGTACATCGTGACCCGAAACCCGTCGGGCACGCGAACCCCAGCAGTCACGGGGGGCGAGTCCTGGAAAGCGTCTGCCGGGCACGATGCAGTCAGCCACACCATTCCAAAGACAGACCAGGCCCGCCAGTTGTTCAGGATCTCCATCATTTCACTCCTCGACGTCGCGGCCTCACTCGCCACCCGGTTGGCAGATCTTCTCGCGTGGCTTCCAGGATGTCACACAGGTCGTGCCGTTGCCGATCGTTGAGCAACTTCTCGAGCCCACCGGCCGGGCGGCCCTCGAGTACCGCCCGAAACCGACGGCCCAGGCGTTGGCGGAGCGGGTCGGGCATCACCGCCAACTGCGAAGAATAGACCAGGGGACTCAGGCGGAAACGGAACAGGCGACCGGAAAGGTCCAGTTGCCGCAGTGACCGACCGTCACCGGCCCGTGGCCCCTGCTGCTGGAACCACTTGGCGAATCCGCTCGTGCCGGAAATTTCCTCGTCCCACTGAGGCTCCTCGGCCAACAGCAAGTACCGCAGCAACCGATCCTCAGCATCGGACCGCCTGCCCAGCCTGTGTTCATAGGACACACGTGTGATCAGGTTCTGACCGTGCAACTGGTGGTCAAAAACCAGGTGTGCGACGACGTCGCTGTGGGGCGAGAGATAGGCCTTCAGATCGACCAGGGTATCCAGGCGACCCAGGCTGCCTCGGAACGACGCATCGTGGCGATGACGTCGGTTCTCGTCCCTGTTGACCAGGTTGCCCATGTGGATCGAAGAGCCCAGCCGCCCGGTGACGTACCAGCCGCCCCAGCGGTTGTTGATCGGAGTGGTTCCGGTCACCCGCGAGTAACCCTCAAGCGGCTTGCCTGTTGATTCGACCAGGAATGACCGGACGATGCCGCCGGGAACCGACAGCGTGGTGCGACCAATGTGGCAGGCCAGGCAACTCTGCCTGCGGTGGAACCGCGGTGCCCCACCACCAGACGCTTCGGGCTGCTTCAGGACATAGAACATCGCGCCTTTGACCGGATCGACGGCCGACAATTCCAGTTCAGCGGTTCGGGGAACCCAGGCCACGGAAACCGTGTCATTGAAATAGATCGCCCTGGGAGTTTTCGGAGTGACCAGCCGCTGGTTGACGGCCGTCTTGGAATAGACCAGCAGTTGCGAGGAGACAGGCACCTGCAGGACACGAAGAACCGCGTCGAGGTAACCGCGACCGGTCACCGGTTTGAGAGTGACCTCGCCATCGACCAGACGTCGGTTGAGACGAGCGACGGGATCGGAGGTGGCATCCCCGAGATAATCAACCGGAGCCTGTCCGAACGGCAACGCGGCATCCACGGTGACTGCCCGCGGCTCGGCGGCCGGCAGCACCACGGGCAGGCAACAGAGAAAAGGAACGAGGCGAAACACGGCAAATTCTTCAGGACCGGGATGACGTCCACCGACAGTGTGCCACGAGAGGAGCCTTTGGCCAATTGCCAGCGTCGATTCGGATGAACTAAGATGCGTCCAAAAGGGGGGCGACCCCGGAAATGTGCGGAAAACGAAAGAACGTGACACGATGAGAAGGTGTTTGACCTGGATCGCTGTCCTGATGGTGACCACCCCGGCGGTGGCCCAGGACCAGCCCGACCTGTTCCAGCCCTTCGGCAACCTGGGTGACGGACCGGGTACGGTGGCGGCAACACCGAAGATCGCCACGTCACTGCACCCGGCCACCGCGAAGCCGGGAGAACGAGTGACACTGACGATCGAGGTGATCGTTCCCGAGGGCTACTACACGTACTCGATCGGCGACGACCCCAACTCGACAATCATCAAGATCGCCAAACACACCGGACTCGAAGCACTCGACAAGGGCCCCCGACCCGACCACCCACCGAAGATCGAGGTCACCAAGATCGGCGAGATGGATTTTCGCCAGGAAAAGCACATCGGACGAGCGGTGTGGCGACAGGCATTCAAGCGAGGTGACGGCGACGCAGCGATCAACGGTGCGATCACACTGAGCATGTGCAACGCCAGTGGCTGCCTGCCTCCGGAAGAGTTCCCGATCGAAATTGCCCTCGGTGATGGCCCCGAATTCCCTTTCACCCATGCCTTCACCCCAACCACCAAGGCCGGCGGCCAGGAAACACCGACACCGGTGTCGTGGCACATGGAGTTGTCACCCGGGAACGCCAGGCCCGGCGACACGGTGACGCTGTCGCTCTCGGCAACGCTCGAAGACAGATTTCACATCTTCGCGCTCAGCCAGGACAAGAACAACGGCGGCCTGCCCACCCGGATATCGCTCCAGGGTCTCCGTGGCCTCGAGGCTGTGGGCGACGGATTCCAGGAAGACAAGCCGTTCGAGAAGAAGACGATCGAGCTTCCCTCCGGCAACCTCGAGCAACGGCTCTTCCACGGCACGGTGACCTGGAGCCGGACCTTCCGCGTGACCGATTCGGCGACCGATTCGGGCTACGGCGTGCGAGGCCGGGTGCTGTACCAGTACTGTGACGAGAAGGGCTGCCTGAAGGGGCGGGCTTCGTTCGTGCTGGGAGACGTCAGCGAAACCGACAAGAAGATCGCCGACGACGGACAACAGAAAATGGTGTCCACCGGGACCGACGCGGAAGAGACGCCGGCAGCGGCACCGGCCAGCCTGAGTACGCTGCTGACCCAGGTCGGCGTCGCGCTACTGGCCGGCTTCATTCTCAACTTCATGCCCTGCGTTCTGCCGGTGATCGGCCTGAAAATCATGTCGTTTGTGACGCAGGCCGGTGAAAACCGAACCCGCGCCTTCATGCTCAATCTTGCGTTCTCGCTGGGCCTGATGAGTGTCTTCGCAGTGCTGGCCACCCTGGTCGGCGTGGTCGGGGCCGGCTGGGGGTCTCAGTTCACCAGTGCCCCGTTCAACATCGTCATGGCGGCGATCGTGTTTGTCTTCGCGCTGAGTTTCCTGGGTGTCTGGGAAATCCCGATCCCCGGCTTTGGCGGTTCCGGTGACACCTCCGGACAGGAAGGGCTGGGCGCCGCATTTGCCAAGGGAATCCTGACCACCATCCTGGCAACCCCCTGCACCGGACCGCTGCTGGTGCCGGCGATGAGTTGGGCCGTCAGCCAGTCGATCGGGGTCACCTACCTGGTGTTGATGAGCGTCGGGCTGGGAATGGCGTTCCCCTACCTGCTGATCGGAGCGTTCCCCAAGCTGATCGGGTTCCTGCCCAAACCGGGCATGTGGATGGAGACCTTCAAGCAGGTGATGGGCTTCGTGCTGCTGGGTACGGTGATCTACCCGATGTACGTGCTCTCTGGAGTCGACTCCGACATCGTGGTGCCGACCCTGCTGTTCCTGTTCTCACTCTGGGCCGCCTTCTGGTGGATCGGCCGTGTGCCGCTGACCCAGCCACGGACCAGGCGAATGATGGCCTGGGGCCAGGCGGCCGCGTTTGGTGGCCTGCTGGGCCTGGTCTCCTTCGGATGGTTCTACCACCCCGACGATGGATTCTGGAGGCCCTACTCCGGCGACGTTCTCTCACAACACCTCGAGGACAACCAGACGGTGTTGATCGACTTCACGGCCGACTGGTGAATCACCTGCAAGCTCAACGAGGCGGTCGCCTTGGATGCCGATGTCACCCGCAAGTTCATCACCGATCACAAGATCGTGCCCCTGAAGGCCGACAAGACGAAGGACTCGCCGGAGATCGATGCGTTGTTGGTCAAGCTGGGCAACCGTGCCAAGGCGATCCCGTTCTATGCCATCTACCCGGCCGGACAACCGGACAAGCCGATCGTCCTGGACGGGGTTTTCGGGCCCGATCGCATTCTGAAAGCTCTCCAACAGGCCGTCGGCAAATCGTCCGCACCGGAGTCCGCGACGGTGCCAACCGAAAGCGGCGAAAGCGGTGGCGGATAGCGCTAGCGGCTTCCGCTTAGCCGACGATACTGCTCGGCGAAATGCGACCAGTTGTGCCGGATCAGTTTCGTCCGGTCGGATGCCGAATCGGCCGTCACGTCCAGCAGCAGCAATCCCATCTCCTCGCTGGTCCCTTCTCCCCAGGTGACCCGCCGGGGTGGAGAGTGCGGGTTGAACGGGTTGCCCGAACTGTTGTCGTACCAGGACTCGTGAACCAGCCGGGTCCCGGCCGGAAGTTTCAGCGGTTTCCGCAGGTGATACTGGCCCTGCCAATTGAAGTCCCAGTCGTCGACCGCGACCAACGGGACCTTCCGCCCATTGGGCAGGACAGCCCAGGACCGGCAACGCCGACCCAGCAGGTGCATGTGAGGGAGGACCGAGTGGATCGTTACCGGCACGGGCAGGGTGTATTCGGCCGGGTGATACAGGTCGGACCGACCTGGGGGGATCTCCAGTGACATGTCTCCCACGAAGATCTCGACCACCGGGGTAATCTCCGGCGCGGCTGAACCCACCGACGGTGACCGTTCCGGAAGGAAGTAGATCCCGACCCGAGAACGATCCTGTTCCGGTTGTCCGGTGGGGTGATAATGCACCTGGAGAACAAAGTCCGAGCCGGCAGTTATCGGACGTCCCAGGCCGGGAGCCAGTCGTTGGGGTTGAATACCGGCAGCCCATCCCCCCAACGTGCCGCCGCTGGAGAAGCCCCAGCCACCATGCCGACGGTATCCCGGCGCCGGGTCGGTCGCATCCAGCAGACGTGCCCTACCGGTGTCGTCGTAGCGAAAACTGGCGTGGTGAACCACCCGGGAGTTTCCAGGACGGAAGTCGATCGCGGTGATCATGCGATCGGAAACCAGCCCCGATGGGATGACAAAATACCAGTACACATCATCCCCCTCGGCCGGAATCAACGCGGCTTCCGGCATCGTCAGCACCAGGTCTGGCTCGCCCAACACCCAGCCACCGCGGTACACCGGAGCCACCGGAGCCGTGGCCATGTCGCCCCGTGGCAATCCCGACTCGAGCCACTTCCGCAACAGCGCCAGTTCCGAATCGTCGAGACGCAATTCATCCCGGAAATGACCGAATTCCGGCCGTGGCTTCCACGGGGGCATGATTCGACGGGTGACCACGTCGAGCACCTGCCGTGAACGAGCCGCCACGTCGTCGTAGGTTCTCAGGGGGAACGGCGCGGGAGTTTCCGCGCGGTGGCAGCGGCCACAACGCCTGTGTACCAGTTCCGCCACGTGACTCGACCAGGTGACCGACTTGGCGGGTTCGGCCTCCCCAGGTGGACTGTCCAGAAGGCAGCCAACCGGCGGAGTCCTCGTCAATTCCCGGGAACCTCCACTCAGCACCGTATCGATCGCGCGAGCCAGATCACGGTGAGTGGTTTGTTGCCGGCGGCGACCAACGTCGATGTAGTGATCATCGATCCGGCCGCGGTAGCAGAGCCGGCCGGAAGAATCGATCACGAAGGCCTCGGGGACATGCGTTGGGCCCAGGCAAGCTCGCAGGGCCCTGGCCTCCGGTCGAGACGTTTCGCTGACCAACGGAAACCCCACCCGGAACTCCGACGTCGAGTCCTCGTTCCCGGCGACCAGAATCCCCAGCACCCGAACCCGGCGGCTGGCGGCAGCTCGGTGGAGACGTCCGAGCATCGGCACATAACTGCGGCTGATCGGGCAGGTCGGCGAGAGAAACACGACAACGGTCGCGGGCGCTTCGGACTGGCCGCCAACCTGGTGCAGCGTGCCCAACGTATCGCGAAGATCACATCGCGGGATGGTCGGCCGATCATCCGGACGGGGCGATCGCACGGAAACCGTCGCCTCACCAAGCCCCAATGGCAGGAATCCACCGGCCCAGGCCCCCAGCCCCAACAGCACCAGCAGAGACACCACCAGGGACGAAGCGGCCACACGAAGCGGTTGATACGGGGGGGTGCTGTCCACGGCGGGTCCGACCGTTTGATGTTGCGGGCCGGGACGGTAGCACAAGGCCTCTTTCAGGACGAGACGGTTTGCCTCCGGGCCCTTACCTTTAAAAGGGAGCGGCCGCCGCAGAGTCCCGCAACTCTACGACGGCCTGCCACCCTCGGACACACACCGTAAGGGTTTCAGCCGGAGCCCATTGGCTTAGACCCAGAACAGTGCTTCCACCGGAATTATTCCGGTGGAATGCCCAGGAGTTCTTCTTCCTCTTCCTGGATGATGATCCGCGGAGTGACCATCAACATCACGCTCTCGGTGTCACGACCGACGCCCGAGTTCTTGAAGAGGCGACTGATGTAAGGAATCTTGTTGAGAATCGGAACGCCCGCCATGTTGCGTCCCTCCTTGAGACGCTTGACACCACCCAGCAGCACCGTGCCGCCGTCGGGAACACTGACAGTGGTGGTGACATTGAGGACAGCCTGAACCGGTTGCTGCACGGTCAGTGAACCGCCGCCGGCGCCACCGCCCATACCACCCATGCCACCG
>CEVA01165155.1_pt1 | contig 11361 bp, 9 predicted proteins | sample 361521 | NCBI WGS metagenome assembly CEVA01 (sample SAMEA2622823, study PRJEB7988) | marine metagenome | isolation source: saline water (ENVO:00002010), including | reverse complement strand
TAAAAAAGCAGGGTTTAAGTTCCACCATATTTCTACTGATGAAGTATACGGCGACCTTCCTCACCCTGATGAAGTTGAGCCAGGCACAGAGCTTCCGCTCTTTACGGAAACTACCCCGTATGCACCAAGCTCGCCATACTCAGCAAGTAAAGCAAGTTCTGATCAGCTAGTACGTTCGTGGCTGCGTACCTACAAGCTACCAACATTAGTAACTAATTGCTCGAATAACTATGGTCCTTACCATTTCCCAGAGAAGCTTATTCCGTTAGTAATTCTAAATGCACTAGCCGGTAAGCCTCTGCCTGTATATGGCAAAGGTAATCAAATTCGAGACTGGTTGTATGTTGAAGACCACGCACGAGCATTAGTCGTGGTTGCGCTTAATGGCGAAATTGGTGAAACCTATAACATTGGCGGGCATAACGAAAAGCAGAACATTGAAGTGGTGCAAACTATTTGTTCTATTTTGGATGAAGTTAAGCCGAAAGATAGCAAGTACGCAGAGCAAATCACTTATGTACAAGACCGCCCTGGACACGATATGCGTTATGCAATTGATGCTAGTAAGATTGAGCGTGAACTGGGTTGGAAGCCACAAGAAACCTTCGAAAGCGGCATTCGTAAAACCGTTGAATGGTATTTAGCGAATGAAGGGTGGTGGAAAGCGGTTCTTGATGGAAGTTACCAAGGTGAGCGCTTAGGCACTGGAAGCTAATGCTCGTCCTCTAAAACGTGATATTATATGAAAGCCGCATACAACTGCGGCTTTTTAATTGGTGTTAGGCAATGCTGTTAGGGATTTTATTAGCTGTATGAAAAAGTTGGCCATGTTGACTGTTAAAGGCGCTGTTGGATTAGTACCTAAAGCGGTGAGAAACAAGCTCAAAAGTAATCATAAACTCACCGAATTTTATAGCCGTTCGTTACAGCGCTCTGGGTTATTTTATGGGTTTCCATCTGAAAAGAAGCGTATGGCGCTGTATAGAGATTACTTAAAGCACCAAAGCAAAATATTAGGTAGTACTACAGTCAGCCGTGAAGCCAATTTAGATTTTACCTTCATTATCCTCGGCCATAAAAGTTTATCAATTTCCCTCGAAAATTTGAGAGAGGCGAGCAATGATGAAATCGATATCAGAGTTGTTACTGAGAAGGCTCTAGGAATAAAAGTGTCTCGATTCTCAACGCTAGCAGAAGCTGTAAGTGGTCTAGATGATAACAAGCTTCTTTTTTTCCTAAATAGCGGTGACACCATTACTCATGAAACCGTCAGAGTGTTTGCAAACAAAGACGAGGAAGCTGACTTAATATACTGCGACTCCGACAGGATTGACGTGAAAAAACGAAGAGTTTCACCTCATTTTCTACCAGATTGGAACCCTGAGCTGCAATATTCCACGGGATATGTTTTTACAGGTGTTAAGTGCAAAGCAAAATTGATTAAGCAAAATGCCGTCAAATCACAAACCATAGCTGGATTAGTGACTGAGTTGTGGCTTAAGCAACCTGGTTTACTAATTAAACACTTGCCGTTTACACTTTTACATAGAACAACAAATAAAGTTGTAGTGGATGAAAGCCTTGAAGATATAAGAGAGAGATTGTCAGATTCTACTTCAGCAGTAGCGTCATTTAACGCTGAACTTGGCGTAAACCATTTACAATGGCCAATAGTTTCTGAACCTTTAGTTTCTCTCATTATCCCTACTAAAAATGCGAAGAACTTAGTTAAAGCTTGCATTGAGTCGATTCTGGATAAAACTACATATCAAAATTTTGAAATATTATTGATTGATAATGGCTCGGACGAAAAGGATAGTATCGATTACTTCAACGAGCTTAACAAACACCCTAAAATTAACGTGTTGAGTTACCCAGGTGAATTTAATTATTCTGCTATTAATAATTTTGGCGTGCAACATGCTTCCAGTGAAAGCACGATAATAGGGCTTATCAATAATGATATTGAAGTAATTGAGCCCAACTGGCTCACAGCTATGGTAGGGCACGCTGGCCGTGAGGGTATAGGTTGTGTCGGCGCCAAATTGTTATATTCAGATGGTAGAATTCAACACGCAGGGGTAGTTATGGGGTACGGCGGTGGTGCAGGTCATGCACACAAATATTTCCCTCGTTATCATCCAGGGTACATTAAGCGGTTAATTGCTACACAAAATTATTCGGCAGTAACCGCTGCTTGCTTGCTAGTGAAGAAGTCACTGTTTTTAGAGGTTGGTGGACTAAATGAAAAGGATTTAACGGTGGCATTCAATGATGTTGATTTCTGTCTGAAGGTCCAGGAAACTGGTGTAAGGAATGTTTATTGTGCAGAAGCCGAGTTGTATCACCACGAATCGGTTAGTAGGGGTACAGATCACGCACCGGAAAAAGCAGCAAGGTTTAATCGAGAACTAAAATACTTAAAAAAACAGTGGGGCATGTATATTGAACATGACCCTGCATACAGTCCAAACCTTACACTTATGCGAGAGAACTTTTCAGTTAAAACAAAAGAAGAGTTTTCTCTATAAAATAAAATACAAGCTAGTTTAAAAATAGGAACTTATCTTTAAAATGGAATCGTCAATGAGCAAGTACAAAATAGCAGTAGCAGGTACTGGGTACGTAGGCTTATCAAATGCCGTGTTACTAGCACAACACAATGAAGTGAAAGCAGTCGACCTGGTACCAGAAAAAGTCGAGATGCTGAATAACAATGCGTCTCCGATTGAAGACAAAGAAATCTCAGAATATCTAACGACCAAAGAGCTTAATCTTGAAGCTACGTTAGATGCACAAGTCGCTTACAAAGATGCCGACTACGTTATTATTGCAACACCAACTGATTACGACCCGCAAACGAACTACTTCAATACGGGTAGTGTAGAAGCGGTTATCAAAACGGTAATGGAAATTAACCCTGATGCTGTGATGATTGTTAAATCGACCGTGCCAGTGGGTTTCACTAAAGACGCAAAGGCCCGCTTTGGTTCTGACAACATTATTTTCTCGCCAGAGTTTCTACGTGAAGGTAAAGCGCTTTACGATAATTTGCACCCAAGCCGTATCATTGTGGGCGAGCGTAGTGAGCGTGCAGAATTGTTCGCTAAGTTACTTCAGCAAGGCGCTATAAAAGAAGATATTGATGTGTTGTTTACCGACAGCACTGAAGCTGAAGCCATTAAGCTTTTTGCTAATACTTACTTAGCCATGCGTGTGGCTTATTTCAACGAGTTGGATAGCTATGCAGAACGAAATGGCTTAGACACCAAACAAATTATTGAAGGTGTAGGCTTAGACCCTCGCATTGGTAAGCACTACAATAACCCAAGCTTTGGTTATGGTGGTTACTGCCTACCAAAAGATACCAAACAACTTTTAGCGAACTACAGTGAAGTGCCTAACAACATGATTCAGGCCATTGTAGATGCTAACCGTACCCGTAAAGACTTTATTGCTGATTCAATTGTAAGCCGCGGTCCTAAGATTGTTGGCATCTACCGCCTTATCATGAAGACTGGTTCAGACAATTTCCGCGCCAGTGCGATTCAAGGCATCATGAAGCGCATTAAAGCGAAAGGTATTGAAGTGGTAGTTTATGAGCCTGTACTTAAAGAAGAAGACTTCTTTAACTCGCGCGTAGTAAACGATTTGGAAGAGTTTAAGAAAATCTCTGACGTTATCGTAGCCAACCGTGTAACGGGCGATATTGAAGACGTACTCGACAAAGTTTACAGCCGCGACTTGTTCAACGCCGACTAAATCAAATTGTGGGGTCAGAGTAAATACTCTGACCCCACAATTTATATAAAGTTAAAACACCAGTTCAGCTATCACTTTAAAGCGTTAATCAATCTAACCCCGTAAGCGGGAAAGTGTTCGTCCTTCGTTAAAATCTGCAGCCCTTCAGCTTGAGCTTGGGCGATCAGCATTCTGTCAAATGGATCGCGGTGGTGCATTGGCAGCCTTCCTGCTTGCTGGCTATGAAATAAATTGATAGGTAATGCGCTAAAACCTAACTCTTCGATAAGCGACTCAATATCGTCTGGTACCGTGAGTTTTCCCAGCTGCTGTTTTATCGACATTTCCCAAACAGACGCGGCGCTGATATAAATGGCGTTTTCAGTATTAGAGATATGCTTTTGAGCGTTATGACCTAATTGCTCATCTCCGTTCATCCACCAAATTAAAACGTGGGTATCGAGTAATATTCTTTTCATTACAAACCGAACATATCTGCTATATCTTCATTAACTTCTTTTGAGTCGAAGTCTTCGGTCGTATGAACCTGGCCTTTGAATTGCCCAAAAATGCGTTTTTTTTCTGTTTTAAAAGGCACTAGTTTCACTGCTGGTTTTCCCGACTTGGCGATAACAACTTCTTCACCGGCCTCTGCCCGTTCGACAAGTTGGGATAACTTACTTTTTGCCTCATGCATATTGGCTTGCATACAATACCTCTAATGAACTTAGCTAAACTTAGCTATAATGGTAGTTCAAAAAAACAACAGTTGCAATCACGTCCTCAACTCATTTATATCTAACGCTTGTAGCTCAAAAATCTGACAAGGAGCCAAACTAAATGCCTATCGTGTCAGTGCTGCGGTATCTTTAATCATCAAAGATCATTCACAAAAAACTTCCCAAACCCCAAAATTCAAAATAAAATCCACGCCAATTCAACTCCTGCCATTAAGCCTCACGCTTACACATACCCGGCGGGGAAGAAGCATGCTTTAAATTGTGGGGATACCTCAGGGGCAGTGTTGATACTCTGCCCCTCAATTTCTATGGCTCCTAATCCAGGCGTCCAGAGCCCACGCGTCACGCTAGAATCTCCCTGGCTGAGGCAACAATCGCCTCACTAATCGTATAGTCAGCACGGCTTTTACCTGTAATAGCGTAGTATCGTTCGTTGAGCGTATTCGCGTTGCCAATACCATGCACACCATATTGCTCTTCAACGTGTTTCGAAATAGCCGATGGTGCGCAGAACACGCCAAAGTCTTCGCTGCCAAATAGCTTCAATAAGGCGGTATCATCGAACTCGGCCACAATTTTTGGGTAAAGCTGTTCGGTTTCAAGCCAGCTGGTTAATGCTTGTCGTATCCCCGACGTGTTGCCTTGAATAAGTAACGGCATCTGATTTAAACAATCAGGAAAGGTTTGTTCTTCACTAAGTGGTGATTTCGCAAAAAAGCTCAACGAGCTTTCACCTAAGAAAAAGCTATTGGCGCTAATTTGCGTACCTGGCGCTATGCCGCGGTCTGCAACAATAAAGTCGATAGCGTTAATGGCCAGCTCTTTCAGTAATCCATCGAAGCTGTCTTCTTTAATTACATACTTCACATGAGAAAACCGACGCATGGTGTCGTGAACAAAATCGTAAAAAAGTACTTTTGGAATACCGTTTGTAATACCTATTACGAATTCTTTCGTATTCACTTCATCGCTATTGTTAAGTATTTCAGCCAGTTGATTACCTTTATGAAATATTTCACTGGCATACTGATAGGTAACTTTACCTCTCGCGTTAAGGTATAGCCGCTTGTTTATTCTGTCGAATAGGGCATAGCCAAGCTGGTTTTCGAAGGTACTAAGTTGCCCGCTAACCGTTTGAGGAGTAACGTGAAGTAACTTGGCTGCCTTAGCAATACTGCCTTCGCGGGCGACCAGATAAAAATAGTATAAATGATGGTAGTTTAGGTGATGCATAATTTTACAAAATAGAAGAAGGGCAGGAAATATACTCTGACCCCATAATTCATAATCGCAACTATTTTCGATGAAGTATTCAGAATATAACAGATTTATTCTAACTCAGTATTGAAATACACTAATTATTGTTGCTGTTACCCACAATTAAGAACAGCGCATTTCTCACTTTTCTAAGCTAGCGGTATATTGAAGACACAACTATGGCTAAACCAATAGATTTACGTAAAACGCGAAAAACGCTTTTTTCGCTACTAAAACCCGAGGCTGGCTTTTTCTGGGTTGCTATTGCCTACGGTGTTGCAATTAGTTTAATGACATTGGCAGTGCCAATTGCAGTACAAACCCTAATCAACAGTATCGCCAACATAGGCTCAACCCGTGCTGTGGTCATCCTAGCTGTTATCTTGTTTCTTACTTTATTTATATCAGGTGTGTTTAGCGCCCTTCGTATGCGGGTGATGGAGTTTTACGAGCGAAAGGTTTACGCACGTTTAACTGCCGACATCGGTCTTAAAACTATTCTCGCGCCCCATAGCTTTTTTGAAGGGCGTCAAAACGTCAGCATAACTCAGCGCTATTTCGACATTATGACGTTTCAAAAGAATATCCCGTCTTTGATGATCGACGGCTTTGCCTTGGTATTGCAGATGCTGGTGGGCTTCACTCTGGTATCCTTTTACCACCCGGCTTTGTTCGCGTTTAACGTGGTGCTTTTACTTACCATGTATGCGGTGTGGAAAATTTGGGGCCGGGGCGCCAAGCGCACTGCTATCGAGTTATCTCACGCGAAATACGACTCGGCCAAGTGGCTTCACGATATTGCTATTGCTCACGAGTTCTTTAAGTCGGCAGATCATGTCGAGTACGCCGGGCGTAGTACCGAAGGTTACATCAGTGACTATGTGCAAAAGCATAAGAACCATTTTCATTACACGTTCTCGCAGGTGGTCATGTTCTTATTAATGTATGCCGTAGCCAGTGCTTCTTTATTGGGTATTGGCGGTGTACTGGTGGTACAAGGTGAACTGTCTATTGGTCAGCTAGTTGCCGCTGAGCTGGTTATGTCAGCCGTATTCTTTGGTTTATCTCGCTTCACTCAATACTTAAAGCTTTATTACGAACTTTACGGAGCAGCCGAAAAGCTAGGTGGAGCTTTAGCTATGCCGCAAGAAGAGCTTAATGCGTCAGAACATGTACCCGCATCATCAAAACTGGTATTTAACGACGTCGAACTTAAACACGGTAACGATACCTGCCAATTAAATGTGGTATTCGAGCCTGGCACTAAGTACTTTGTGACTACAGATAAAAGCTGGGTTCAAAAGCAGCTTGTAGGTTTATTGAAGCAGTACGACAGGGTTAAGTCGGGCGATATTTTATTGGGTGAATTAAGCCTTAACGATTACGACACCCACGAGCTAAGGCAAGCGGTGACTATCTTAGATCGCTCGCTGATTATTGAAGTGTCGATAGAGCGTTACTTAAAGCTCGCTCACCCACAGGCCACCATTGCCGATATTCGCGCAGCGCTTGAAGAAGTGGAAATGACCAAGACAATTGACGGCTTGCCCGAGGGCCTTCAAACGAAAGTGTCTGTATTGGGCGCGCCATTGCAGCCGCTTGAGTTCTTATTACTTAAACTGGCTGCTGCCATTATCGCCAAACCTAAATTATTGATATTGAATCAACACTTTGATGCGATCCCTATTGAACTTCGCGCGCGCCTTCTAAACCGCTTAACCAAGTACGATTTTACGGTAATGTACTTTTCAAACATCCCAATACCCGAATGCTTCGATGGTGTGATACATCTGCATGAAAACGCCACCGCTATGCTTAGCGAGTATAATAATGGGGTAGCGCCAGTGAGTTTAGATGTGCAAAGCGATAACAAGAACGCAAATAAGGAGGGTGAATAAGTGAATAACGCAGAACGTCGCTTTTTAGACAACATTACTTCGTTACCTTCTTTGAACGTGCCAAAGCTACACCGGGTAGTCACTGGCGTGATTATTTTTTTAGTGCTTGCTGCTGGCTTAATACTGTACTTCACGCCTTGGATCCAAACCGCTTATGGCACAGGTATGGTGGACTCACTCGACCCGAAAGACAGAACCCAACCTATAAACGCGCTTGTAGATGGGCAGGTAAAGCAGTGGCATGTGAGGGAAGGGCAGCAGGTGAAGGCGGGCGACCCTATCGTTACGCTTATCGATATTGATGCACAGCGTCTTGAAAAGCTTCAGTCTCAGCTATCTGCCGCCAACCTAAAGAATCAAGCGAATGAAACGGCGGTAAGAAATGCTGAGAACAACTTAGCCCGTCAGAAGTCACTTGAAGCGCAGGGGCTGGTATCGCGCAAAGAAGTAGAGCAAGCCGAAATTAAAGTGCAGGAGTTACGTGCTAAAGCTGCAGCGTCTGTTTCTGAAATAAACGAGGCCAGCATGATCTTGTCTCGCCAATCTACGCAAACAAAGCTTGCGCCGGTGGATGGCACTGTGGTGCGTTTATTATCTGGAGGTGTGTCTACTTTCGTGAAATCAGGAGACATCCTAGGCCAATTTATTCCTGCCAATGCGAAGCGTAGTGTGCGTGTTACCGTAAGAGGGTTAGATGCGCCATTAGTAAAGCCGGGTGCAAAAGCGCGCCTTCAGTTTGAAGGCTGGCCAGTGTTTCAGTTTAGCGGCTGGCCCGGCAGCGCAATTGGTACCTTTGGTGGTGAAGTGGTCTATGTTGAGCCAGTGGCAAATGCTATGGGCGACTTCAACGTTTGGATACGCCCAGATGAGTCAGATATTCCATGGCCGGCAGAAAGTTCGGCCCGTTTAGGTAGCCGCGTAAAAGCGTGGGTGTTATTGGAAGAGGTACGCCTGGGTTACGAAATGTGGCGACAGCTGAATAACTTCCCGCCGCTGCCAACTCAAGAATCACCTTCAAGCGGTGGTAAAGGTTCTGGAGCATCAATATGGTAGCGCGAAGCTTTATCTCGTTATTATTGGCACTCGCGCTTTTGGGCAGCGTTAGCAGTGCTAAGGTACTGGCGCAAAGTCAAACTACACAGCCGGCACCTTCTATAGAAGGGTTAATAGAAAGCATGGTGAATTATCACCCTTATGTGCTTGCGATAAATGAAGGTAACTACCAAGCCGCGGCTGAACTTGAAATTGCCAGAAGCAGTTTCGACCCTTTTATAGAACAGAAAACGAAAAGCCGCGTATCAGGTTATTACGATGGAACCAATTTAACCCAGCGCTTTACTAACCCCATAGAGGATTACAATGCCTCGGTTTTCGGTGAGTACCGCATCGCAGGTGGTGATTTTCCTAGCTACGAAGGATATTATGATACGCTATCTGGCGGAGAAGCAAGTGTTGGCATTGCCATGTCATTGCTTCAAAACCGCGAAATAGACAAACGCCGAACCGCGTTAAGAAATGCGGGACTAGCGTCATCCCAATGGCAAGCATTAGCAAGCAGCCTAATTAATGACTTTGTATATAAAGGGGTAAGTGAGTATATCGCGTGGTATGAAAGTGCCCTGCAAATAGACGCGGTAACCGAATTGCTTAATACCGCTTCTGAACGTGAAAAAGCCTTGGTTACACGGGTAGAAAAAGGCGATTTAGCCAGTATCGTGCTAACCGAGTTCAAAGCAAACTTGCTACAGCAGCGTTTAACCTTGGCTGAACTAAAACAAAAGCGGGATATGCATGCGCAAATGCTGTCTTACTATTGGCGTTCGCCAAGCGGTGACATGCAAGCGGTCAAAAGCGATAAACCACCAAAAGACATTAACTGGCCATATTGGGTGGGTAACGGTCAACTTGTCACACTGCGCAATGCGCTGCGCGAGCATCCCGAACTGGATGTTATGAAGTTAGAGCAGCAGGTGGTAGAAAATAAAGTGGCGCTTGCTGACAACGCGTTGTTACCTAAACTTGACCTTACCGCCTCTATCGCCAGAGATGTGGGGGCGGGTTCACAAACCCTTGAAGGTACAGAAACAAAAGTTGGGTTGTCTTTTTCTTACCCCTTGGGTAACAGAAAGGCCAAAGCGGAACGTGCACAGCTTCAGTCAAAGCAACGAGAGCTGGCGCACAAACTCACGTCTACCGAGCAAGCAATAGCGCAACGCTTTGAACAAGCGCTGGTGTATTGGGGGCAGGCAAAAGACATTGTATCGCTGCAAAGCGAAAACGCTGCATTAGCCAAAACCTTATCTAAGGTAGAGAAGACGCGCTTCGATGCTGGCGACAGTGATATGTTTGTTTTAAATGCCCGTGCTCAAAACGAAATTAAAGCGAAGATTAAAGAGATCAAAGCCAGGGTAGATTTGTTAAAAGCAGAACTGATGCTATATAAAGAAGCCGCTATGCTTTATTCATTTAATAAGTAGGCGTTAACGGCCAAGTGTTTAGAGATAACAGCTACAAAGAATAACGAGAGATAAAAGCGAGAGAAAGCGAACAGGGTTTTAGGTGATAAATACCGGTTGTTTGCAAGACCAACACAAGCCGAAAAAGAAAAACGGCGTATTGAACTATCAGTACGCCGCTTGTTTATATGGATAAAGCGCTATAAAGGCTAATTACTAACCGCACTATTAAAGTCTTCTTCTGATAAACCTGCCGACATCGCGTATTCTTTTAACTTATCTTGAGAAACACCCGCATGTTGTGCGGTGCTTAATATACGTATTACCTGTTCACGTTGATGAGATGATTCTCTTACGGCTGTTTCCACTACCGTTTGCGCTTCGTTAGGGAAGACCGCTAATAATGCATCTACCACATACTCTCCAACGAAAGGAACGGCATTAAGCGCGCTTGTCATAATCTCAACAATTTTGTTCGGGTGCTCCTGCGAGAGTGTTTGAACAATACTGTCTGCTGCATCAGGTTGAGTAAGAACAGCAACACGTACTATCTCATCTAATTCTTCAGGGGTTGAAACCGCTGCTGCATGAACAACGAAATCGACATAAGTTGGTTCTGCTTTAATAGCTAGCTGAACAATGTTGGGGCAGCTGCTGACTTCTTTTTCTATTGCAAGCTGAACAATTTCCTCGGTAGAAGAAGGTTGCGCTGATATTGCAGCAAAGATGATTTCTCGATACTTATCTGGATACGTGTCTAATGAGATATCAACAATAGAGACTATTTCTTGCGGATAATGGCCAGCGATAGAGCTAATGGCACGTCCTACAGACATGGTTTGATCGACCTGGCGTCGCAAAAAGGCTGTTTGAAAGCGATTAGATGCTTCTGCGGATGATTCTATGCTTACTGAAGTGGTTGGCTGAGCGACTTCGTTTGCAGAAGCGTCTTGCGCCATTGCCACATGACTAACCTGTGAGGCTAGCATTGCCGCTGAAAGCAATGAAAGAGTTCGTAACATAAACCCACCTTTATAATTATTGCGTAGTCAATTTTTGACACAACCAGTATTAATACATTTATGAAGAACACAAAGCGTAGGCCGTTTACGCTTATATACATTCTCATACGTATTCCTTTACGCAACCTTCAACATCAAGTTTCAATATAATAACGGCAGGATCAAATACTACTTTAAGAACGACTACTTTATAGGATCTGAACACCCATCCTATTAGTAATTAGTCCATATTGTCTACTAATTATCA
>CEVA01047655.1_pt1 | contig 11369 bp, 8 predicted proteins | sample 361521 | NCBI WGS metagenome assembly CEVA01 (sample SAMEA2622823, study PRJEB7988) | marine metagenome | isolation source: saline water (ENVO:00002010), including | reverse complement strand
CCGGCCGCCGACAATCACCGAGGCAGGAACACCCTGGCGTGGGGGCGGCCTCATTTTGCTGACGATGGCACCGTAGTGCGGGTGGTCGTCCGGGGTGGCGGGGAAATTCTGGTTGTTGATGCGGTGCGGCCAGCCGGTCAGGTGCGTGTAAAGGCTGGCTGCGTGTGCCGTGTCCTTGTGGCTGAGCGTTCGGGCCACGGTCCCGAGGTGCAACAGCCTCGAGAGTCGTGGCAGGTGTTCGCAGACGTGCAGGTCGACAACGCTCGAGGGAATCGGTTTGAAGGGGCCACGGGCTTCGAGCGGCGCCTCCGGCTTCATGTCGAACGTCTCGGTCTGGGGCGGTCCACCGTAAAGTGTGACGAAGATGACCGACTTGACCCGTCCGAATGAAGTGGGAGAAGCCGGCTGGTCAGCGGGAGACAGGTTCTGCCATCCCAGTCCGCCGAGCACTCCGAGACCTCCGGCCTTCAGGAAGCTGCGCCGCGAACTGGTTGTGTGGAATTGCAGCATGGCGATCGGGGCCGTGGGTCAAAGAGCAGGAGCTTCTCTACCTCCAATTATATGGCCGGTCACAGATCAGGCCACGTCGTCTTGCCGGTTTCTCTCCGTCGGCGCTAAGAGGTTTCGCTGGGAAAGATCGACGCGAGGCCGTCGTGGCGGTAACGGAAAGCCTGGCGAAGATCGCGACGGACCAGAAGACGGTCCATCAGATGGCCACCCCACGGCGAATAGTCCACTTCATCGGTGATCAACGTCCCCCCATCGATCGCCTTGAATTGATGATTGTGATGCCAATAGCGATAGGGGCCACGCAGTTGGACATCAACAAACCGGTGCGGAGGGGTCCAGTCATGAATCTCGGACGTCCATTTCATGGGAATTCCATGAATCTTCAGGCGATATTCAATCACCGCACCATCTCCCATGGAGATCGGTTGTGTTGACGCGATGCGGAACTGGATCCAAGGCGGCATCAGCCGTTCCAGGTTGGCCGGTTCGGCATAGAACTCGAAGGCCGTGGCGGGTTCCACGGGCACCCACAGGTGGGCCACCAAGCGGGTGAGCGCCTTGGGTTGTGGCGAGGAAGTGAATGCGATTTCGTCCGGCATGAATGTTACCTGGCAACCCGACCGGTCAGGGCATCGTGTTCGAGTACTTGTCGCCGTCGAAGATCTGCATCGTGTCGCTCTGTTCAGATCTCCCCGAAACTCCAAACGCTTCAGTGACTGTGGTGCGAAACATGAAGATGAGCAAAACGATGGGATAGACCAGTCCGAAAATCAGGGAGCAGCCAAAGCTGAAGGCAAAAATACCTTGGAGTGTTCCTACCGGAATCTCAGCGGGCACCTCTTCTTGTCCCTCGAGGGCGGACTGAATGAACCAGAAGCTCAAGGCGCTGAGTGCGATTTTGCTGAGAATGTCGTACACGGCATAGACGATGCTGAGTGTGCGCCCCCAGGGCCTCATGAGCAGCAAGGCGACACCGGATATCAGCAGGACCAAGGTTACCACCACGCCGGAGCCCGTCGAGATGTTCCCGATCAACCTGACTTTGGGGTCAGCTGCCAACAATTTCTGCACTGGATCCTGTTTCACCTCCTGCCCGTTGTCCTTGGCGGCCTGTTCCATGGCTTGCTGGATGGCCGGCTGGGCAGCGGTGACCGCAACGCCACACATCCCGATCACCGCGAAGACGATATTCAGGATCCCAAATACCGTGACAGACGTGGGGCGTTTCATTGGCTCGCTTCCGTGATGAACGGATCATCGCTGGTCTAAAAGTGTCGGAACTTCGGTCCAAGGGGGCAACCGCCCGAAATTCGATGGCAACAGCTAGGAGCGGCGTTTCCATTGTCGAAAGGCGTTACGGCAATGCGCGACTCCGGCCGGAAGCGATCAGTTGTTCGAGCTGACGAATCATCTGTTGGCCGACTTGTTGGTGTTTGGCCAGCACGTCGGTCGTCTCTCCCGGATCGGCATCCAACTGGTAGAGGGTGTACCTGGCGACTTTGCGGCCCTTGAGTCTCAGCTTGGCATTCCGGCGACGGCGAGAGTCGTGGCGTTGAAGCTTCCAGTTGCCAACTCGCAGCCCGTAATTCCCGCGGCGGCCGTTGTCTTGTTGCACCAGGTGTTCACGGCCGGTGGCGTTCTCAGTCCCCAGCAGAGCAGAGAGGACATCGAAGCTGTCCAGGCAGGCGTCCGACGGCAACTGGACACCGGTCATTGCGGCGAAGCTGGTTGCAAAGTCGATGGTGCAGACAAGTTTGTCTGAAATGCCGGGACTGATGGTGCCCGTCCAGCGTGTGATCAGCGGTGTTCGGGTCCCACCCTCCATCACGCTGTACTTGCCTCCGCCGTATGGCCCGGCTGGACGATGTGATCCAAGCCGTTCGATTGCTCCGTCCTTGTAACCATCATCGAGCACAGGGCCATTGTCCGAGCAAAAGACGACAAGCGTGTTCTTGTCGAGTTCAAGGCGTTTCAGGGAAGACATCAGCTGTCCCACGCACCAGTCGAGTTGAAGAATCGAGTCCCCACGAAATCCCAGCCCACTTTTTCCGTGGAAACGTTCGTGTGGCATCCGCGGAACGTGAAGGTCATGCGACGAAAAGAAGAGGAAGAATGGGTGCTCGCGGTTGTGTTCCATCCAACTCACCGAGCGTTTGACCCATTCGTCGGCGAGGTCTTCGTCCCGAAACCTCGCCGCATGTCCTCCCGTGTAGAAGCCAATCCGGCTGATGCCGTTGTGGATTGTGCCATTGTGTCCGTGAGACCAGTCCATCTTGAGTGTGGAACGGTGTGTTCGTCCGGTGGGGTGGTCGGGGCCGGGCTTCTTGTTTCCAACCCACAGGGGATCAGATGGGTCAAGGTTGGGTACGCGATGATCGTTGACGTAGACCTGTGGAACGCGATCGTTGGTGGTCGGCAGCATAAAACAGTGGTCAAAACCGATCTCCAGTGGTCCGGGTTTCAGGTCTTCGTTCCATTTCGGCCCGTTGGGGCCACCCAGTCCGAGATGCCACTTGCCAATCACGGCCGTTCGATAGCCGGCCTTTTTGAGTAGTCCTGGCAATGTGGCCGTTCCGGGCTTGATGATGGCGGGATTGTTGGGAGCAGCGATACCGGTCCCCGGTCTCCGAAATGCGTATGTGCCGGTGAGAAACGAATAGCGAGTGGGGGTGCACGTCGACGCAGAACAATAACCACTGGTGAATCTCAGGCCCTCGGCCGCCAGCCGGTCAATATGAGGCGTCTTCAAGGACTTGGCGCCGTAGCACGAAACGTCGCCATACCCCAAGTCGTCGGCCATGATCACCACGATATTCGGGCGGCGTGGGGCGGCGGCAAGGACGGAAATGGGCACAAGCAACATCGCGACAAGTGTCACAGCAGGAAAGCGTTTCATCGGAAAGCGGCGTCCTTGTGATCGGCGGATTGTTGTGAGTTGTGGTCGCGGCTTTGTCGACAGTAACACCGAGGACTCAATATGCGAGCCGACAGAAAACACCAGGCACAAGAAAACGATTTCCGGTGACTGTCACCGATTGCGAATTCCGGTCCGGGCTGGGTTCCGTTTGTTCTTGTCAGCCGATTCAGAGAGTTGCTTGATGTGGACCAAGACGCGGTCATGGATCTTGTGGATCGACAGGTCCGACCAGAAGATCCAGTAGGCTTGCGGGTGCATTTCGAAGGTGTACCACGTGCGGCCTTCGAGCCGGGTCCGACCGCCGGGAATCGCCACCAGTCGAAATTCGCCGCGTTGACTTTTCAGCGAGGCATCCCTGAGGTGCGGAGCGTGGACATGGCGGTACGGACTCAACTCACGCATCGGGTCTGGCTGACTGGTGACGTCGAACGCCAGGCGGTTCGGTGCGTCCCAGGTGGTGATGGGCTCCACGAACGATCCTGTCGTGAATTCGCAATACCGGATCGCTCCCACTCCGTGGCCCACGATTGTCGCCCGCATGGGGCAGGCAATGCCGGCCTGGAAGAACCAGTCTTCGGGTTCCGGCAAATCGGGAAATTCGACGACATGTCTCCAGACCGTTGCGGGCGGCGCGTCGATTTCCACATGACTGACCACCACGTGCTCTACCGGTTCCGGAGCACTCACGGTTTCCAGGCCCGCCATCAGCGGCAGGACCAGAAGCATGCTGGCGGTGTGGGAGAGACTGGTGTGAGTTGCGCCCGCAATTGCCTTTCCGAGCATGGCGCCAAGCATGACCAGGGGAAGGAACAACGGCGCGGCCATCAGCAGGCAGATGATCCCTTCTAAGGCAAATAGCAACAGGCAACCACCGGACGCTAATAGCATCAGTAATGCCACGGCCATCGTCGCACCCAGGGGTTGTCGTTGCTGGAAATTGAAAACGAATCCGGTGACACAACCCATCAGAATTGGCCCCCCGAAGAACAACGCCGCACCGTAGTCGCCCAGGGCATAGACGACGAGTCCGATGCTGATCAATCCCACCAGCACTCCTGTCAAAATTGCCAGGAGAGCCCGGGACTTGCCTTGTGCTGCGGGGCGGGGCGCCGGGGCGGCGGCCTGGTCGCCACGTTTCGAAGAAGGGCGAGTCAGCAAGCTGCGTAGCAACAGGGCAGCTGCCGCAATAACCGTTGAGAGAAACACCGACGCGGCAAACCCTCCGAAACCGAAAGAGAACAGGCCGACAATGACGCACCCCACCAGCAATCCGGCGAGGAGTGCCTGGGGAGACCAGGGCTGCCACGACGACGGTTTGAGAGGAGTGATGCCCTCCTCGTGTGGGACCGGTGGTGGGTCCCATATGGATCTCCGGCGTGCCGGAATGACCGCCAGGGCGAGCATTGTCGCCAGATTGACCAAGGGGACTAGAATCAGCACACCAGACCACGGCGACAAGCCGGCGTTGGCGGCCCGCCTTACGCTCATCGAGAAAGCGATCCAGACGAAAGGCAGCGTCCAGGCGAGCATCGCCCAGCCCACCCAGCCGGGAGCCGGTGTGAGAATGTCCACGCGGTTGTTGAGCAGAGGTGTGAGAAATTCCCATGGCGTCAGCCAGTGGCCGGCGGCATAGAAGGTGGCAACGGTCTCGACGCAGTACTTCAGTGTCATCAGGCTGAGTCCACTGGCGGCGTAAAGCCCGCGAGTGACTTCCGCGTTGACTCCAAACCAGACTCGTAGGATCGAGGGGACCACCGTGAGGTGTTTCGGTCCTGGAGCGTCAGGTGCTGGCGGTTCCATACCTGGTGATTCTCCGAAAGTGGTTGAGCCGCGACGGATCGGTGAATCGTCTACGGTTCAGCCGGTGGCGTCTCGTGCATCAGGCCATGATCTCGGGGATGATGCGGCCGTGGGCGTCGGTCAGGCGGACGGATTCCTCGAAGAACTCAATGTTCCCCATCATCTCAGCTGTCCGTTGTCCCAGTGTGATCGAATGGCAGGCGGTCAGGACAAGCAGAGATCGGAGAATCAACTTGGTGAACATAACGCACCGATCGGTTTGTTTTCGCTGGGAACACGGACCGTTGGCACGCATGCTGGAAATGTTCGTGATTTGGTTCAATCAAACACCCAACTGAGTAGCGGGAATGCCGTCCGCGCGCGACGAAAACCAGCCCCTTCAGGCGGCATTGTAGCCTGAGCGTAACGTGGTATCAGTTTCGATTATTTCTCGGGCGACTTTGATTCTCTTGTCGCCAGAAACAGAAATCGAAATCGCGACTGTTCATTGATCAGTACAAGCGAAGACAAAATTGTTCTACCGGGACATCTGAGAGGAGCGAACCCCTCTCTTTCTGCGACCGGCACCCCAGCCTGCAAAGCCTGCACAATCGACACATTTCCTCAATTCCGGGCGGTGAAACATCGATAAATCAATTAGGTGGGTCGACAGGGGCGAGGGAAAGATTCGTTGCCGAATCAGTTTTCAGTTAGCGTTGTTGCGGCCATTTTGATGCTGTGGAACACGGGATGTACCCGTGACCGTTACCATCGCGCTGCCGACCGGGACACACTGAACATACTCGACGAGAAGACGTCCGCTCGGCCTTGGGATCTTCCACCGAATTATTCGATCAACGTGGATCCTCGGTCCCGGCTGTTTGACGATTCGGATCCCAATGATCCGCAACTTCCGGACCCCGGTCCCAATCTCTACGCTTACGACGTTCCACAGTTGCGATCAGACTCCGAATCGCCTGGTTCGGCGAGTGACGACAGCCTGGTGCCGGACTTTGCCGCCACAACCTCCGGGGGTTGGACGGCGCGCCGTGAACCGATCGTTCCGGTTGTTTCCGGAAGCATCGATGGTTGGGGGCCGCGAACTGTCCAGCCTGTGTGGCACACAACCCGTCAAAACGCCCCGTCCAAGGCGGCAACTGTGGCACAACCGTATGCCGACGCGGAGGTGGGGCTGACGATCCAGCCGATTCCTCGCGAGTACTGGGATGCGATTCCCCTGGTCTGCCTGTCAAGAATGTTCGAGTTCGAGAGCGTCCGCGAGGAGTATCGGCGGACGTACAACACAGATCCACCGAAGGAGATGCGAGATCAGGCTCGAAAACTGACGTTCACCGACATCGTCGGTTTGGCGCAGTTGAACAGTCGTGAGTACCAGTCACAGAAAGAGGCTCTTTATTCAGCTGCCCTGGGGCTGACCCGAGAACGTTATCGCTACCAGACGAAATTTTCGGCTGCCGGAAATGGCACGTCTTCCAACTACGATCACACCCGTGATGCAGGAGTGAAGTCGAATACTCTCACCGTCCCGTCGACCGTCTCCGGCGACCGCGTCATCGCGCTGGGAGGCACCGCCGTGGCCCGTTTTGCCAACAGTGTTGTGATGACATTCGGCGGCCCGCAGGGATTCGCCAAGGACATCAGTTCCAATCTTCTGTTCGAGTTTACTCAGAGCGTCTTCCAGAGAGACGTGCTTCTCGAACCGCTGATCCAGACTGAACGCAACGTCGTCTACGCCGGACGGCGGTTTGCGAGGTACCGGAAGCAGTTCTATTTCGGCCTGTCGAACACCTATTACCAGGACCTGCTGAGCACGTACCGCAGCATCGAAATCAACACGCAGAATTACTTCGGTGTTGTCCGCGCCCTGGACCAGGCTGAGGCGGAAGTCCGTTCTGGGGTTAACAGCGCGCAACCCCGCTTCCAGGTCGACCAGATCGAACAGAACATGCTTTCCGGACGACGGAGCCTGATCAATTCCTGCAACAGCCTGGAGAACAGCCTCGATCGATTCAAACTGACGCTTGGGATTCCGACTGAGACGGCGATCAATATCGATTTGCGAGAACTGGAGTCGCTGACCCTACGGGACGAAATGGAAGTCGCCGGCGAGCTTGTCCGTCGGGCCAGAGAACGCGTCCGCGAGCTTCTGGAAAAACCCCGAGTTGATCGTGAGGACGTCGTCAGTACAAACCTGGTCATGCTTGACCGAACCCTGGGCTGGATGGAGCTTCGGGAACGGATTGGCCTGGGCAAAAACAATGTCAGGGAGTTGCGAGTCCTGCGGGCCGCTGTGAGGGTCGATGAGGCCTATGTGTCTGTGGATCGTGCTCAGCGGCAACTGGCCGAGACACAAGACGCCGTTCCGCCGGCCGCACCGATCAATGTGTTTCGACGAACGGCCAACGCGATTCAGGCGCGGCTGCAACTGACCGCCAGGCAGTTGCAACACGCCGATCAATTGTCAGGCAAAGGCGCTGTCCGCGAGACGGTTCTCAAGGCTTACGTTGCCCAGAAGGCACGCGCCGAGGCAACCCAGGCGCGGGTGACAAAAGTGCTGCGAGGAGAATCAGACGAAAAACTGGAGGTTCTGCAAAAGGCAGCTGACACATCGCTTGCGGCGTTGGTGACTCTCGAACCTGTGGCAAGAGGAATGGTTGGCGCTCCAGCCAAGAGGTCGACTCCCGCGGAAGAACTCAAACAATCGATCGAACAAGGCCAGCAACTCCTCGTGTTGCTCGACAAGCTCGGGGCGGACGCTTCTTCGGGGCTGCCGAAAATCGAAATGAGTGTCGACGACGCAATGGTGACAGCGTTGGTCCAACGCTTCGACCTGATGGACCAGCGGGGCCGCCTGGCCGATGACTGGCGGGGCATCAAGCTCGCCGCTGACGATTTGAAGTCGGCGCTGAACCTCAACGTGAGCCACTCCCTGTCAGCTCGTGACGGAAGGACGTTCGACTTTGGTGCCGAAGACAGCCAGACGGAACTACGCGCGGCCGTCGACCTGCCGTTGAATCGCCGCTCGCAACGCAACGGCTTTCGGCAGTCCCTGATCAACTACCAAGTGGGGCGGAGATCATTGATGGAACTGGAGGACAACATCAAGTTTGCGGCCCGCCAGGATTTGCGTCAGTTGTCTCTGGATCGGGTTCAATACGACATTTCGGTCATCAGTGCGGCGTTGGCGTCTGAGCGGGTCTACAGCACCCAGTTGGAACTGTCACTGGGTCTCGCCACTGTCACCGCACGGGATTTCCTGGAAGCCCAGCGAGACTACCGCGCGAACCTCAGCAGCGTCGCAAATGGTCGGCTGGGTTACATCGTCAACCGGGCCAAGCTGGCATTCGACCTGGAGCTGATGCTGCTGGATGATGCCGGGCTCTGGCCGGAACTCAACCAGGAGCAATACCAACCGGTTTCGAACGGCGTGTTCCCACCCAATGCCGGACCCACCTACGGAGAGCTTCCCGAAGGGGTCTGGCCCTCGACGAAGATCAAACGGATGCAGGGTGTCCGTCCGCCCGGCTAAAGCGATGGTTTGCGTCCTGTCGCCGGATCCGTCGGCATCACGTCGCGGCACCGTTGGTTTTGCGGGACGGGCGTATTGCGACAAAGGCTGTCGTAGCGGTCACGATGGCCAGGCCGAACACGGCGGCAATCAACACCGTCCGTTTCAAACGCTGCTGCTCGAGTTCCGCTTCGAGCAGTTCGCGGCGTTCCTCATCGCCTGAGGCCGTGGCCTCATGCAGACGGATGCTCGGCTGGGGCTTTTCTCGCGCCAGCAGTGCAAAGCCGGCCACCAGCAGGAGGACCGTCAGCAGCAAGCACAGTGGCGGTATAACTCTGGTCATGGTGCGGGGCGGATCATTCGTGGCGCAGAGCTTCGATTGGATCAAGCATCGCGGCCTGCCTGGCCGGATAGACTCCGAACACGGCGCCGATCCCCACCGAAATCATGAACGTCAACGGCATGGTCCACCATTGAATGTACGAGTCGATGTCGGAGAAAAATGTCACGGCAACGGGAACTCCCACGCCGAACGCAATTCCGACAAGCCCTCCGGTTGAAGACAACACGACCGATTCGACAAGGAACTGTATCGTGATGTCTCGTCGCTTGGCCCCGAGGGCTCGTCGGATGCCGATTTCGCGAGTCCTCTCAGTTACGGTGGCCAGCATGATGTTCATGATCCCAATACCGCCCACCAGCAACGAGATCCCGGCTATCGACCCCAGGACGAGGTTCCAGATCCGTTTTTCCTCTTCGGCCTGTTGGAGCAGTTCCAACGGGACCTGGATCTCAATGTCGTTTCCCTTTGGGTGATGTGCGCGGATCACCTTGCGAGCCATCGCGGCGGTTTGGCTGACCAGGTTCTGGTCCTTCACGGTCAACGTGATCTCGCTCAACTGGTTTCGCTCGAAATTGAAACTGCCCGCACTCACGATGATTTTCAGTTCACCGAAACGGCTTCGCGCGGACGTCAACGGTACGTAAATGTCCTTGTTGAAGTCTTGCCCACCGATTGCGCCGGCGGTGGCGCTACCAGTACCCTGCGGGCTGACGACGCCCACGACGTTGAACACCATCGTGCCAAAACGGACAGATCTGCCGACAGGGTCTTCGAAGTTGAAGAGCTTGGCCGCTGCACCGGCGGCAAGCACGGCAACATTCGATCCGCGAGCCATGTCGGTATCGCTGATGAAACGCCCGCGGCCCATCTTCAGGCTCTTGACGTCCAGAAAGTCCGGCGTTGTGCCAAGGATACGAGCGTTCGGGATCGCCCGATGCATGGCCTGTGCTCGTTTTCGGACCAGGGTGATCGGCACAGCTCGCTCGATTGTTGGCAGTGTGCCCTTCAGTCGTTCGAGGTCCTTGTAACGCAATCCGTACTCCATCACGCGACTCGACGCTTGGTCCTTGGAACCTTCCTCTTCCTCCTCGGCCCCCTCTTGGCCGGGTTTTACGCTGCGAATGATGACATTGGAGGCCCCAAGTCGGCGGATGCGTTCCAGGGCTTCCCGTTTGGAGCCTTCTCCGATTGCCAGCATCGCGATCACCGAGCCAACACCCAGGATCACGCCGAGCATGGTCAACATGCTGCGAAGCTTATGCAGCAACAGGCTCTTGATGCCAAGCTTTAGGGTCTGCAACCACATGACACTGGATCGCGATGCGAGAGAGAAGAAGGAGGCCGATTCGGAAAGTCGTCTGCCGGGATCTTCAAGGGAGTGATGATCCGGGATCTACTTCCCGCCACTCTTTGCTTTCGCCTTGTCGACGGCCTTTTTGGCTGGTTGCTTGTTACCGGGCTTGCTCGCCTTCGCGTCCTTGTTTTTGGTTCCGTCGGAAGCCGTTTTGTCCGACTCCTGTAGCCCGTATTCGATCGTGTCGTTCAGATCGTCTTCCGGGTCGATCTTGTTGCCGGTGTTTTCTTCGGCCTGGAGCAATGCCATGGGATTGATCACAACTCGCTGGCCCTCGGCAAGGCCTTCAGTGATTTCGATGAACTTTTCGTTGGTCTTCCCCAGCGTGACACGAACTTTGTCTACGCCACCGGCACTTTCCACATAAATCCAGTTTTCTTCGCCGATCTGGGCAACAGCTGTCACCGGGACAGTGAGCACGTCCTCGATCCGTTCGACGTGGATGTCGACAACCGCTGACATCCCGGGACGAATGCCCTCGATGAGCTCTCCCTCGTTGATCGTGACAATGGTCGTGTAGACCTTCACGTCGGTGCTGTGCCATTCGCCACGATCGGCCAGCACAGCCACCGATTTGATACGCCCCTTGAATTTGTGATTGGGGAATGCGTCGACGGTGATCGTTGCCGGGAGACCTGCCTGGATCGAATCCAGTACCGATTCGTGGACTCCTGTTTTGACTTCCATGGCGCTGAGATCCGGAAGCGTAATGATCCGCTGCCGTTCGTAAACGGTTCTGCCTTCGGCCATTCGCGTCTTCCCATCACGATCGGTTGCGTATGTGGCCATGCCGCCGTGGGGCGCGAAGATCTTGCACTTCTCGAGTTGCTTCTTGTACTTCTCGAGCTTCTCTGTCTCTTTCGTGAATGCCCGGTCCGCGGCAATCTTGGCCGCCTCGGCCTGCAACAGGGATGCCTCGTTGTTGCGTTCAACCTGA
>CEVA01220403.1_pt1 | contig 11370 bp, 8 predicted proteins | sample 361521 | NCBI WGS metagenome assembly CEVA01 (sample SAMEA2622823, study PRJEB7988) | marine metagenome | isolation source: saline water (ENVO:00002010), including | reverse complement strand
CCATTTTTCAATTTTATATGCGCCATTATCAATTAGATATTTATTTAGAGGTTCGTAATCAACTAGATACTCATTTTCGTTAATCATTCTTAGTGATTTAATTTGATCATTGATTTCAATAAGTAAGACTGATTCTTTCCTATTTTTTTCAATAGAAAAAATACTTCCAATCATGATTATTAATATTATAAAATGATTTAGCATACTAAAATCCCTAGTTACATATCAATTTATATTAGAATAAATATTTTTTATATAAAAAGGATATTACAAAATGTAATGATAATAGTTATAAAGATTGTAAAATCTTCAAGTATCCATCAATATATTCATTATCAATAATGATATTATTTTTAGATATGATATCATGAAAGATAGAGTCTTTATATTCGCTGGATAAGACTATTGAAAAAGGAATGTTCATTATTGTAAGGGTTTCTTTTATTAAATAACCATTCAGCGCCCACACTCCGGGGGAAATTATAATATGATTATATTTCTTCCTTTTTTTATGTAGATATGACACAGCTTTAGATTCATTATGAGTTTGTATGATTGATAAAGAAATATTTTTTTCTTTTACTTCTTTTTTTAATCTGGCATTCACTTTATCTAGAGTTAAAGTAGAGGCTTTATTGGATTTCTTAAGGCCTAATAAATTCATATTAGGCCCATGAATTATAAGAACTTTAATAATTATTTTATCCTTCTAATATTATATTAACAACTTGAACTACATCCAGAATATTAATTTCTCCATCTTGATTGACATCACCTGTCGAATAATCTGGTTCTTGATTACCCAAGGCCATATTTACTAATTGAATAACATCAAGCACATTAATGATATCATCACCATTTACATCTCCAACTAGGTTATTATTAGAACTAATCATTTCTATTAAAAATGACTCTGAATTACTAGCATTGGAACTGATATTTAAATATGCATTATATACACCTTCAGCTAATCCATCATTTTGAGCCATAACATTAACGATATCTGAAAATCCCTGTTCTAGTTCTCCTGTCAATTCAAAGTTTCCAATTTCATTAATTCCAACCCATGATGGAGCTTTTGCTATATAGGTAGTTAGATTATTATGTGCGTAACTTGTATTAAATGACATTTGTAAACCTGAATTACCCTGTGCATTTTGCATGCCTATCGTTGCTGAGCTGAAATCCCCAGTCATAGAATCATAATTATATTGTATTTCACCCGTTGAATAAATGACAATTTGAAAATTATAAATGCTATTATCAAAATAGCTAGGCCAATGTGCTACATTATTAAACCAAACCACTAGCCTTGATCCATCGGTATGGTAATACACTTCTCCTTCACAAGAGCTGCAGTTATCATTAACTGGATTTAAATCGTCCCAAAAACCAAAGATAGCAGGTCGAGGGGCTGAGGTCGATGGTATTGATACATTATCCCATGCATCATTATCATTTCCAAATCCAATCCATCCATTTGGATTAATTATACATTCATTATAATTTTCTCCATAAAAAGGAAAACTAAAACCAATATCAATTGCTTCAGAAGCTTCATCATTATCATAAAAATTATATTGCGTACCAATACTAGTAATATCAATCCAATCAGATTCTAAAGCAGATTCATTATCTGAGTCAGTCCAGTAATTTTCTGCAATATCTGGACCACCCATAGGACTTTCAAATTGACTAATATTGATAGAATAAGATAAAACAGATTCTGGTTCACCAGTATTACTGATTTCAAATGAAGAAATATCGCTGTCTCCTTCTTCAAGGTCAAAAATTAAATCAAAATCTGAATAACTCAAAGCGGGGTCAGGTAGGTCAATTGCATCTATTCCATCTAAATATGTTAACCCAACGTTATATGGATCTAGATAGTTATTAAGTCCCAAACCCCATGAAACGGATGTTTTCCCATAAGTATCATATCCAAAGTTTGTGCATGAAGCAACACCACCATATAGCTGTCCAATAATTCTATGAGTTAAACCATCAAATAATGGAGAACCTGATGATCCAGGTTCCGTGGTGCCATCATCCCAGCTATCAACATCCCAGTAGCTTCCACTATTTGAGGCATTATCATAATCAAATGAAATCTTTTTTATATCTCCAGAAGGATGGTGGATACCAACTGGAATATTTGGTGTAGACCCAGACACATCCCACCCTGCGTAATGTACATTATAGCTTTCTGGGGGAGTTTCATTTAAAAGTAAAAGGGCAAAATCAGATGTAGAGCTATTTTCAAGCAATGTTGAACCTGATACGGTCATATTAGTGGGGCCATTTTGATTGGTACAAACAGGGCTCTCATAGTTAAACATAAAAATCCATGAATTATTTCCACCCAAGCAGTGATTTGCTGTTAAAAAATAAGGGGTTAAATCTTGTGCGCCATTATTTATTATTGATCCTGTACATAATCTAGACCCCCCCGATGTTAATATCATTGCCACAGATCTTACTTCATCTTGCCAGTCATCTCCTACACTACATGCTACATTATTATTACAACTTCCAGAGTCACCGTATCCCCTATCTTCATTAAAAAAAACATTTCTATAATCATGAGCTACTGTACTGATACTTATATCACCTCTAAATTCGGCGTCATGCGGCTCATTATATTCTAATATAATTTTATCACCTACAACCGGAGCTGTTGAAAATCCTCCATGGGGTTTATGATTATCATCTGTAAATGCTCCTAAAATCATTTCTTGATTTTCTGAATAAACAAAAAATTCTGCTCCCTTAGGAATATTAAAAATATCATAGATAATATTTATAGAGAATGCATCTTTTGATTCAATCCTTAATCGCCATATAGATGTACCATCTTCTAGGATTATCCATGTACCAGAATTTTCCATGTTAAAATCAACTGGAATTGGATTAGCAAATCTATAAGGTTTAACATCCATTAATCTCATCTCATTTTCATCTTCTCTTAGAAAATCTTGCACATTAAATGCGGGTAGTGTTTTAGTTAAAACAACTGTTTCTTCATCTAAACTAAAACTTTTTGGTGTAGAATTTATAGATACCTGTGTTAATACAACTGAACTAAGCATTAGTAAGCTAATAATAAAATTAAAATTCATCACTTTCTCCATTAAAATTGTTATAATAATTCAATATAAAACCCCTTTAATTTAATATAGCCAATAAAATAATTTACAGGATGTAACGAAAATATATTGAAATCCTACTAATCTGAATCAACGTTATATCCTTCTAAGACTAAATCATTTTTGATTTCATTAAGATTTCCAACATTATGATCATATTCAATTAGAATCAAAATTGTAGATTTATCTTCACTTTGAGTAATATCAATATCCTTGATACCTCGAGTACTGTTATCTACAATCTTATAAATTTTTTCATAACAATCATTACAATCACTCGTAGTACTATTTTCATGTACATCCTTCAACACAATCATTGCTGAGGTGGTTTGTTTAGGCTTATTATAGCAATTGATAGCTAATAACCCAATAATTAACAAGTATGATGGGAACAAAATAAATTTTTTCATTTTAAATGATATATGTAATTTCTTATTAATGTTACGTCGTTTAATATAATTAAATTTTTTTAATGAATAAATTAATATTCTTCATATTACAAGTTCGATTAATTATGCTTATATCCATTGGACATTGCATTCTATTCTCGTCAGGATGGGTGTACCAAGCAGATTTATTAAATGCAGAGACTGTTAATAATCAAAATATTAAAGAACTTTCTGGTAATGTTAAAATTTCTAAAGATCAAACAATACTAGAAACTCAACGAGCAATTTTATACTCTGATAATGATCAATTGGAATTATTTGGTGATATTCTGATGATTAGTGATGGAGATACCCTTAAATGTGATACACTATTTTACTATCCACAATCTAATAATATAGATCATTTTATTGCTGCTGGTAATGTGATTTTATTCAATAATGATCAGAATATTTACTCTGATTCGCTTTATTATTGGTCAGAAATTGATTCTATATATGCATCTGGTGATGTCATCCTTAGTGATAATTCTACAAATTTAAATGCCAAATCTATTAACTATTGGAAAACCGATGGATTTTACGGTTATTCTTTCACTGCTAATGATAGTGTTTTAATTAAGACATCCAATTCTGAAATTAAAGGGATGGAAATAATTTATACAGATTCTATCCAACAGATGAGCATATTGAATAACGCATCTGTTATACGTAATAATCAAAAATTAACTGGGGATAGAATGATTATTCAATTTCAAGATTCAACTATTAATAAAATTAATATACATGAAAACCCTATTGCATATAATAATATTCAAGCTAAGACTCATAAAGATTCTACGATTTCCAGCTATCGTGATATTATGTATGGTGAGTTAATGGAGTTGTATTATAAAGATAACAAATTAGAGTCAATGAAAATTAGTGGCATGGCTAATTCACTATATCATATTATAGAAGATACAATTTTGGATGGCTATAACGATGTATCAGGAGATACAATTAAATTATCATTTATTAATGATGCATTGACACGCATGCATGTAAATGGTGGAGCTAGGGGAACATTTTATCCAGAACCGAGCAGTTCAAGTTTGGATACAAGTATATACTATACAGCTAACGAAATCGATTATATTATTAATGAATCTCAAAATTATTTTTATGATAATGCATCAATATACTATCAAGATATAGAACTACTAGCGAATCATATACAGGTAGATTGGAATAGCAATAAATTAATTTCTCATACTTTTGATGGGGTCCGTCCACAAGTTAAAACGGGTTCGAATAATAATCCGATGGTAGGTGATACTTTATTTTATAATTTAATTTCAGAGCGTGGAATTATTCAGAAAGGGAAAACAGAGCTAAATAATGCCTACTATCATGGAGAAGAGATATTAAATGATGCAGATGAAAATATTTATACATACAATGGGATATATACCTCTTGTGATTTAGATGAACCACATTTTTATTTTTTTAGTAATAGGATGAAAATTGTAAAAGACAAAAATATTATTGCAAAGCCACTGATTCTTTATATACGCGAGCTACCTGTTATGGGATTCCCATTTGCTATTTTACCCAATCAAGGTGGAAGCAGAAAAAGTGGATGGATAATGCCCTCATTCGGATATTCAGAAAAAAATGGTACTTATTTTCATAATTTAGGATATTACTTTGTAGTTAATGATTTTTCTGATATGAAGCTACTAACTAATTTTTATGATCGAAAAGGGTTCAAATTCAATTTGAAGTTAAGATATAAAAAACGATACAATTATAATGGGAATGTATCTTCAATTCTTGTTAGAGATTTAAATCGCAATTTAGAAAATAATCAAAATATTAAAGAAATTTGGTATGATAAAAAAGTTATAGAAAGTTGGAATTTTCATTGGACTCATAATCATACCATTGATCCATCACAAGGATTTTTTATTAATTTTAATTATGTATCAAGGAATGATTTTTATCAACAAGACCAGGTTGGTTATGATGTTAATACTCGGTTAAATCAACAACTTGTATCTTCTTTAACCTATCGTAAAAATTGGCAAAATTCTAATAACTCTCTATCTTTAAATATATCAGATTCTTATGATTTATTAGGTGAAGATAAGCCATTAAATGGTTTAAATCAATCTCATTTCTATAGAACATTTACCTTGCCAAGCATATCATTTAATCATGGTTCTCGATTATTATTTGGAGACGGTCCTAAATGGTTTAATTCAATATATTATTCATTTAATTCTAGTATTAAAGTTAGAGTTCGAAAAGGGAATGTAGCCTACGAGAGCTTATTAGATAGTGATGGTATGAATTATTATCCGCCAAGCGATACTATTTCATATCAAAATGGAGTAAATCATAAATTGTCAATTACAGCTCCCCAAAAAATATTTCAATGGTTCAACATATCCCCGAAAATTAATTTAACAGAAAGTTGGATTTATGGATATAAAGAGAAGCTTAAAGATCCATCAGGCATTTTTATTGATGATGAGTATAAATATTTCTCTAATTCATTAAAAAGAAGACTAACAGGGGATGTTTCTATTGGATTGAGCACTAAATTATACGGTATTATTTCAGCTAAGATTTTATCTTTATCAGCTATTCGTCATATTATTACTCCATCGGTGACCTATGCTTATCGTCCAGATTTTTATCAATCTTCAATCTTTGGGATGGATATTGATTACGTTCAAAAAGATAATGATGATAACTATTATGATTATTTTTCAGGCTCATTAGTTTCATCAACTCCAAATGGAGAACGTGAGACATATAGTTTCAATTTAAAAAATGATTTTCACGGTAAATTTTATACCAATGATTCATATAAAAAAATTCATCTATTTAGCTTTAATACGAATGCATCTTATAATGCTACAGCTGACTCCTTAAATTGGTCTTACTTATCATCATCAGTAAGGACAAATATATCCAATCTTCTTAATATTGATTTAACTCTAAAACATGATTTGTATCAGCTAAGTGAAAATGGCCAGAGAATCAATCAATTTTCTTCAAGTCCAAGATTAGTTAATATTAATTCAGGAGTACAATTCCAACTACAGGGAAAAAAAATCACTGGCTTTGATGGATACAGCATGGTTAATGATTCGACATCATATAACCAAGACCAGAGCGCAGTTGATACCTTAGATTATTATCAGCCTATAATTAGTAATGAAAATTTATGGGAAGCAGATTTTTCATTTAGAGGTTCTATGAGGCCAGCGACTAATCCTGAAGATGAATGGAACAAAGATTTCTGGTTAAACTCTAATTTTGATGTTAATCTAACGAAACAATGGGCTATATCATATTCGATGAGGTTTGATTTAATAGATAATAACATATTATCCCATAGTTTTTATATATATAGACAGTTACATTGTTGGGTTTTTAGTTTTAGATGGTATCCTGGTGTTAGCGCGAATGACTATGCTGGAAGTGGCTTTCAGTTATTAATTCGAGTTAAAAATCCAGATTTACAAGATATACGCGTTAGACAGACATCTGGTAATATGTTTGGTTTTTAATAGTATAAATTATTCTTTAATTATTTTATAATAATTAGTAAATATCCTAATCATGAAAATAACAGATAAACTAAATAAAGAGACCATTATTTTTTTAGAGAATGATAATAGATCTGATGTCATTAAAGAGTTATTAGATCATCTTGTAAATTTTAATTATTTGGAGAAATCAGTAAAACTTTTTTCATTTATTGATTCAAAAGAATCAGAGAGCAGCTCTGCAATTGGCAGAGGAGTTGCATTCCCTCACTCGATATCTAAAGAGTTACAAGATTTAGTATGTATATTAGGTATATCTAAAACTGGAATTCATTATGATAATAATAGAGCTCATCCTTGCCATATTATATTACTGAGTTTATCCCCTGAATCAAATCCTGATATCCATAGAAAATTTATTTCTAAGTTTAGATTACTTATGATAGACCCAACATTAAAGCATGAAATAATAAATGCTCAATCTTCAGAATATATAGAAAGATTATTAACTAATTGGGAAATCAAACAGATGGAGGAAGAGCTGTAATGTCAAATTTTATTAGAAATATTAAGGGGACAAAAGATATTTTACCTTTAGATAGTCGACTATGGTTAGAGACAGAGAGTATCATTCATAATTTCATGTCACTCCATGGTTACGATCTTATACGAACTCCCGTATTTGAAAAAACAGAGTTATTTAATAGAAGCATTGGAGAAAATACAGATATAGTTAATAAAGAAATGTATACTTGGATTGATCGTGATGGAACAAGCTTAACATTAAGCCCAGAATCGACAGCTTCTGTTGTACGCTCATATATACAGAACCAGTTAGGGAATTTATCCCCAATACAACGACTTTACTATATCGATTCATCTTTTAGAAGAGAAAGGCCTCAAAAAGGTCGACAAAGACAATTTACTCAATATGGGGTAGAGGCAATAGGCTCAAATCATCCAGAGCAAGATGCTGAGGTAATATTAATTGCGTTTAGGATATACCAAATGCTAGGGATTGATGATTTAGAAGTCAACATTAATAGCATAGGATCTCAAGAATCAAGAGCTAAGTATATTGATGCATTAAAAAAGTTTTTAATTCCATATAAAAGTAAACTTAGCACTATTAGCCAAGACAGATTAGAGTCTAACCCATTGAGGATATTAGATAGCAAATCAAAAAAGGATTTAGAAATAATAAAAGATGCTCCATCAATATCTGATTATCTAAATCAAGAGGATAAATCTAATTTTAACGCAATACAGGAATTATTAAAAGTTTTAGATATTCCATTTAAAATCAATACAAATTTAGTTCGAGGATTAGATTATTATAATGGAATGATATTCGAAATTATTAGTAATAGTATTGGTGCACAAAGTGCTTTATGTGGTGGAGGAAGATATGATAAATTAATTGAGCAATTAGGAGGGAAGCCTACCCCAGCTGTTGGCTTCGCAGCGGGCTTAGAGCGCTTAATGTTGATACTAAAGACTCAATCAGATAATTTAGTTCATAGTGTAGATATATATATAATATCTTCAAGCGATAAATTTATCTCTAAATCCATTGCTATCGGAGATACGCTAAGAAATAGACTTGGCATCAAGGTAATCAATGAAACGCTTAGACGTAGCATGAGATCTCAAATGAGAGAAGCAAATAAAATTAATGCCCAATTTGTTATTATTGTAGGGCAAGAAGATGTTGCAACAGATGAAGTTATTATTAAAAACATGAAAGATGGCTCCCAAATTAATGCATCAGTAGATGAAATTGAGAATTATTTTGGAGTCGATTATGAATATAAATGATTGAAAATGTTATCATCATTCATCTACATGAGCTAACACTAAAAGGGAAAAATCGGTCTTGGTTTGAAAAAACCCTTATTCAAAATTTAAAGCACCACCTATATAATCTTCCATACAAAAAAATTAAAATAATATCAGGCCGAATTTTGATTACATCTATTAATAGGGATTTATGGATTGAATATCGACAGGTGTTGAAATGTGTTATGGGTATAAGAAATTTTATTTTAACTAGGAAGCTCGCATTAGATATTAAGAAAATTCAAGAAGAGTCACTTATTGCATGTCAATCATTAGATACAACGGGAAGCTTTAGAGTTTCTGCAAGAAGACAGAATAAAAATTTCAAGTATAACACTAATGAAATTAATATGATAGTAGGAGATTTCGTTCAAAAAAATACTGGATTTAGTGTTAACCTAGGAAATCCAGATATTAATATTATTATTGAGATTGTTAATAATGATGCTTTTATTGGAGTGCATAAGGTGAATGCATATGGAGGATTGCCTGTAGGTACTAGTGAAACTGCCTTGTCTTTAATATCTTCTGGGATTGATTCACCCGTCGCTTCATTTAATTTAATTAAGCGCGGGGTTAAATTAGATTATATTCATTTTCACAGTGCTCCTACTACAAATAAACAATCAGTTTATAATGTAATTAATATACTTAAGGTTTTATCACAATATCAGCTTAGTAGTAAACTATATTTATTTCCATTACTAGAGATTCAGAATGAAATTATGGATAAGGTAGATAGTAAATATTGGATTATTTTATTTCGTAGAGCGATGATAAAAATTGCTAATAAAATTGCATTAGATAATAATTATAAAGTTTTAATCAGTGGCGAAAATGTTGGTCAGGTAGCTTCTCAAACATTATCTAATATTGTGGCTGTACAAGATGCTTCAAATTTACCAATACTACGGCCACTATCAGGTTATAATAAAGAAGATATAATAAATCAAGCCGAACAAATAGGGACATATGATATATCGATAGAGCCTTATGAGGATTGTTGTTCATATTTTGTTCCTCCAAATCCAGAAACAAAAGCAAATTTGAATCGCATCAAGAGTATTGAAAGTAAAATTAATTTAAATAGTTTAATTAAAGTAGATCTTACTAAGATTGAAACGAAAGAGATTAGATATGAATAAAATAACAAAAATAATATCATGGAATGTTAATGGAATACGCGCAGCTCAAAAGAAGGGATTTGATGCTTTTATTGAAAAAGAAAATCCTGATATTATTTGTGTTCAAGAAACCAAAGCTCATCCGGAGCAGGTGAATATTGGGTTAGATGATTATAAATATAAATATTGGAATTCTGCCCAAAAAAAAGGCTACTCAGGAACAGCAATTTTTTCTAAAATCAAACCTATTGAAGTAGAATATAATTTAAATATTGATAAACATGATCAAGAAGGGCGAGTTATCACGTTATATTTTAATAATTATAATCTCGTTACAGTTTATACTCCTAATTCTAAGAGAGATTTAAGTCGTCTTGCTTATAGACAAAAAGAATGGGATATTGATTTTCTTAAGTTTTTAAAAAGAATAGAGAAAGATAATCCAGTAATCTTTTGTGGGGATTTAAATGTTGCACATAAGGAAATTGATTTAAAAAATCCTAAGACTAATAAACGTAATGCCGGATTTACAGATGAAGAAAGAAGTGGGTTTGATAATTATATTGATGCCGGATTTATTGATACATTCAGAGAGTTTAATAAGGAAGAAGGACACTACACTTGGTGGAGTTACATGTTTAATGCACGAGCAAAAAATATTGGATGGAGAATAGATTATTTTTGTGTTTCTCAAATTTTAAAAACAAAAATTAAGAATGCATACATCTTGCCAGATGTTATGGGCTCAGATCACGCCCCGGTTGTACTGGAGATTGTAGATTAGTGATTACCAATAATGAAATAAAATTATTAAAATCATTATCTCAAAAAAAGTATAGATACCAGCACAAATTATTTTTAGTGGAAGGTTTAAGATTAATAGAAGAATTAATCAATTCTAATCATAAAATTATAAAAATATGGACTTCTGATAGTTTCTTAGATGAAAATCCATCAATGAAAAAAAGTATTACCAGTATTGAATGCAATATAATAGATGAGAAATATTTTTCGCAGATTTTAACTACACAGAATCCCCAGTGTATAATGGCGTTATTACCAATCAATGAACCAATTAATCTCTCAAAGTTATCAGACAACAATATATTAATTTTAGATGGGATTTCAGATCCAGGGAATATGGGCTCACTATTACGTTCTGCAGTGTGGTATGGTATTGATTCTATTATTTTATCTAAAAATTGTGTTGATATATATAATCCAAAAGTAGTTAGGTCTGCGATGGGAGCTCATTTTTATATATCAAACTTGATTCATGGCGATTTAATAGAAATACTTCATGAGTTAAAAAATGATAAGTATGAAATAATAG
>CEVA01169737.1_pt1 | contig 11377 bp, 9 predicted proteins | sample 361521 | NCBI WGS metagenome assembly CEVA01 (sample SAMEA2622823, study PRJEB7988) | marine metagenome | isolation source: saline water (ENVO:00002010), including | reverse complement strand
TGGCGACGCGAAGGCTGTTGCCGCCGAAATCGCTGCCGTTCGCGAGACGTGGATGAAGGAGTGGACGCCGCTCCTCACGTCGGACAAGGAGCCGCTCAACACCTACCGCGTCATCCACGAAATCAACGAAACACTCGATCAGGACAACAGCATCGTCACGCACGACGCGGGCGCGCCGCGCGATTCCATCGTCCCCTTCTACACCGCGACCACGCCCCACAGCTATATCGGCTGGGGCAAGACGACCCACCTCGGCTTCGGCATTCCATTGATGATCGGCGCCAAGATGGCCCATCCCGACCGGTTCTGTCTCAACCTCATGGGAGACGGCGCATTCGGAATGTCGGGCCTCGACATCGAGACTTCATCCAGGTGCGGTATTCCGATCACCACCGTTCTGCTCAACAACGGCGGCATGTCCACCTACCCACCCGGCAACTTCCCGACCGCACGTGAGCAGTTCGACGTGTCTCACATGCAGGGGGACTACGCGATGATCGCCGAGGGAATGGGCGCCGTCGGTCTCAGAGTCAAGAAGGTGGGCGAGATGCGTCCGGCGCTCGAAGAGGCTCAGAGGCTGAACGCCGACGGCAAGACCGTTCTTATCGACGTCCTGTCTGATATGGAAGGCAAGCGCTCGAGATTCTGAGCGGGCTATTCCCCACCGTGCAAAGCACAGGGGCGAGAGAACGCGTTGCTTAGGCGGGGCCCGGTCATAGGGATGACCAAGGAACCGGGCCTGTTTATCTAACTGGTAACTGCTCGTCCTCGTGCTCCCTGGGGTCCCGTAGCCCCAGCGAAAGATCCTGCACGAGGACACATCAATCGAATTCATCCAGCCGGAACCGAACACTCACCACCGAGTTCTTCTCCGGTCCCGGTTTATAATTCACATACGTCGTCGCCACAAACGTCCCGTCCGGTAGCAGCTCCAGACCTGGATATCCACAGTCGCATTCCTGGCGTGAGTTGCCAGGCTCCACGTGCTGGTGCAGAAGTTTAATCCGGAACTGTCCCGACCTCCCCGCGATGACGTCCTCGTACCTCCCTACCCACGCCACGAAGCTCCCCCCAGACGGACTCTTCGGCGCCATATCCCGGAAAACCACGACCAGTCTTCCGTCGGGCGCATAACACGCCTTGTGACGGTCCCCCGTAAGTCCCCACGGCGTCTCGCACAGGTCAGACCAGGACTCCCCTTCATCATCCGACACCACCATCAGGGAGTGCCCCTTCCGCAGATTCTCCCGAAACAGCACCAGCAGTTGATTGCCATCCGGAGAACGCACGAATTCAGGCTCGTCCGGGTCGCGCCCCCGCGCCTCATCCTCCGCGAACAGTGATGGCTCACTCCAGGTCAGCCCGCCATCCTTCGAAGTGGACTGCCACATCTTCAGCGGCGATTGATCCCGATCGTCCTTCCCCCGAGGATACAACCCCAGGTAGTCGCCATTCTTGAGCCGGGTCATGGTCGTGAACGCCATAATGCACGGCATCCCGATCCCCACGAACGGCGACCACGTAAGACCGTCATCCTCGCTCACACTGTGCTGCATCACCCCTTCATCATCCGAGCGCGCCGCAAACACGTGAAGCCGCCTCACTCCGTCCGGATCCTCCAGCAGGTAGATGCTCGGACAGTTGTAGACGCTGCGCCAGTTGTCGGGCGTCTTCACCCTCTCCCAACTCAGCCCTCCATCGTCGCTCCGAGCCAGGGGCCCGCAATGCCCCCCGTGGTTGATGCACCAAGTACAGAACATCGTCCGACCGTCCGGCATCAGCACCGTCGTCGGATGGCCCTGATAAACCTCCTCGGTCCCCTCGGCAATCAGCACGTGCCGCCCGGTTTCCTCCGAGATTTCCACCAACGGTGGTCTTTCTTTGGTCACTGGTTATTGGTCATTGGGTACTGGTCACTGAATAGGAGTACACCTTCACCCACTGTCCCCAGAACCGCAGCCTCACGGTTCGCCCACGTAGCTCCGACAGATCCTTCCCGTTCCACGTTGCGACCTGTGCCAGGTCGTTGAACATCATCCGGTCCGCCACGGCCTTCTCGTAGCCCCAAAGTGAGTGCCCCGTTTCATCCAGAATCTCCACCTTCAGCCATCCGCGCGAACTCGCATCCATGTTCACCGCCAGCCGATCCCCCTCGACCACGAAGGGCACGGTCGTAAGCCACCCCTCGTTTACATCGGCGTCCTGGGAAACGAATCCATCTCGACGCGAACGGAGTCGACCGACCCCCGACTCCTGATTGGCCATCCGCTTCACGTCGACGTCGATGTCGTGCCGGGCGTTCGTTCCGCCGTAGTAGAGAAACATCTCGTCGCCAGATGAGATGATCCCCGACCCCATATACATCCCCTTCGAGTCGAACGAACCCGCCGCTCCAAGCCGCACGAACGGTTCGAGCCAACGATCGAAATGGATCCCGTCGCGGCTTGTAGCCAGTTGCACATCCAGTGTATCGCTCGTGTGATGGTAGGCGGACGGAAAGATGAAGTAACTGTCCACCACACCCGGACATTTGACCGCGGCCGAGTTGTAGAGTCCCCCGCCCACCTGGTCTTCGTCCTCCGCCAGCGTGAAGTCCGGCTCTTCCACTTTCTCCGGTGCGGGAAACTTCGAAAAATCCGTGGACTCCGACCGCGCCACCGTCCGGTAGTCGAATGATCCCACCTGTCTCCCCGTCTCGTCGATACGCAGATGCTCGTTCAATCGCACGTAGGCGACGTAGCGCTGGATCCGGTCATCCCAGAACGCCGTGTTGAGCGTATCTGTATACCACGGCATGATCGGCTCTTCGTACTTCGTGAAGTGCACGCCGTCCGCCGAGTAGGCGCCAATGACCCCGGAGTACTCCCAGGTCTCCAGGTCCTCCTTGAAGTAACGGAACCGCGCGCCCCCACAGTTCACACTCGTCACCCCCCATGGAGTGCGGTCTTCCCCGATCAACTTGTACCGTGCCTCGGGCTCGGCGACCGGGTCTTCGAACACACTCCCCCACAGGTGGTTCAGCACGATGTTGTTCGCCCGACTCCCCTCGTGTTCCACGACGCCCAGCTCTGGCTTTTCCCACACCACCCCGTCATACGATGTCGCGTAGCATAGCGAGCGAACGCCCGTTTGATCCGTCGCTCCGTAGTACATTCGATGAACACCGTCCGTTCCTTCGATGACGCTCGCCAGGTGAACTCCCCCAACCTCCCACGGCTTCTCCGGAAGAAGAGCCGCCGCCTCTGCTCGAACGGGCGGATTGAGCGTCAGCGTAAACCCGAGTTTGTCTTCCACGAGTGCGTCGTCGAACAGCAGCTGTTTGTTCTTGAAGGAACGAAGATCCGACATGTCACGATCTCCCCAGCGTAGTTAAACGGTCACGCGAAGCCCGTCATATGCGAGCGTGATTCCCATTTGGGCTGCTTCGTCCACGACATCGTCGTGGGGCGGAACGCGTTCCAAACTGACGTGCGATCCGTAGACGACCGCTTCCTCTGTGAGAATCCCCCTTGAGCGGAGAGAGGCGACGGTTTCCTGGATCATCTCGAAATTATGGTGGCCCGATTTCGCTCGGTCGATCTCGAGAAAGCCGAAGGTCGCGTCCAGAACGATCGAATCGAATCGCCGGGACGCGAGGGAATCCATTGTCCCCGGCAGGACGGTGGACGAGTCGAGCCCGTAGAAAAGTGTCCGTCCGTTCTCTTCGACGACGTAGTTGAGCGCCCGCTCTTCCATCACGCGTGTCTCTGGATTGACGTGATGATTCGCGAGCACAGCCGTGACCTGAAGCGAACCGACGACCAGGGTCTGCTCCGGCCGAATCGCGTGGAAGACGATGTTCGCCTCCCCCGGTCGCACCGCGAAGCGTTTCTCCTCCGCCTCCCACACGTACGTCGACGCAAACTCCAGTCCCGCCTCGGCCGTCTCATTCCCGTAGACGTGCAGGGCCTCGGGAAGCGAATCGGCAAACGCCAGAATCTGGGCTGGGCGGAAATGGTCCCAGTGACAGTGAGTAATCAGAAGATGTTTGATCCGGCGGGTGTCCACCTGTTGCTGGACGAGCTGCCTGTCCGAGTGGAAATCGATCAGGACCTCCGGCGCAATCAGTGCCTGGGACGCGTCCCGCAAATTCCGTCCCCCCAGTTCCCGCGCCCGAACGACGTATTCCTCTTCGTTCGCCGGATCCTCACACGCCCTGAAATCACCCGCTCCCGTGCCTAGAAACCAGAGTTCCATGCTCCCCCAATCATCATTTTGAACCCTCACCCCACTCGTGCTTAACTTGCCAAGAGCCCAGGCCCACAGGCCTTTCAATTCTCGATTTTCGACGATCGATCCTCAATGATCACCACCACTGTCATCGGCAGTATGCCGAAACCCAAATGGCTGGTCCAGGACGATAACATCCGACTCTGGCGCGTATCTGGAGAGGTGTTGCGAGAAGGCATGGATGACGCCGCTCGCATCTCCATCCAGGACCAGGAGGCGGCCGGCATCGACGTCATCACGGACGGCGAGCAACGGCGGATGCACTACATCAGCCGATTCATATCCACGCTGGCGGGCATTGACCCGAAGCAATCTAACATGGCCGATGTCGGCGAGAACACGGTCAACAAAGCGTCCCCGGTCGTCATCGGGAAGATCCGCCGGGAACATCCCCACGCGCTCGAGGACTTGCGCTTCTTGAAAGCGAATACCGATCGTCGCGTAAAGATGACCCTGCCCGGCCCGATGACGGCGATGATGCCTCTCGAGGACAAGCACTATGAACGGGAACCGGATCTCGCCATGGCACTGGCCGATGCCTTGCGCGAGGAAATCCTGGACTTGGAGGCTGAAGGATGTGACGTCATTCAGCTGGATGAACCCGGAGCCATCGTCCGACCGGATGCCTTCCGTGAATGGGGTCGCATGGCAATCGATCGAGCCTTCGAGGGCATCGAAGCCACGACGTGTATCCACCTGTGTTTCGGCTACCGTCAGCCCGGTCCGACGTCAACGGTTCGGGACCGATCTGCCATCGACAGGCTGGTATCGATCCTCCCCGACCTCGGATCTTGCCGGGCGAAACAACTCGCTTTCGAATGTGCATGCAGCGGATTGCCACCAGAATTTTTCAGCCCGCTGCCCGATGACAAGCAGATCGTATTCGGCGGTGTCGACAACGCCTGCACCGTCGTCGAAGACCCTGCCCAGGTCGGTGCCCGACTCAAACAGGCCGCGAAAGTCCTCGGTCGTGACCGCATCTGGGCAACCCCCGACTGCGGCTTCGTCTGGCTCCCCATTGAAATCGCCCGCGCCAAACTCCGCGTCCTCTCCGAGGGCGCAGCCCTCGCTTGACCCGATGTCCAATGTTCCATCTTCTATGGTCTATGTTCTACGCCATACGCCTTGACCGCATTCCGCCACCAGTATTTCTCCTCCGCTTCCGGTCCCTTCGCCTCGAAGTAGGTCCGGACGATGTTGATCATCGTTGAGTAGTCCGTATACCGATCTGAAACCGGCCAGTTGCTGCCGAAAACGATGCGGTCTTCCCCAAACGCATCCCACAACACGTCCAGGGTCGGCGCGTAGTAGGCCGGATCGGCTGGAGCGGGCAGAGAAGGGGTCGTCTCGACTACGCCCGAACCCTTCATGAAGACTTTCGGGAATCCAGCCGCCCGATGCATGCATTCCGTCCAGCGAGCATCGGGTGTGTTCCCGTCAACAGGCACCAGCGCGATGTGGTTGATCACAATGGTCAGTTCCGGGAACCGCTCCGCGACCGTACACAGGTTGTCCCATCGTTCGACGTTCATCAGCACGTCGAGTTCGAGCTCGCGCTTCGCCAGGGCCTCGATATCGGCCATCAGACTACCGGCCTCGATGTCCTCGAACCATCCACCCCCCAGTCGAATCCCGCGGAAAAGCGGATTCTCCGACAGACGTTCGATGTCACTCGCGAATGACTCTCGGTTGGGGTCGACGTGTCCCACCAGTCCGACGATCCACGGATCATCCGCCGCCAGTTCAAGAATCCAGTCGTTGTCCTCCAGCCACGCGCTCGCCTCCACCACCACCGTCCCCGTCACCCCCTCTTTCCCGGACACCTCGCGATGGTGTTCCGGTAGAACCGTTCGGTAAAGCAGCTCGTTATCTTCAGGCGGCCACGGAATGCCCTGCGGCCGTGTCGGATCGTAGAAATGCGTATGTGTATCGATAATCATTTTCGCTCCTCAGCTATCGGCCCTGAAAGGGCCGCGACTCCAAGCCTGGGGCTCGAAGAGCCCCAGGATAACTACGGCACCAGCCAGAAATCCGAGCCGTTGCGAGCCTACCCCACAATCCACAAAACCCCCTCGGATCTGTCACGAATATCATGGACGATCTAAACAACCCTCACATCCGTCACATAAATAGACGTCGGCCCCTCATGGCTCGAGTAGTACGATAGAAGCCCGTGGGTCTCGTCCTTCGCCACGAACCCGGGATACGAACAATCCCCCCCACTCGGAAGTTCAACGATTTCCTCGAGCCGATCGTCGAAGAGCCAGTAGAGCATCATCGACGGCACCCGATCGACCCCATATTTCCGTCCGCCGACCAGGTAACGATCGCCCCACCGCTCGATCATCGGTCCCCCCACGTTTCGATCGAGCGGCGCCCGTGTCCACGTATCCAGCGATGGCGACGATCGGCACACTCGGGCCCGCTCACCCGCTCCGTCCCGGGCGATCGCCAGGACGGACCCATCGTCTTCGAACAGAAATGCCGTCTCATCCCCGTACGTCTCGTCGAAGAAGGCACGGAACCGCCAGACCAACCCATCCTCGCTCTCGAGCATCGCGCCCTCGATGGTCGCAGGGCTCCGCTCACTTTCGATGTTCGCCTCGAACCCGTGTCGCCGTCGCCCGCACAGGAACGCAAGGTTCCCGTGAGTGGCCGCACGCCATACGTAGTGACCGTAGGTCCCCTCGAGCGGTGTGGGCCCTTCCCAAGCCTCGCCATCGTCTGTCCACACGGCATAGCCCAGATGTTCGTTGAGATCGAGCGGCTCGTCTTTTCGTGCAAGCCACGTACCCGTGTAAACGAACAGGCGATCTTTGAAGACAAGGAAGTGAGGGTCCCTCGGGTCACGATGCGGAACATCGAAGCTGTAGACTTCGTCCCATCGGTTTCCGTTATCACTGGCCAGGATTACGATCCGGGCGATCGCAACCTGGTGCCCTTCGGGACAGCTGCGGAAGGCAAGGAAGTATCGCTCTCTGAAGCGACAGAGATCCGTGAAGGCATTGTGGTGCTCATCCTGACGCGCGGTGCGGACTGGACCGTAATCAATGGAGGCTGAATCGCTCATTCTATTCGAGGTTGGCGTGTCGGCCGAACATCTCCTCGGAATCGATGTCCTTCTTGTTCATCAGCAGGACAATCAGCGCGTCCAGAAGAAGGAACAGGCTCTGCTCGAACAGCGACCCCATCGGTTGGATTGAGGAGGAACTGCCACCCCCGTCCGCCTTGGGCGATGGAGCGGGAACGCGAATCGTGACGTCCGCGAGCTGTCCGATCGGTGACGTCGGGTCGATCGTCACGAGAAGAATAGACACACCGATCGCGTGCGCTTTCTCCGCTGCGGCCACCAGACTCGCGGTGCTTCCTGATCCCGACCCGATCACGAGCACGTCCCCGGCTGCGATCCCGGGCGTTGTCGTCTCACCCACAACGTGCGACGTCACACCCAGGTGCATCAACCGCATCGCGAATCCTCGGATTCCCAGGGCGCTTCGTCCCGCCCCGGCGACAAAGACACGTGGGGCCCCTTCGATCAAGTCAACGGCAGCATCGACCTCTTCAGACGAAACGTTTGCAATGCAGTCGTGAACTTCCTTCGCGATCCTCTTGATCGTGGTCAAACCGTCGCCCCCCGCATCGCCCTTTGGATCTCCGCCGCCATCTCCGCCGGGTCTTCCGCATTCTGGATCGCGCCACCCACCACGACAATGTCCGCTCCTCCGGCGACCACGTCGGCCGCATTCTCGAGCTTCAGACCCCCGGCAATCCCGAGAGGCACATCGACGACCGGCCGGACCGCGTGCAACTCGACCAGCGGGTCCACACCCTCGTCGCGGCGATCGTAAGCAGTATGCAGGCAGAGCACGTGCACGCCCATGGCGACCAATTCCCTCGCTCGGGCCGCCGGATCGGGCACCTGAATCAGATCCGCCATCACCCTCCCGCGGCCATCGGCCGCTTCCACTGCGCCACGGATGGTCGCTTCATCCGCCAACCCAAGCACCGTCACGATATCTGCACCTCGACCGAACCCGCTCGACGCCTCGATGGATCCCGCATCCATGATCTTCAGATCCGCCAGGACCTGCTTCTCGGGATACTTCTCCTTGAGCAGCTCCACCGGCTTCAGACCGCACTCGATCACGAGCGGTGTTCCCACCTCAATGATGTCCACCGATTCGTGAACGACCTCCACGATGGCGAGTGCCTCATCGATAGACAGCACGTCAACCGCAAGCTGCAGTTGGGGTGATCGGTTCACCGAGTTCGCCGCCGAAAATGTTCTCCCATCGATCTTCCAACTCGTCTCGGACGATCCAGCGTTGCCGCCCGAATCCCCATCCCGCCACCCCATTCGTGTTCATCTGTGTTCATTTGTGGTTCCAAGCCTCGCCTTAGAAAGACCAGACGCTGAGAGCCGTCTTCGCGAACAACCACTCCTTATCCTCTTCCGAGAGGAAGGGCATATGATCGCGGAACATCTCGACGGCCTTTGGATAGCCGATATTCCTGAAAATGTGAGGGAAATCAGTCCCCCACATCAGTCGTTGCGGCCCGAACGCATCGTAAAGCCGCTCGTAGGTCGAATGCGTGTCCGCCAGCGGAAAGTCTTCCTTCGACTGTCCGGCCTGCGGCGTGAACTTCACATACACATTGGGATACTTCGCGAAGTTCAGGACGTTCTGAAGCAGCGGGTAAGGTGCTTCTTCCAGGGTTGGTGCGCCCCCCAGATGGTCCAGAATCACCTTTACGTTCGGGTAACGCGCCACGATCGGCTCTACCGCCGGCTGCTTCTCAGCCGGCCCGAAACTCAGGAACGATGCCCCGAGTTCCTCCGCCTTCTGCCAGATCCGATCCTGATCCGGCGCCGCCCATTCAGCCGGGTCATCCGGCCTAGATAGATGCATTCGCAGTCCCGAAAACCCGTCTTCTTTCACGAGCTTCTCCAGCTGCTCCGGAGCATCGGGTGCGTGACGATCCATAATCGCCATCCCCGCGAATTTCCCCGGATACTTCTTCATCATGTCCGTCACGTATCGGTTGTCGTAGACATAGTGAATCGGCTGCACGATCACGGAGTGAGAGACCCCGTTCGCCTCCATCGTCTCCAGCAGGAGCTCCGCCGATCCCTCCTCTTCGGTATTCCGTCCTTCCGCAAACGGATACGCATCCGTATCCAGACTCCAAATGTGCAGGTGACTGTCAATGATCATCATGTGTAATGCTCCTTACCCTCTGTTCGTGATCGCGGACCCCGGGCTTCCGACTCTTCCCGAGACACTGGTTTTCTCTCGTCTGCTCTTCATCGCAGCCGGGAGGCTGCTCCTACCCTTTTGTCATTGGTCATTGGTTATTGGTTACTGGTCGTTGACCTCCCGGCCCCGCCTCGAAACCACGCGCGTTTGCGGGGGTGTCTGATTATCATGCGAGGTCTGGCAGTATAACGGGGGCGTCTTGGACCGGCAACCCTCAACGGCGAACAGGAATCAGCAATGGCCCAATTCACCCAGATCTGGGACAGTCCCTCGACGTTCGCAAGCTGCGTCGGAAAGGGCGTGGTGTCGAGCATCGACGGGATCGTGCTGAGACGCGGCGTGACCGTCGCGGACGAAATCGGCAACTGCAACATCCGGGATCAGGAGCAGATCGTCGGCCTGCGCCAGGCAAAAAAGACCTTCTTCATCCGTGAAATGGACGCGGCCCGGGCGGTCCTCTGTCCCTATCTCGATTGCGACCGAGATGACGGCGAACTGGACATCATCGTGAACGGCCATCCCAGCCGAATCCGGTGGCGCGCCGATCGACCCTACTGGGAGGACCGCTGGACTCCGGTCGAGATCTCCGTGGAACAGATGCGCCCCGGCACGAATGAGTTCGTCTTCAGGGCGGTAGGAGACGCGCAATGGACGCTCCTGATCGAGAACGGAAGACAGCCCGATCGCAGCGCCGTCAGCGAGGATGGCGGGCAAACGTGGCGATCCGAAGACCTCGGCGTCAACAATCGGGCCGATGGAGAGTACATGGTGCGGCTTTGGCTCGACCAGCACGAGTCAGCCGCCGACTGCTGTTCGGAACCAATCGACCTCCTGGCCATCAGTGACGTCGCGGTCGAGGGCAGCCCCGGTGTGCTGTCGCTGACCGCCGAAGCAGAAACGCCGTCCGGCAGTTACATCACACTCTTCGTGCGGGGCGGATCGACACCGTCCTACGACCCCTCGGACTGGACGGCCTGGTCGCCGGTTGAGGAGGAAATGCCGGCCCCGGGTCGATTCATTCAGTGGCGGGCTTTGCTTGAATCCGATGCCCCGTCGGTCTCTCCTCGGATCAAGGCCGTTCGCCTCACGGCCGAAATCGATGTCAGAAAGGAACCGGCCTTTTCCGTGGCCGAAGCGCACAACCCGGACCTGGCTCGTAGCCCCTACCGCTTCGCGCACATGACGGCCGACGACGAGCGAGGACAGATGCTTCGCGATCGATGGAAGCTGAACGATGTCGTCCGGGACGCAACGACCGACTTCGACAGGTTTCTCCATCTCCGCCAATGGGTGCGCGGACAGTGGGAAGACGGATGGAACATGGGCGAGATCAACTTCTGTCCTCCCTGGGATGCGCCTCTCATTCTCGAACTCACATCCCGAAAACTCAGTTTGGGCATGTGCACGCATTACGCCACCGTCATGTCCCAATGCAGCGCAGCCCTCGGCCTAGTGACCCGCACGCAGATCATGCGATCCCACTGTATCAACGAGGTCTGGTCCGGCGATCACGACAAGTGGGTGGCCATGGACGTAGGCGGCGACACCAACGACGAGACCAAATTCACATATCACTTCGAACGGGAGGGGACACCCCTCAGCGCTCTCGAGTGTCATCAGGCTTGGGTTGACGAGGACTACGACGATGTGGAAATCGTCCCCCGACCTCCGACAGCGACAGATGATCGGTTCGAAGTGGCGAAGCGACTTCAGCTGTTCGAGCGGTTCATGATCTCCCTTCGGAACGATGAAACCACGACGATGGGACCGGGAGAACCGGAACACGGGAAGGGTTCCTACCACTACGACGGATACCTCTTCTGGGAGGACGAGAAGACCGAACCCTTCCC
>CEVA01080998.1_pt1 | contig 11379 bp, 9 predicted proteins | sample 361521 | NCBI WGS metagenome assembly CEVA01 (sample SAMEA2622823, study PRJEB7988) | marine metagenome | isolation source: saline water (ENVO:00002010), including | reverse complement strand
CGTGGTGCACATCGTCAATGAACTACGTCAGGCCGACTTGGTGCTCACCACCAAGAACCACTACCGCCGCGGCTCCCAACTGGTGCGCATAGCCGAGTCCTCGGGCACCCCGGTATGCGTGCTCCGGAAGAACACCATGCCCCAGCTGGAAGAGTTCCTGGGCACGGTGGTCAAGGACTGGCACGGCGGCAACGGCAACGGCCACGGCGTGATGTCGGGACTGGGCAACGATGATGACGGCCCGCCCTTCACCGGGCAGGGCAGTTCTCCCACCATGGAGAAGGCCATGGACGAGGCTGAAGAGGCGGCCAACAAGGTACTGGCCGGTGAGCAGACCGTCCGTCTGGCCCCCCAGCGCTCTTACATCCGCCGGCTGCAGCACCTGCTGGGCCAGCGCTATAACGTGGCTTCAGTCAGCCAGGGCCGCGAACCCGAACGGGCTGTCATGTTCTACCGGGTCTAACGTCTCCATTGGGCGTCGAGTAAGATGGCCTGCTTTATCGTCTTTGAAGGCGGCGACGGGTCGGGGAAAAGCACCCAGGTCCGTTCCCTGCTGCGGCGCATGCGCCGGCGCGGCGTCAAGGTCATGCAAACCCACGAACCCGGCGGCACGCCCCTCGGTCAGTCTCTGCGCCGCCTGCTCAAGTCGGGTGACCCCATGACTCCCACTAGTGAACTCATGCTCTTCGAGGCGGCCCGCGCCCAACTGGTGCAGGACGTCATACGGCCCTTCCTGGCCCAGGGAGGGGTGGTCATCGCCGACCGTTTCACCAGTTCCACCCTGACCTACCAGGGTTACGGACGGGGGCTGGACCGTGAGCTGATCGAGCGCCTGAACCGCGAGGCCACGGGCGGTCTTGAGCCCGATTTGACCGTGCTGCTGGACCTGCCTGTGGAGGCCGCTCTGGCCAGGAAGAACGGCGGGCGGGCCGACAACTTCGACGATGCACCGGTGGACTTTCACCGCCGGATACGCCGGGGGTACAGCGCCCTTGCCGCCGCCGACCCTGAGGGCTGGCTGGTGCTGGATGGTCAACGTCCCGCCGAGGAGCTGGGGCGGGAGATATGGAGCAAGGTCCAGGCCCTTCTCTGATACACAATTAATCAGGCACAGAAAAAGACCCTCCTGTTCAGGAGGGTCTTTTTATTCTTCGCTTATGAAGTAGGTCTAGTCGTCGGCCGGTGCAGGCTCGAGGGCCTCCAGCTTGGCGTCGATGACCTGGCGCATCTCCCGGACCCGCTTCAGGTCGGGATAGATGTTGCCTTCACCCTTCTTGTCGAAAATCCGCTCACCATTGAAGAACACTTCCATGATGCCCTGACCCCGGGGGGAAATGGCAATGGCGGCATCCTTGCCGTAGTGCCGGAAAAACTCATTCGCCATCCACGTGGCGACAGCGTGGTGCTGTCAACTTACGCAGTAGGTAATCTCTAGTTGGAACTTGCCTTCCATTTGGTTCCTCCGAGTGCCCAAAATTTGATTAAACCCTAGTTTAGCGTATAACTCCGGCAAGTCAACCCATGCCAGGCACAAATCCCCGCTGAATATGCCTGCTGGGCCGCCTAGGCTGATTGATCGGCCTAAATACGGGCGATCACCTGCTCACCAAAGCGGCGGATAAGGTCGTCGGTCTGGGAGCTGATGGCCAAAATCAGCAAATTGTCCACGCCTGCGTCCCGTATGTCCTGTACCTTGGCCAAACACTCGTCGGGAGTGCCGGCCACGGCGAACCGCTCGGCCAGAAAGTCCGTTAAACCCAGCTCGTCGCTGAGGGCCTTGTTGCGCGTTTCTCCCAGTTGTTCGTGCTCCGAGGTCACGTACTCGCCCTGGAGCACCCTGACGGCCTCCTGGAGTTCCTCTGGGACGTTCTTGCCTTTCAGGGTGTGCCGGAAGGCGTGGTGCCCCGAAGCCGCCAGGGCCATCTTGATCTCGTCGATGGCGTCATCGTGGTTGTCCGATATATTGCACTTGGCGAAGGCCCAGACTTTGGCTGAACCTTCCGGCCTGCCCGCCGCCCGTTCCCCCTCCCTGATCCGGGCGATGGTGTCGGCCAGCACGTCCTTGGTCAGCCCGGAATGGACAATCACGGCGTCGGCGATGCCGCCGGCCATGGCAAGGGTGCGCGGCCCCTCGGCGGACATGACCAGGGGAATCTGGTTGTTGGACCATTTCACGTGTATGGACCGGCCCTTGTAATCGACGGACTCGCCGGCAAGCAGTGTTCGCATGGCCTGCATGTATTCGTGGAGGTCGGCCAGTTTGGCCGGACGCAAGCCCAGGTTCAAGATGGCGCTGTCGCCGCTGCCGATGCCGAAGTAGGCGCGGCCTCCGGAGAGCCGGTTGATGGACGCGATGCCCGAAGCCGCCACGGCCGGGTGCCGGGTCAGGGGGTTGGTCACCGTGGGGCCCAGATGCACGCGTTCGGTGGCGCTGGCAATGACTCCCAGGCTCACGTACAGCTCGGGCCACAATGATTGGGAGTCGGGCACCCCCACGTAGTCGAAGCCAAGGTCCTCGGCCATCTTGGCCCTGGTGGCCAGTTCGCCCAGGTCGTCGGGGACCAGAGATACTCCAAAGTTCATGCGCTCTCCTCGGCGGTTACCAGATTGGGTGGGGTGGTTGAAGCCGCCGGGCTGGCCCTACGCGCCAAAAACCGGGACTGTCTTAAGCAGGCAATAGCGTAAATAAGGATACAAAGGCCTAAAGCTGACTCGGGGACTTCATCTCCCCGGGGGCCGGAATTGAAATGGTCCATCACCAGCCGCGGGAAGTTGGCCGTCTGCCAGATGTCGCCGGCCCGCCAGACCATGATCAGCAGCAGGGCAGGGGCCATCATCGCGGATGGCAGCACCAGCCTCATCCGGTCGCTGAGCCCCCTGCTGTTGGCGGTCAATCGCCAAAAACCCCCGGCCAGGCCGATCACGCTGCCCCAGAAGAACAGCTCGAACATCACGTTGTTGCCGAAGGTGAAGTTGTGTAAGGTCGTCTCGTTCTGGACGTTGATCTCGCTCAACGCCTCAGGCGTGCTCCAGCCAACGATCCGCTGTCCCCAACTGATCTCCTCCATGCCGCCCAGGAAGAGACCCACCGCCAGGGTCAGATAGAAGTACCTGACTGGGGAGTGCTGGGTGTTCTTCAAAGACCAGGCAGCGGCGCCGATTGCCAGGGCGCCGGCCATGTAGGCGAACACTGACCACCATTCGCTGAGACCGTCCTCGCTCTCCAGCCACTCGACTTCCAGATAGGTACGGAGTGTCCAGTGGGCCACCACAGCGAAGATCAACACGGCGACAAAAGCCAGGAAGAAGGTCCGACCGTGTCGGTCCCAAGGGAGGAGTTCGTCCTCGCCGTTGGACAAAACGGGGCGGAGCAATCGCGTGATGGCGGAGAGGACGGTCCCAAAGGCTATGGGTAGGCACACTATCGCGGTGACCAGTCCGGCCCAGCCCCAGGTTTGGATACCGTCACGCACCATGTCCGCGGACTTGGTCGATAGGGTGTTGGGGCCGGAGACGGATGCTTCGACCAGCCAGGTGACGCCGCCAAAGACCGTGTCTTGAAACGCCAGAAGGAACAGCCCCAACACCAGGCCGAACAACCCCATCCCAGCCCACAGAGCGGAAGCGCTGACGACGGACGGGGGATGGATTTGTTGGGATGTGGCGGCCATGGCTAACCAGGCGGTGGGTTATTGGTAGATCTTCCGGGGGCCGACGGTCTTGATGTAGCCTTCCAGGTTGTAGCGGGTCTCGGATATGGAATCGCCGCCGAACTTCTCCATGAAGGCATCGGCCAACGTGAGAGCGACCATGGCCTCGCCGACCACGCAGGCCGGTGGCGCCTGGCAGACGTCGGAACGCTCGAAGTGGGAAAGCACCTCTTCCCCTGTATCCAGGTCTACGGAGGGTAGGGGCGTGACCATGGTGGGGATGGGTTTGATCCCGAAGCGTGCCACCAGGGGCATGCCGTTGGTCATGCCGCCTTCGGTCCCGCCCAGGCGGTTGGTGTTTCGCTGCCAAGGCCGATCTGGGTCGGTCACGGGAAGTATCACGTCGTGCACCTGGGAGCCGCGCTGCTCGGCCACCTCCCAGCCAGGCCCGATGGAGACGGCCTTCACCGCGTTGATGGACATGAGGGCCTGGGCCACCAGGGAGTCGATCTTCTTGTCCCAACTGACGTGGGAGCCCAGCCCGATGGGGACGTTCTCCACGATGATCTCGCAGGCGCCGCCCACCGTGTCGCCGGCTTCCTTGGCGGCGTCGATCTCGGCGGCCATCTTCAAGGCAGCGTCGGGGTCGGCGCACCGAACGGGGGACTCTTCCACGGCCTCCCAGTCGATTTTTTCAGGCGGCTCGGCGTGTACTGGGCCGATGGAAATCACGTGACTGCGCACCCGCATGCCGAACTCTTCCAGCAGCTTGATGGCGATGGCCCCGGCGGCCACCCTGCCGGCGGTCTCGCGGGCGCTGGAGCGTTCCAGCACGTTACGCACGTCGTCGAAGCCGTATTTCATAACGCCGGGCAGGTCGGCGTGGCCGGGACGGATACGGGTGACGCGCTGGGTCCTCGGGCTCTGGGGCGGTCCCACCAGCGGGTCGACGGCCATGGCCTCTTCCCAGTTGGCCCAGTCCTTGTTCTCCAGGTTCATTCCTATGGGGCTGCCCAGGGTGTGGCCGTGCCTGACGCCGGAGATGATCTTGGCCCGGTCCTGCTCGATGAGCATGCGGCCGCCCCGGCCGTAGCCCTTTTGACGGCGGGCCAGGTGCCCACCGATGTAGTCTTCGCTGATGGGCAGTCCGGCGGGGACGCCCTCCATGATGATGACCAGCCCCTGTCCGTGGGACTCGCCGGCGGTGAAAAATCTAACCATGAATCTTCCTGGGTGTTTTGTTAGAGTGAGGGTTGGCCCGTCCGGTGTGGCGGTTACGCGCCCCGGGAGGCCATTTCGGCGAAGGCGGCCTTGGACATCACGTCCACCGGCGCATCCTGGCCTGTCCACATCTGGAAGGACAGCACTCCCTGATAGATCAGCATGTGGAGCCCGCCCAGAGTGACGGCCCCGGCGGCAGCTCCCTCTCGGAGGAAGGGAGTTTCCAACGGATTATACACCAGGTCATTTACGATGGCCGAAGCTGGAATCTGGGCTGCGGACAGGGGTGAGCTGTACTCGTCGGGCCCGTGGGACATGCCCACGGATGTGCAGTTGACGATGAGGTCTGCCGATGCGGCAGCCCGGGTCAGTGGGTCGCCGGAAAGGGGGACGGCTTCGGCTTTGATCCCATTTTCCTGGGCCAGTTGGCGGAGGGTCTCAGCCCGTTTCAGGGTGCGGTTGGCGATCACCAGCGAGTCCACTCCGCCCTGGGCCAGGGCCAGCAGGATGCCCCGGGCGGCCCCGCCAGCACCCAGTATCAGGGCGCGGGTTCCCGTGGCGTTGTAGCCGGTCTCCACCTCCAGGGCCCGGAGGAAACCAGGCCCGTCGGTATTGTGGCCTGTCAGGCGTCCGCCCCGGTTCACGATGGTGTTCACGGCGCCGGCGGCGGTGGCCCATTCGTCCACCTCGTCCAAAAAGGGAATCACCGCCTGCTTGTGGGGCAGGGTGATGTTGATTCCCCAGGCGTCGGGGGCGCGCAGTCCAGCTACGAAATCGCCCACTTCCTCGGGCGCGACTTCCCACTTCTCGTAGGTGGCGTCGATGCCCAGGTGGTCCAGGGCGGCCTGCTGAAAGATGGGCGAGATGGAGTGCCCGATGGGGTAGCCGATTATGCCGAGGCGTTGGGTCATGGGACTGGGAGGCAGGGCCTAACCGGCCAGCTGCTCCAAAATCTCGTTCAGGTGTTGCTGGCGCTTTTTCAGGTCTTGGAGGCGGGCCTGCTCGGTCTCCACCACTTCCGGTTTGGCCTTCTCACGGAAATTGGGGTTGGCGACCAGCTTCTCAACCCGGTCCATGTTCTTGACGCACTCGCTCAGCTCGGAGCGGAGGCGGTCGTGCTCGGCGCTCAGGTCGACCACACCCTCCAGGGGCAGCCGCACGATGAGGGGGTTCACCACCAGGGTGACGCCCTTGAGGAGGTTGTTGCCTGATGAGCCGTCCGCGACTATGTGCAGGGGCTCGATGCGGGAGAGGGCGCGAATGACCTCGGCCTCTTCCTCTATGGGGCCCTGCATGCCGTTGGCTTCCACCTGGGCCTCCAGGCGTTGGCCGGCGGGGATGCGGAGTTGAGCGCGGGTGTTGCGCACGGCGCGGATGGCCTGCATGACCAGCCCAATCTCCTCCTCGGCTTGGGCGTCGTCGCGGCGAGTCTTCACGGAGGGGTAGTCCGCCACCATGATGGATGCGGGCAGGTCGCCTTCCCTGGGCAGGCTCTTCATCAGGCTCTGCCAGATCTCTTCGGTGATGAAGGGCATGAACGGGTGGAGCAGGCGCAGGGTACGTTCCAATACGTGGGCCAGCACTGGCAGGGGCGAGGGGCCTTCACCGGAGCGGGTGCGGATCTTGGTCATCTCGATGTACCAGTCGCAGTAGTCGTTCCAGATGAAGTCGTAGAGCTTCTGCTGGGCGTCGCCGAGCTCGAATTTACGTAGGGACTCGTTGACCTCGGCGGTCACCTGGTCCAGTCGGCTGATGATCCAGCGGTCCTCGCGGTGCGGGACGTCCTTCAGGTCGTACCAGCCCTCGAGACCGGACTTGCCCTCCAGCCCGGATATGACGAACCGGGAGGCGTTCCAGACCTTGTTGGCGAAGTTCCTGGCCGCTTCCAGGCGGTTCTCGCCGAAGCGCAGGTCGTTGCCCGGCGCGGTGCCGGTGGTGAGGGCGAAGCGCAGGGCGTCGGTGCCGTACTTCTCAACCAGTTCCAGGGGGTCCAGGGTGTTGCCCCTGGTCTTGCTCATCTTGGCGCCGGTGGCGTCGCGTATCAAGCCGTGGAGGAACACGGTGCGGAAGGGCACCTGGCCGGTGTTCTCGATGCCCAGCATTATCATCCGGGCCACCCAGAAGAATAGGATGTCGTAGCCTGTCTCCAGCACCGCCGTGGGGTAGAAATAGTCAAAGTCCTCGGTCTGGTCGGGCCAGCCCAGGGTCGAGTGAGGCCACAGTCCGGAGCTGAACCAGGTGTCCAGCACGTCGGCGTCCTGAACGATGTCCGAGCTGCCACAGCTTTCGCACTTGTCGGGGTCTTCGATGGTAACCGTCATGTGCTCGCAGGCCGAGCAGTACCAGACCGGGATGCGGTGTCCCCACCACAGTTGGCGGCTGATGCACCAGTCCCGGATGTTCTCCAGCCAGTTGAGATAGACCCGCTTAAAACGCTCGGGCACAACGGTGATGTCGCCGTTGGCCACGGCGGCGTAGGCCTTGCCGGCGATGCTGTTCGGCTGGTCGGGGCCGCCCAGGTTCACGAACCACTGGAGGCTGACCAGGGGCTCTACCACGGAGCTGCAGCGCTGGCAGTGGCCCACCGAGTGGCGGTAGTCTTCCACCTCGCCCAGCAGGCCCAGTTGGTCCAGTTCATCCACGACCTGCTGCCTAGCGTCGACGCGGTCCACGCCCTGGTACTTTCCGGCCGCGGCGGTCATGCCGCCGTCCAGGCCGATGACGTTGAAGACTTCCAGTCCGTGGCGCTCGCCGATCTCAAAGTCCACCGGGTCATGGGCGGGGGTTACTTTCAATGCGCCGGTACCGAACTCCCGGTCCAGGGCGTCGTCGCCAACCACAGGGATGGGCCGGTCCATGATGGGCAGCACCACGTTCTTGCCCACGATGTGACTGTAGCGGTCATCTTCGGGGTGGACGGCCACTCCGGTGTCGCCCAGCATGGTCTCGGGCCGGGTGGTGGCTACTGTGATGAACGAGTTGGGGTCGTCCTGCAGCGGGTAGCGAATGTTGTAGAGCTTGCCGTCAATGTCCTGATAGTCGACTTCCAGGTCGCTAAGGGCAGTGGCGCAGCGGGTGCACCAGTTGATGATGCGCTCGTGGCGGTAGATACGGCCCTTCTCGTAGAGGTTGACGAAGGTGGTGCGGACGGCCTTGGACGGGCCGGGGTCCAGGGTGAAACGGTGGCGTTCCCAGTCGGCGGATATGCCCAGCCGGCGGGACTGCTCGTGGATGATGCCGCCGTACTTGCGGACGTGCTCCCAGACGGTCTCCACGAACTGGTCGCGGCCCAGGTCGTGGCGGCTGGTGCCCTCGGACGCCAGTTGGCGTTCCACGGCCCATTGGGTGGCGATGCCGGCGTGGTCGGTGCCCGGCAGCCAGAGGGTGGGGACGCCGGTCATGCGCCGCCAGCGGGTCAGCGCGTCCTCAATGGCCTTTTCCAGGGCATGGCCCAGGTGCAGCTCCCCGGTGACGTTGGGCGGGGGCATGATGATGACGTAGGGCTCTTTGCCCTTTTCGATGGTGGCGTTGAAATAGCCCTTGGACTGCCAGTCCTCATAGATGCGCTGTTCAACGTCGGCGGCGTTGTAGGCGCTGGGCATTTGGGAGGAAGTCATCGCCGGAAATTATCTCCAAGACCGGGGCGGCACCAAGCGGTGGGACCGCCGCCGAAAAAAGTGCAACAAGCTATCAGCCAATATAACATCGGCCCTTAATGAGCGTCCATTGGACTTTTGGGGGCCGGGCGGCCCGAAATTTAGGATTTACGCCTGATTTCACGCCTGAAAATGGGCATTTGGCGTTCTAAGGCGATTTAACGGGGTCTGAACGGGAAAGTTGGCGCCGAGGTCGGCTTGGGGGATTTTTCGGACAGTGATTTTGCCGGAAAAAGGGACGCTCAATGGTTAATGGTTGGCCCGGTGGCCCTGATGACTTTTTTGGAGTTGCTCCAACCGCTTGATGGCTTTTCTGGTGTCGCTGGCCACCCGGGCCGGGTCCCAAAGATTGATGCGGCGTTTGTGTAGCCAGTAGGTGAATTCTTTAAGGTCGGATAGGGAGAGGTTGCGGCGGCGGTCCTTCTTGGTTTCCTTTTGAAATGTCTTTAGGAGTTCGGTCCGGGGCTTGCCATACAGCCGGTTGAAGGCCTCTTCGGTCAGTTCTTCGGTGTCGGGGTAGCTGCGGGACATGTGTCTCTTGCGCACTTCCTCTTCCGCCGCCAGTTGCAGGGCCTCTTCCAAAACGACGCCATACCGGTAGTTCATATAGGCCCGGTACTTGCTGGTGCCCAGGAAGTGCCGGAACTGTTCTTCGTCCACGTTGTCCAGTATCTGGCCGTCGAAAAGGAGCCGCTCCTTGTCCTCAATTGGCACTGCCCCGTCGACATCGGCGAATAACCGTTCGGCCAGCAGCAGCCAGTCAAATGCCTCGCCCTGAAGTAGATAGCGGTATTTGCGGCCGTCGATGGTTTCCTCCGGCAGGGTCCAGAGCCCCATGGCCTCCACCAGCGCCCGCTGCCAGGGAGCTCCCGCCGCTAGGGCAGTCCGCAGATGCAGCAGAGCTTCTGGGACCCGGTGAGTGATGGCCGCCTCCCCAACCGGTCCGCCGTCCTGCTCTACAACCTGGCTCCACTCCTGGGGTTGGGTCATTTTCCGGCCCCTTGGCCGCGCCAGGCATCGAATATATCCAACCTCTGGGGCTTGGGCGCCCGGATGAACTCTAAGAACATGTCCCTGGGCATGGTGTTGAGGATGTCATTTGGGCGGCACCAGGCCCTTCGGGCCACTGCGACGCCGAACCGGCGCTTGCCCAGGTGGGTGTGGTGGTGGGAGTCAGTGTTGATGACCAGGGGCACGCCCAGTTCACGGGCCCGGTAGGCGTGGGAGTCCTTCAGGTCCAGCCGCTCGGGGGAAGCGTTGATCTCCAGGGCGGTACCCGTGTCCCGGGCGGCCTGGAGTACGGCCTCCACGTCGAATTCCACGGGTTCACGCTGCCCCAGCAAGCGGGTGGACAGGTGGCCGATGACGGTGACTGATGGGTGTTCCATGGCCTGAATCATGCGGGCGGTCATGGTGGCTGAGTCCTGGCCCATGGCCGAGTGGACCGATGCAACGACCCAGTCCAGTTGGGCCAGAATCTCGTCGGAGTAGTCCATCTCGCCGCTGGCGCGGATGTCGCACTCGGAGCCGCAGAGGATGGTGATGTCGTACTTGGCCTGGATCTCCCGCAGTATCTGGATCTGGGACTCCAGACGTTCGTTGGTCAGGCCGTTGGCCACGCCCAGGCCCTGGGAATGGTCGGTGAGGGCCATGTATTCGTAGCCCTGGGCTGCTGCTGCCTCCACCATCATTTCGATGGGGTCGTTGCCGTCGCTCCATTCGCTGTGCAGATGCAGGTCGCCCTTCAGGTGGGACTCATCAACCAGCGAAGGCAGGTTGTCTGCCAGTCCGGCGTCCAGTTCGTAGAGGCCGGTGCGTAACTCCGGAGGCGTCCACGGCAGGCCCAGGCGTGCGTAGAAAGACTCTTCGTCGGCGAACTCTTCCACCTGACCGGTCTCGGTGTTGGTGATGCCGTATTCGTTCAGAGACAGGCCCCTGCGGTTGGCGTAGTCGCGCAGCCGGATATTGTGTTGCTGGCTGCCAGTGAAGTACTGGAGCAGTGCGCCAAAGGACTCTGGTTCGCCGATCCTGAGGTCGATCTGGATTCCCGACTCCACAACCACGCTGGTCTTCTTGGGACCGTGGACCAGGATATCTTTCACCATGGGGAGGGCGACCAGGGCGTCGCCCACGGCCTCTGGGTCGGGCGCGGTGCCGATGAGGTCGATATCGCCGATGGTCTCTTCCCAGCGGCGCAGGCTGCCGGCGGGGAACATGGGGCCTATGTCAGGGCACTTTTCCCGGAGAGCGGCCATGACTTCCTCGGCCACGGGCAGGGCTTCTCCGATGGGCGTGCGGTCGCCCATGGTCTGGACGGCCTGGATGTGGCGGAGGATGTTCTCGGCGGCCCGCTTGCCCATGCGCGGCAGTGAGGCCAGACGGCCGTCTGCAGCGGCCTCGGCCACGCCCTCCACCGTGCTGATGCCCAGTTCCTGGCTGATGGCCATGGCGGTCTTGGGGCCGATGCCGGGGATATTTTTCAGTTCCAACACGCCTGGAGGGAGTTCTTCCAGCAGCTTCTGGTAGGCGGAGACCTGGCCCGTTTCTATGTATTCGGCGATCTTCTCGCTGATGGCTTTGCCGATGCCGGGGATTTTGGTCAGGTCTTCGCCATTCTCCAGGGCCTGACTCAGGGGAGAGGAGAGTTGCTCGATGGTCCGGGCAGCCCGTTGGTAGGCGCGAATCTTGAAGACGGTGTCGCCCTTCATCTCCAGAAGGGTCCCCAGGTCTTCGAATAACTCGGCTATCTGTTGGTTGGTGGGGGACATGATGGGGTCAGTCGGCGGGGCTGCCGTGTATCCCCTGGACCATCTGGCTCATGAATTCAGACAGGTGGCGAACGCCACCGATGG
>CEVA01119138.1_pt1 | contig 11380 bp, 5 predicted proteins | sample 361521 | NCBI WGS metagenome assembly CEVA01 (sample SAMEA2622823, study PRJEB7988) | marine metagenome | isolation source: saline water (ENVO:00002010), including | reverse complement strand
TCGGTGAAAACCGTCTCCAATGGACCATCGTCCGGGATCTCGTGGGTCCCGAAACCCAGCACGACCACATCACACGATGCGTCGGGCAGTGGCAGCGTGTAGTCGTCGGTTCCGGAGGAGTGGATTCGCGGATGATGTGTCGGGGCGCATTCCAGATCACGGACGTCACGGATGGCAATCTCGTCGGGGTCGCCCTCAACTCCCCAGCAGTCCACGCTATGAATCTCTGCCTCCGGCAGCAGGTCGGCCAGGATGTAGCTGTGGCGGTAGGTGCCGATATGTATGTCCGCGACAACCGCGGCATCGGTCGTACCGGATTCCCGCAACAACTGGTGGATGTACCGTTTGCCGGGATGGCCGTACATGCGGTACATCCCCACGACGAGCGAATAGCCCAGGTAGAACAGGGAAACGGTTCCGGCTCCCAGGGCGGCGATTTTCATGAACTTCACATCGAAGTACAGCGCGACAAACACCATGGGAATTCCCAGGGTGGCCATCAGGAGACAGTAGATCTTGAAGTAGTCACGGCGGCTGACATAGAGAGCCCGCCCATAATACCACCAGGGACTTGGCTGCCGGTCCGGTCGCGTTGCCGGGTACATGTGCATTCGAGGCGACGGGGAATTCATAGGATGTGCCAGGAGACGAAAGGAGGTTCGAGAACCAATAGCCGTGAGTCTATCAGAGGTGATCTTGCGACGTGGCCGGGAATGTTTCGCCAGGACGTGGATGAATCCGTTCTCTTCTCCTCGTGACCCGGTTGGCTCAACCCGGTCCCGAATCAGGGCCGGCCGATGGCTTTCCTGGGCAGGACACGTCGCCGGATCTGTCCGTCCTGGCCGGCCACCAGGATGCTGCCATCGGACGGGTGGACGGCCAGCGTGTAGGCCCAGCCTTCCAAAGCCGGGATGGTCCCGGTGACTTTCACCGTCGACGGATCCACCACACGAACCTGACCGTCTGTGCAGGCGACCACCACGCGTGAGCCGTCTCCCAGCCACGCGGCATCCAGTGGGCGGGATTTCAGGCGAGCAAACCGAACCATGCGACCGATCGTTGGTTGCCAGAGTCGGACGGTGCGGTCGGCACTGACCGAGGCCACCATGGGCAGTCCTTCGGTCTGCGGTCGCAGTGCCAGGTTGTGGATGCGTCGCGTGTGAATGTTCAGGCTGCGAGTCAATTCTCCCGAGCCGGATTTCCAGACCCGCAGGCTGCGGTCGATGCCCGCGCTGACCAGCGTGTTCTCTTTTTTCAGGAAGCAGAGAGATGTGACGCCACGCGAGTGACCCTGCAGGCGGCGAACCGGTGATCCGGTCCTGGTGTTCCAGATGGTCACGTTGTGGTCCAGGCTGGCGGCAGCCAGGGAGGATTCATCGATCCAGCACAGGCTCATCACCGAATTGCCGTGGCCATCCAGGACCGACAGCGATTTCCCGGACGGCCAGGAGAAGATCTCGACGGAACCGTCCTGCGTGGGAGCGCCTCCCCCTGCGGCCAGGCGATCCCCCGAGGAGGAAAAGGCGATGTCGTGGAGATTGACGGTTGCCGCCGCGATTGTCCTGAGTTGTTTCAGTTCGGGCCAACTGTACACCTGCACCCCGGCTTGCGAGCAGGTGATGGCCGATTTCCCATCGGGTGCAAATGCGACAGATGTGATCGGCGGCTTGGCAGCGCTGGCCCAGTTCACCAGCAATCCCAGGCACAGACCCAGCACCGTGCCGGGACCAGTTTTCGAGTTCAACATCATGATGTGTCGTGGCACGTGTTTGTCGGTTTCGAAACAGCGAGGCTATCCGATCAATTCGTCAACAACCCGGGCACCGTCCCGGGCGATGCGGACCGGACGGCCGTCGGCGGTGTGCAGTTCACGATGTGGGTCGATTCCCAGCAGGGTGTAGATGGTCGCGGCGAGGTCGGAGGGCGTGACGGGACTGTCTTTTGGAGATTCTCCCAGCACATCGCTGCTGCCGACGACCTGGCCGCCTCTTGTTCCACCACCGGCCAACGCGACACTGAACACGTTGGGCCAGTGATCGCGTCCTCCGGCCGGATTGATTTTTGGCGTGCGACCGAACTCGCCCATCACGACCACCAGGGTCTGGTCGAGCAGATGCCGATCGGCCAGATCGCCGATCAGTGCCGTGAGTGCCCGATCGAGGCTCAACAGGGGGGCATTTTTGTCACCGGGATACCGTTCTTTCAGCTTGATGATGTCCTGGTGCGAGTCCCAGCCGGTGTTGTTCACGGTCACGAAAGGAACACCACGTTCAACGAGTCGCCTTGCCATCAGGCAACTCTGGCCAATATCGCTCCCAAAACCGTATCGTTGCCGGACCGCGTCTGGCTCCTCGGACAGCGAGAAGGCCTGCTTGGCCCTGGGCGATGCAATCAGGTTGTAGGCTCGCTCGAGGTCCGGATCGCTGACAGCGAGGGGGGCGGCATCCTGGCCGCGACTGAATTCGTCAAATGCCCGCACGATCTGCCGGCGACGGTTCAGACGCGTCAGGTCGAGGCCCCGGTAGAAGTCGAGGTCGCGGACCACAAGATTCGACCTGTTGGCACCACGTCCCCGCGACACGCCTCCGACGGAAAACGGCCGGGTGGCGGCAGGCAGGTAGCCGTTGCCGGAGACCTTTCCGGTGAACCTGGGGACGGCGATGTTGGGCGGCAGCACGCCCGTCGACGGGTTGAGGTGGGCGACCGTGGCGCCCAGGGTGGGGTAGGCCAGGGCCGGTGACGGTTTGTAACCGGTCATCAGGTAGTGTGTGCCAAAATTGTGTTCGCCCAGTGGAGAGGTCATCGAGCGAATGATCGACAACTTGTCGAACATCGTGGCGGTCCGCTCGAAGCACTCGCTGATCCGGACTCCAGGCACGCTGGTCGCGATAGTCTGCAGTGGTCCCCGCACCTCCTCGGGAGCATCCGGCTTGGGGTCGAAGCTCTCGATATGGCTGGGACCACCGTCGAGCCAGATCAGGATGCAGGACTTGGCCCTTTGGGTCGTGGATGGTTCGTCTGCAAACACGTGTTGCAGACGAAAAAAATCTCCGAGCCCCAATCCGAGAGCCGTGAGTCCGCCAACTCGCAGCAGGTCACGACGGGTGACACCGTCGCATCGTTGGAGGCTTTTCATGAGATGGTTTCCCCGTCTGGCAGCGGCCGGTTTTGGGCAGACGCTGATCAAGCGTGTCCGTTTCAATGGTTCGTGACGAATTCCCGGCAGGTCAACAGGCCCCACACGAAGTCCTCGAGGAATTCTCGTTTTCCTGCGACCGAGGTGATGGCGTCCAGTTGGCTGGCCCAGTGTTTTGCTTCCTTGTCACTGGGATGGCGATTGAGTGCCACCAGGTAGAACTCGCTGACGATCTCTGTGTGTGGCTTGCCGGCTGACAGCAATTTGCTCAAGCGGCTGCCGGGAACTCCGATGCGGGCATTGATCAACGGCCCGTTGAAGAGATGCAGTTTCTGGGGCAGGCCGCCGGTGGCCGGTGCCGTACTCTCGCACGATTCGTCACGACCGCAGCGGCCGAGAATGTCCAGCGATCGCGAATTCGTCTTCGGGTTGATGAGTGTCACGGCACGTGTGCCGGAAGGTTCGTCTCCGTACTGGTCGGGCACGCCCAGCACATCCGAGATGGCGTCAGCGAGCACCTCGGGTTCCAGGGGTTGCCGGACGGTGTGCGAGTAGAACCGGTCGTCTGTCCGGTTTCCTGGGACCGCATTGGCACTGCGGGCGTAGGCGGCACTGCCGGCGATCCGTTTCAGCGTGTGCCGCAGCTTGTAGCCATTCTTGACGAAGTCGTCGGCCAACTTGTTCAGCAGCACGGGATGCGTGGCCGGATTCGTGGCCCGGAAGTCGTCGGTGGGTTCAACAAGTCCGCGACCCATCATTCTCTGCCACAACCGGTTCACGATCGCCTTGGCGAAATAGGGGTTGTCCGGTCGGGTCAGCCATGTCGCCAGTTCGGTTCGTCCATCGACTGTCTTGTTGGAGAGAAACTGCTCGCCGGGGATACGGGGAACCGCGTCTTCGAGAGTCCTGGGATGAATCACGCGGCCGCCTGGCTTGAACTCGATCACCCGCCCGGTTTCGATCCTGGCAAAGATCGCCGAGAGCCCGTGGTAGTCGTCCTGCGTCCAGCGGTCGAGCGGGTGGTTGTGACAATTTGCACACCGCAAACGGCTGCCCATGAACAACTCGCTCATGAACTCGGCCTGTTTTCGCGGATCCCCGGCCGTGCGATAGAAATTGGCCGGCCCGTTCTTGTGCGTGTCCCCGGTGGAGAGGATCACGTCTCGGGCCAACTGGTCGAAACCGGTTCCGCGCCGGACCTGGTCGGCGAGCCACCGGTGGTAGGTTGCTGCTCCCTGGGTGTCGTCCGCCTGGGGACGGATACGCAACAGCTTCGCCAATTGCAGGGTCCAGTACTCGGTGAACGCGGTTGATGTCAGTAGCCGGTTCCTCAAGACGGTGCGTTTCTTCGGATTGGGGTCGGCCAGGAAGGACCGGGTCGTGGCGGTGGTCGGCAGGCGTCCGGTCAGGTCGAGTGTCAGTCGGCGGAGGTAGGAGGCGTCATCGGTGGCCGGGGAAAGGGGTAACCCGAGAGTGGCCAGCGAATCGAGAATCTCATCGTCGATGAAGCCGTGGCTGGGTTCTCCGGCCAAGTCGATCCGCGAGTCTGTCAGGGGAACGATGAATTCGATCGGCACGACCTGGGTCAGGTAGCGGGCGACGACGATGTGTCGTCCCCGTCGCAGCACCCGGGCCCTGGACGTCGCGGCGTCGATCGTGACAGCCGAAGAGTCTTCCGGCTGAAAGACGGTCCACCGCGTCACATTCCTGCTGCTCCCGTCGGAGAAATGGGCGGTGGCCTGCAACGAGACCGGTTGGTTGAGTGACTTGCCGAGATGTTTCTTGGGAGAGATCTCCACGCGTTCCAGGGTTCGTTGCGTGGTCAGCGTGGCTCCCTGGCGGATCCATTCCAGCAGGAGCCTGGTGCTGTCGTGGTCGAGGTCGAAACGTTCGCCTCCACCGTGCGTGATCGACTCGGTCGGCTTGAGAATGATCAGGCTCTGCTCGGGACGAGCGAGGTTGACGCGGCTTCCCTCGACCTGCCGGACCACGGCGTCGAAATCGGCCCGGGGATTGCCACCGAAGAGCGAGAGCTTGAAGCCACCGCGACCGATGGCCGCTCCGTGACAGGCTCCGGAATTGCAGCCGAACCGGGTGAAGACCGGGATCAGGTCGTTCTCGAAATCGATCGTCCTGTTTGCAACCTTCTTCGCCAGGGGAACAGTCTCCCGGGCGAATCCGGTTGAACCGAGACCAGCCAGCGCAGCCAGCACGATCAATGAGAAGTGGTTGAACTTCATCACTTGTGTTCCGCGGTCGAAAAGCGGCGTGGTTGGCGGGCGGCTACTTGCGTCGCAGTGCCTTGCGTGCCGCCCGGCCCTCTTCCTCGCTGAGTTTGCCGTCGCCGTTCTTGTCGAACCGCTTGATGATCTCCTGGCGAGACGGGCGTTTCTTTGGTGACTGGCCCCTGCGCATCGGAGTCGCATCGGCCTGGGGCTCGTTCAACCATTTCGCGACCGTCTCCCGTTTTTGACCGATGACGCCGGCGATGGCTCCCAGCACGTGGGGATCGGGATACAGCATGGATTGAGGGAACACGAAGTTGTGGGTGACTTTTCCGTCCCTGGCCACCACGACTGTCATCGAGATGGTCCGGTTCAGGCCCAGTGCTCCCGGACCGTCTCGACCATCCTTGGACGCCCCCATCTGAACTCCCGAGAGCCGACCACCAAATCGCTTGCCGAACTGTGACAGTCGGGCGGGATCGTCGCCGAGCAGGACCGCAGAGAGTTGGATCTCCTTGTTTGACTTCTCGACGATCTGAGAGAGAAATTTGGCGGTACCGAAAAGGCCACGGATCCCGACGCCATTCTCGTCCATGAAGATCAGCACCTGTGTTTTTCCGCCGGCCAGGCTGATGGGATCGAATACCTTGTCGACCTGCTTGCCATTCAGTCCGGTGACTTGGAAGGGGGGGATCTTTTCCCCCGGTTGTGGCCCGGAAAACACCTGCTTGCCACCGGCGGTCTTGAATTGTGCCGGGTCCTTGACCTCGACCTTGCGACCGTTCCTGTACCGCTGCTGCGTTCCACGATCGCCTCGACCAGGTGTTCGGTCGGCACTTCTCTCGGGGAAGGCGGTGAGATAGAGCTGCCCGGCTTCTTCGCGAGTCAGCTTGCCCTTTTCGACCAACTCGCCAAGTCGTTTGCGGAAGGCGATCCGCCGGTCTGCATCGGACGAACGAGTGTCAGGCCGAGCCCGCCCTGGGGTCTCACGGCTTCGCTTTGTGCTCCGCTTCTGTTGTGAACGAACTTCACCACGTTCCTCACCTTGCTTCTTGCGTTCAGAATCCTGTGAGAACGCGGTGGAACACAACAGGCCTGACAGCACGAAGACCAACGCAATACGGGGCATTCTTTTGGACCTTGGTTTCTCGTGGATTCGGACAGTCGGCACGGGTCAATTGTTTGTGGTGAGTTGAGTTTTCCGATGGACTCTTGACCGCATGCTACTTGTTGTCGCTACGGCTCTTTCCGTCGCTTTCGGGGAAAGCGATTCGAAAGAGTTCAATCGCCTCCTCTCCGGTCAGTTTACCCGCCGCCACCAACTTTCTCAGCCTCGCCCCGGTTTCCGTTCGGGCATCGGCCCCCTTTGTCCCCGTGGCGGGTTGTGGTGGTTTTTTCCTGGGTTGTGTTGTCTTGGGGGCGGGCTTCTTTTTCGGAGCATCTTGTGGCGTGCTGGATGCATAAAAAATGAAGTCGTTGCTGAACAACCCGCCGGGATTTTGAACCTGTAGCAGATGCATGCCTTCGTCAGGAAAGTCGGCCAGTGCGATTGTCACGACATCGCGGTTGATCTTGATCGAACCGGGCACGCGACGTCCGTCGACGACGACCTGGGCCCCTTTCTGGATGTGCCGACCGCTGATGGTCATCGAGGTGGCTCCGTCTCGCAGGACGGGAAACTTCTGCCGGCCGCGTTGTGGATGAATCGGCCCGGGAGTCCAAAGCGCTGGCTGGGGGTGATTGAAATCGACCCCGGTGCCAAGTCCAGCAGTGAAGGTCCCCAGGAATTTTCCTTTTGAGGCCAGGTCGATCAGTGCTTTTCGGGTGAACGACCGTCCCTTGCCACCCATTTCCATGTAGTGTCTGTCCTTGGCCTGGTGATGGAACACCAGGGTCACGGGGGTTGCCCTGGTGTCGTCGACGAACGCGCCGCTCCCCTGGAGGACGACGGCTTTCTCAGCGGCGGACAGTTCCAGCGCGTCCAGGAGATCGGTGGTCCTTTCGTTTTGGATCGAGGCCTGGCTGAGCGTGACCTGTCGGGCGAAAGATCCCGAGAATCCGGTGCTGTTCTCCAGCACCATGTCCCAGACCGGATCGAATCGTCGGCGGCTGCCCCATGACATTCGCCAGACACTGCGCTCGGGCGCACCCCGTTCGGCGATTCGGCGGTAAAAGTCAAAATCGATGATGTTCAGCCGCCCCTGCGGCAGGATCAACCAGCGATCGTAAGCACCTCGCCACGTGGGCGCGTCCATCCCGGTCCCGGGTGTGTTGGTGCTGACCTGGAACGGCATCCGGTGGCAGTCGCCACAGACGTTGGGCCGGCGTTTCCCCGGGTCGTTGTCTCCCTTGACGTGGAACAACTCGAATCCATTCCTTGCACGCGGCGACACCACGTTGGTGTACGCACGTCTCTGGGCGGGGGGATAGGTCACGCTGAGGATGAACTTGGCCATCGCATCCCGCTGGCTGGCCGTCAGTTCTCCCGCCTTGCCCTCGTCGTTCTTTGTCGGATCGCCGACCAACATCATCGTGTTGGCCAGTCCCCCGTCGATCAGGTGACGGGCACTGCTTTCGGGGTCGCCCAGGCGGCTGTTGGGTTTGACTCGCTTGCGGATGTTGGCACTGTTGTTTCCCCCGTAGGGGTCCCCGGGGATGCCATCCCAATGATACGGCTCGGTGTCGCGCAGTCCGCGGATCGGCATCGTCGAGCGTGGCATGATCTGGTTGCCGCCGGTGACGATCGGGGTGTTCAGCACCCACAGCAGTTGATCGGTGTGTCCGTCGGGATGACAGCTGGCACAAGAGTACGTTCCCGTGGTGGACGCGGCCGCGGTATTGAACGCGATCCGGCCGCTCTTGATCTCGGGGTCCGTGGGATCTTCCAGTCGAATCGTCTCGACGACTTCCAGCGAGGTCGGGTCGTGCACGTCGACCAGCGACACGGTGTTGGCGACGGCATTGAGGACCCAGGCCCTGGTCGCCTTGCCGTCGTCGGTTGATTCCAGCGAGATTCCTCGTGGCACCGCGTCGACCTGAACGCGTCCCAGCACCTGGCTCGTTTCGACGTCGATCGTGAAGAGCTTGTCGGAACCGGCAGCCGAGACAAACAGGGTGGTGTCGTCGTCGCTGACCTGGATCCCGTACGGCGTGGCCAGTGCCTGCCCGGCCTCCGGGTGCCTGGGTGGCAATGGCTCGAGGTCGATGAATTTTGGCTTCTGTGGCGTTCCGTCCCGGAAGGTGACACGGGTCACCTGGTTCAGGAAGGCGCGGTTCTCGAGTTCCTTCAACCCGTGTTTTTTTGTTCCCGATTTGCCATTGGCGTCGTTTCGGGCATCGGCCTGGGCGATGTACACGCGTCCCTTGGAATCGGCCGTGATGCCGTACAACAGGGTGCCCAGGGTGTCGACAGTCTTGACCAGCTTGTCCGTTCGCGTGTCGAAGACGTAGAGGTCGCGGTCCGGAACCCGGGGATGCTTGATGATGTCCACGACATGGCCAAGCGACAGCACGTTGTTGACACGGATCGAGTGCTGGTAGGCATCAAAGGTCTTGAGCTTGCCATCGAGTGGCTTGGCACCACCGGAGAGTTGTGTCTTGTTGTTGGATTCGAAGGGGATGACGTACAGCCTGTTCCCCCGGACGGTGATGGCCCGTGGGTCCTGGGCGGTGATGGTCAGTCGCCTGGTGATCCGGCGGTTGGTGACGTTGACCACGGCGATGGCATTTTCCGACGACAGGGCCACGTAGGCCTTCTGGTTGTTGGCGAATGCGATGCCAACCGGTTCGTCAAAGCGGGTGGCCCTGGTGGTGGGATCGAAATCCTGGACCGTCGCGACGACCTGGAAATAGGTCGGGCTGTCAAAGTCGGTGTCGATCACGCTGACCGAATCGGACACGTGATTGGCGACCCAGAGTTCTTTGCCGTCGGGTCGCATGGCCAAACCCACCGGGTCGACTCCGACGGGGATGCGGGCATGGATCTTGCGAGTGGATGCATCGATGACATCGACCGTGTCGGCCGGCGTGTTCGCGACGAAGACCCGTCCACCGCTGAAGGCGATCGGGGCCGCATGCGGACTCATGAACGACGAGTGCCCGACCAAGGGCTGTGTCCTGGACCTGGCCACAGCGGAAACAGTTGTCGAGGCCTTGCTGGTTCTTGGTTCTGCCTCGGCACGATCCTGGGCAAGGAAGATGCTCGCGCCAATTATGGTCGAGAGAGTCAGCGCAATAGCGGTTCGTGTCATTGCTGATGCCAGTCTCGCTGGGTGAGTGACAAAAAAACACAATTGCTTCAGGCGAAACGGATCCTGTTGATGCCGAGGCCGGACCCTCTGTGCAGTGTACTGCAAATGGCCTGAACAAAAAGGAGTGGGGGCTCCGGGGATGGCGGACGGTTGTGGGGTTACTGCGTGGCCGCGGTATTTGGTGTACCTTGGTGAAAACAGGTCTCCCGGACCGGATCTACTGATGGTATCTCGACTTTCCATGATCGACACCGCCTGGCTGCAGGTCCTGTTGGCGTTTTCGCTGAATGGCCTTGCAGTGACCGCTGCCGACAGGGAACCGGTGGTGGCCAGGAAGGGACAGTTTTTCGAGTCCAGGATCCGCCCGCTGTTGCTGGCTCGCTGTGGTGCGTGTCACGGAGCCCGGAAGCAGGAAGGAAAACTGCGAGTCGATCAACGGGAGCGATTGATCCAGGGTGGCGAGTCGGGCCGGGCCATTGTGCCGGGCAAGCCGGGGGACAGCCTGTTGCTAAAGAGGGTCACGTCCCGGGGTGACCAGCAGATGCCTCCCAAGACACGGTTGACGGACGCCGAGATCGCGGCACTGCGGCAGTGGGTGGCCGACGGAGCGACCTGGCCGACGGCGACGGGAACCGGGTCGCATCGAGACGGCGGATCGGTCCGGGTCGACGAGGTGCTGGCTCCGAACGCTGCCGAGTTGCTCAAGTCGCTGAAACTGTGGCTGCGGGCCGACAGCTTGAGAGTGGACGATGGCGCCGCCGTGGTGGTCTGGCCCGATTCCAGCGGCCGTGGACATGATCTGACTGTCACCAGGGGGGTCCGCGAAGGGGGAACCGGCACCGCCCCGGTCCTGGTCCACAAGAGCCGGATCAATGGTGGACCTGGCGTCCGTTTTGTTCATGGCAATGGGCTGGCCGCGTCACCGGACCGGAGCCTGGGGCTGACCGGTGATGCCGATTTCACCGTGGTCCTGGTCGGCCAGTTCGATTACGACAAGTCGCAGCGCTACGAGAGCGTCCTGATGGTGGGCAATCCGGCGCACGTGGGAAATCCTGGGAAACCCCTGTCGATTCTCATCGAACTGGAGACCGGCAAGAAGCAACTCGACCTGGCCGGGGGCCATTCACACGACGCCTCGATGGGGCCCGGTTCAGCGCAAGTCCTGTATGACCAGCCCAACATCCTGGTCATCACTCGCAAGAAGGGACCCTGGACCCCGGGCACCCGTTTCTGGCTCAACGGCGAATCGTCCCAGCAGGTGTGGGGCCGCGATCCGGTGGGTACCTCGGTCTTGCCCGATATTCAGATGCGACCCGAACATGGTGTGGCCCTGGGCAGTCCCCAGCAGTGGTCCGCCGGGTTCCGGGGCGACCTGGCCGAGGTGATCGTGTTTGACCGCGTGCTGAGCGATCGGCAGCGACGCGGGCTGGAGGCCGAACTCTCGGTGCGGCATGGAGTGGTCATGCCGCGGTTGTTCCAGGCATCCAAACGCGAGTTCACCGATGCGGAGAAGAACTACTGGGCGTTTCGGCCGGTCAAGACACCCCCGTCGCCGAAACCAAGGAACCCCGGGTGGGCCACCTCCGGGATCGATCCGTTCATCCAGGCCCGACTGGAAGCCGCGGGCCTGGAACCGTCGCCCCGGGCCGACCGGGTGTCCTTGATCCGTCGCGTGACGTTTGACCTGATCGGGTTGCCACCGACTCCCGAACAGATTGACGCGTTCCTGGCCGACAAGCGAGGCGACGTCCAGGCGCTGGGTGCGGTCG
>CEVA01054172.1_pt1 | contig 11387 bp, 5 predicted proteins | sample 361521 | NCBI WGS metagenome assembly CEVA01 (sample SAMEA2622823, study PRJEB7988) | marine metagenome | isolation source: saline water (ENVO:00002010), including | reverse complement strand
GGTGGAGGCGTCTACACGGAAGCCGGAACCTTCAAGGCGTATAATTCAACCTTTCAGAGCAATACCGCCTACCAATTCGCCGCCGGCAAATTCCAAGGTACGCCATCGTTCTATTGTTGCTTGTTCAAGTCTTCCACCACGACTGGAGGCAACAGCGCCATCGGTAAATCGTTGGAAGTAGTGGGAGGCGCCCAATTCCATTATTGTACCTTTGAGGAATCCCTTGGTTCCACTCTCTATATCGTGTACTCATCGGGCGAGCCGACTTTCAAGGGATGTCTTTGGACCGCGGCGTCTTCCGGCTTCAAGGGCACCAAGCACAATGATTCCGTGCAAGGGTCTTCCCCCGCTTCCACCGTATCCACCGACGCCTTGCCCACTGACCTGCATGACTTCGACAATGACGGCAATACAGTGGAACGTTTGCCGGTGGACTTGAACGGCAAGGTGAGAAATGACGATGCGAGCGACAATTTCGATAATCATGGAGCCATTTCGAAGGAAGCTGCGACCTTCACCACCTACACAGTCACCGTGTCGGGTATCAGCACTTCACCCTTGTTCGACGAGGAGGCTTGGGACGGGATCAAGGTCGGCAGTTCATCCACCACGCTCAAGAGCTTCGAGGCTCAAATCGGAGAATCGCCGGTGCTCAAGGCTAACCCTCCCACGCACTGGGAATTCGCCGGATGGAATGGCGATCCCTCCAGTCTGGGCGATTTGACTCTTCCCGCCGTGAGCGCTCCGGTGAGCGTCACGGCATCCTTCACCCCGATTGAGTACACCGCCACTTTGCTGTCGCCCCAAACCCTGATCACCGTGGGTGAACAAATCCTCGACGTGTCGGCTTCCTACACCGCTGGGGAATCAGGTACTGCGGAGTTCGACGGCGGACTGCAGGCAACAACTGGCAGCAACCCGAACTTGTTAACCGTGACCTCCATATCCCCGGAGGGATACCGCCTGAAGGACTGGATAATAAAGAAAACCACCTCCGACAACGTGGAGACCACGGTGAATGCATCGGAAAGCAATGGTGAATACAACTCAACCAGTCCTCTCGTTTTGAGTTGGGAGGCGAACTGGGAGATCACGCCCGTTTACACCATAGCGGTTTATGACCTTACGATCGAGGAATCCGTCACGAATTACAGCGACGACACGGCGTCTTTTCTCGCTTCCTTCGGTGGCACCACGGGTTTGGTCAACGGCTCCCAAGTGACTGTCGAAGTCAAGCCAAGTGAGGGCCACCAGCTGGAATACGTCACGATTACCGATGCCTCGGGGCAAGACCTTAACCACACGGCGCTGCTGGACGCGAACGGCAAAACCCCAGTCCTCAACTTGAGCGAGACGACCGGCGAGGGCACCCTGACTTTCGCCTTGGGGGGAGACATGGGATACGACGTCCGTATCAAGGGCTACTTTCTTCCCGTATCCTATCTCATCAACGTGGATGCCGTGATTGCCCAAGACGTGGAACCCCTGGACGTTCTGCCAGGCAGTGAATACACCATCACCAAAGTCGAAGGTGATGATCCCTTGCCCAACGGATGGTGGAAGAAGGGTACCGTCCTGAAGCTGGACGCGAACATCTTGTCGTATGCCACGGATCCCAACAAGATCGAGGTGACTTGGGAATTTGAGGGCACGAAGACCAAGGAGAAGACTTACTACCTGACCGTTGACAAGGCCCTTGATATTACGGTCAGTTTCAACATCGATCGCTACGAGTTGAAGCATAGGGTTTTCTTTGACGAAGGAAACGCCACCTACGTCGAATTGAAGTCTCAGTACCTCTATGACGACAACGTCAGTACGGCTGTTGAATTCGATGCCACGGGATATGAATTCAATGGCACTAGGTTTGCCGATGACCCGGACAACCTCGCTCCGGACTCTTTTATAATGAGAGACGACGTTATCCTCGAGACCCGCTTTCTCCGTAAGGAACACGTGGTCTCCGTGAGTGGATGGACGAAAGACGAAAACGGTACCCTCATTCCGGGCGGTGGCGACGTTGCCATCACTCCTCCTGGTTACAAGTTTGATCATGACGAACCGATTTCGCTTAAGGCGGAGCCCGACCCCTCCTATCAATTCGCCTATTGGCTCAAGGACGACAACGTCACCAAGTGGCCAACCGACCTCAGAAGTTCCGACAACCCAGTGTCCGTCGACCTGACCGAGCCGCTGACCCTGAAGGCGGTTTTCGAGCCTCGCCAGTATCAATTCAATTTCCTCTCCGAACCACGAAACGGAGGTGGTTGGTTCGCCGAGAACGTAAGCTTCGCCGATGGTACCACGGCCTTCTTCACTCATGGCGACGTCATAGAGATTCAAGCGGCACCCGCCGCGGGTTACGACATTAACGGATCCATTACCTTGGTGGACTTCGCAGGCGCTCCGCTTTCATACCAGTCTCATTCCGGCACCACCAAGAGGATCACCCTCACGGTTCTTTCGGATGCCAACGTATCGGCCGTATTCTCCAAGGATTACGGCGACTACGACGGGGATGGCTTGGATAATTACACGGAGAGCATCTATGGCAGCAACCTATACCTAAGCGACAGCGATGGCGATGGCATGGACGACAAGTGGGAAATTACCTACGGTCTCAATCCCATCGATCCCAACGACTCTCAATACGACGAAGATTACGACAATTTGACCAACTTGCACGAATACCAAAGTGGAACCTTTCCCCGGAATCCCGATTCAAATGGCGACGGCATAGTCGACGTCTACGACCCCAAGGATATTTCGGTAGCGTTGCAGGAAGGATACTTTTTCGTTCGCATCGACGTCGTGCCATTCGGCGCGGGTATCGTTACGGGGGAGGGTGCCTATGAAAGCAACGCCACCGCCTCCATCACCCTCTTCAAGGAAACCCCTGGTTACGTCTTCGTGAATTGGCAGGGCGATCTTTCCGGCAGCGATCGAAACGGTACTGTGTCGATCGATTCGAACAAGACTATCATCGCTAATTTCGCCTTCGACAACCGTGACAGCGACGGGGATGGCATAGACAATTATACCGAAGGCCTTTATGGCACCGATGCTTCCAAGACGGACACTGATGGGGACGGGATGCGAGACGACGTCGAGATCGCCGCTTTGACTGCCATTGCCGACCTTAACGTCACGGGTGTTTTCGATCCGAATAAGAGCGACTCCGCTTTCCTTTCATACTTAAGTGGTCTCAACGTTTCGACTGGCGGCGCAGGGGCGGACTCCAATGGGTCGAGCCTTCTCTACGACTTCATCAACGGCTGGTTTTACACCTCCGCCCATGGGTGGTCTTTTGCGGCTTCCAGTTCCTCGATGGTTTACAACGCCAACATGGCGACTTGGTTGAGTTTCCAGAAAGACAGCAACGCCAACTTCAAGATTTTGCAGTGGGACAAGCCGACGAGCCAGTGGGTCGATTATGGAAATTCTTCCGTCTCCGGGCATTACAGTTTGACCGTGACGAAGAACGTATCCGCGGGAGGTGAAGTTTCGCCAAGCAGTTCCTATCCTGCGGGGACTAATCTTCAAATCGAGGCGCGGGCGAATCCCGGCTATAAATTCATTGGATGGGAGGGCGACGTCATCTCATCCAGTCCATCCGTCACTTTCCCCATCAACGAGAACACCGCGGTGCAGGCCATTTTCCTTACCGATGAGCAGGTTTCCAGCCTCCTGGATGGAACGCAGGGCAACTGAATCATTCGCACCTTCTTGTAATGAGTTCACGCTCTACGATCATTTGTAGTCTGTTTTCCGTCGTTACCTTCTCGGTCCTAGGAGGGGTGAGCTCGCTGCATGCCGTCAACGAAGAGGACGTCAATACAGTCACGAGCTTTCCGCTGGCTTACGAAGACCTCGAAGAGAAAAGCGTCTATCACCAGAATAACCTGCGGCAAATTAAAAGCGATCTCAATGATTACGGGGATGAGGTGCATGATCTGCGCCGAAGGTTCGATCGTTTGTTTTACGACAAGGATACGAATTTACCCAAGGCCAAGAAGTTCGAGGTGGGCCAAAAAATCACTTTGCCTACCGGTGACCGCTCCTCCCGCGACAGGTTTGATGATTACGGAACGGTGCGACGTCCGGTCCGATCCGATTATCCCAAGCCAAGGTCAAGAAACGACCAAACCCCTTCCCCGCCCGTGGTGATCAGTCCTCAGGCCTCAGTAGAGAAGCGACCTCCCAGTGAACGGCCGCCGTTACCGAAGAACGACGACAGGCCTAACCAGCCCCTCGCCTCCAATGCTCGGCCTCAACCCGAGGACGAAAATTCTCCCCTTGCCATCATCGTGAATGATTCCTCAACCAGTGATTCCGGTAAAACCATCAACTTTCCCGTGACCGCCGTCGAGTCCACGAAAGACTCTCCTTCACGGAAATTCGATTATTACGTTCTACCCCGAATCGGCTTTGCAGTACCTACCGAAGGCGATGCGGAAGCAGGGATGTCCTTGGCAGTGGCTGCGGGCGTCATTCGGGGAGATTGGCGTTACGGTGTGGATTTCTCTTACCTGTCGAGCGAAGCCTCGTTCACCGAGAACATCATCGTCGGTAGCACCCCTTTTCCCCATCAGGGTGAATATGAGCATTCGGCTTACTCTTTTCTCCTGAACGTCACCCGGGAGATTGAACTCCCCGCCAATTGGATAGGGTCGATCGGCTTCGGTGTCGGTGGAGGCTGGAGTGTTTCCGAGAAAACGCTTCTAGTGAAATTGAACTCGGTGAAGGATTCCGGTTTTGCATGGCAGTTAGGATTGGGAGCCCGACGTCCATTCGGAGACTCCACCTCTATTTACCTTGGCTATCGTTACCTTGGCCATCCCTCCGTGCCGTCTCACAACTTCGAGGCGGGAGCCGAGATCGATTTCTGAATCCATGGCCGATGCTCCGCAGCGCGAGACGCCGGCGGGGGGCGAAGTCAAGGGACTGAGCCTTGGCAAACGACTGCTCGTTTTTCCCATTGCCTGTATTTTTCGACTTTGGCTGCGAAGCTTGCGCATGCGCTTGTCGGAGGAGTTTCGTTCCGAATTGGAGGACGTCGAACACCCTACCGTGGTCATCGTTTGGCACAATCGTCTCAGCGTCGCCGCGGAGTACGTCCGCCGCTTTCGTCGCGGTCGTCGGCTCTGTGGCTTAGTCAGCGGTAGCCGCGACGGCGCTTGGCTGGAGACTTTTTTCAGGGCGATCGGGATCCTGGTGACTCGCGGATCCCGCAAACGAAGAGGTTCGCAGGCAATAAGGGAATTGATTGGCCAATTGAAGGAAGGTCACGACGTCGGGATTACTCCCGATGGTTCACGTGGACCTTGCTACGAAGCCAAGCCGGGAGCTCTTCTCGTGGCCAAGGTTTCCAAGGCCCCCGTGTTGTTGTTGTCCTTCGAATTCTCTTCGGCCTGGCGCTTGAATTCCTGGGACGGCTTTTACCTGCCGAAGCCATTCAGTCGAGTCACGGTGCTTGGCAAGCGTCTTGAGGGCGGGTTTTTCGACGACATGGAGACCGAGGATGCGGTTGCCACCGTGAACAGTGGCTTGATGAACATTACGAAGGATACCGTGAAGGCTCCTCCTCGCGCCGTACGCGAGAAAAACGATTAAAGCTTTTCCAGTTTCTCGCAGACCGAGTCGATTATGAAGTCCGGCGTGGAAGCCCCAGCCGTCACGCCCACCACATCATAATTTTGGATGGCATCGAGGTCGAGTTCCTCGGCCGTTTCCACGTGGAAGGTGGGACGGTTTTTCGTGGTAGCCAATTTCGCCAGTTTCTTGGTGTTGGCGGAATGACGACCGCCGATGACCACCACGGCCTCGGCTCCCTCGTCGACCAACCATTGCAGGTCGGACTGTCTTTCCTTGGTTGCCCCGCAGACCGTGTCGAACACGACGAGGTCAGGGTATTTCGATGAGAGGTAAACCGCGAGTTCCTCGAACTCATGCGAAAACATGGTGGATTGCGATACCATCGCTACTTTTCCCTCGAAGCTCGGCAACGCGTCGATGTCTTCCTTCGTTTGGACAACGTGCCCGCGTTCTCCCGCATAGCCAAGCAAGCCAATCGCTTCCGGATGATCGGGGTCTCCGAAAATCACCACATCGTAACCTTTCTGGGCATGCCAACGAACCTTGCCTGCAATGATGCCGACGTCGGGGCAAGTGGCGTCCTTGAAGGACATGTCGAGGGATTTGAGGTATTGCCGCCGCTGAGGGGAAATGCCGTGCGCTCGAACCACAACCACGCCGTCTTCGGCATCCTTTTCCGATACTTCGATGTCCGACTGGCTCTTGTAATCACCGACTTCCCGTATGCCTTCTTTACGCAAGGCGTCCATCATTTGGTTGTTGTGGATCAAGGGGCCATCGGCGTAGGCCTTTCGCCCCGCCTTGGTTTCATCGCGAGCCAAGTTGATGGCTCGTTCCACGCCCCAGCAAAAGCCGGCGCTTTTTGCTCGCAACACTTTCATCAGTGAGTTGCCACCCTAACGACCTGCGACTTGTGTTCAATATTGATTTGCCTTGTAGGCGCAGAAAACCACAAGGTGTTTCGCATGAACCACCGCTCCTTGTCCTTTTCTTTTCTCAGCCTCTTCGTCCTTGGCTCCTGCGGTTATGCCGCCGACAAGCCGAAAGCCGAAAGCCGCTACCAAAAAGCCTCGGTCGCCAGCCGCGACGGCATAGGCAAGCTGTACATGGGCCGCGAAATCTCCCAGGTCATGGGTCACTTGGGCGCTGGTTGGCTGGAACGGTCGGGGCGCGAAAAGGAGGAACGCACCGACCTGCTGGTCAAAAACCTCGGTCTCAAGCCCTCCGACGTCGTGGCCGACATTGGAGCAGGCTCCGGTTACTTCAGTTTTCGCATGGCCAAGCTCGTGCCCGAGGGGAAGGTCTACGCCGTCGATATCTCCAAGCAAATGCTGGCCATCGTTCGCGCCCGCATGGGTAAATGGAAGGTCGACAACGTGGTTCCCGTCATGAGTGAGATCACCGACGTCAAGTTGCCCCCCAACTCGGTTGACCTCGCTCTCATCGTGGACGCCTACCACGAGTTCGATCATCCGTGGGAGATGGCCACCTCCATTCTCAAGTCACTCAAGCCGGGAGGACGCCTCGTGCTCATCGAGTATCGCATGGAGGATCCCACCGTACCGATCAAGCGCCTGCACAAGATGACCGAGGCACAAGCCCGCAAGGAAATGAAAGCCGCCGGATTCGAGTGGGTCGAAACCAAGACCATGCTGCCCCAGCAACACTTCATGGTCTACCGCAAGCCGATGCCGAAAAAGCGGGTGGATTAAGTTTTTGAAATGCTGCTTGCGACAATTTTCGAGTTAGCCAACTGATTTTTCACTCCTAGCGTAGCGACATGGCCGAAACAAATTACGTCACAGCTCCGATCAAGAGCAAGGAGATGCCCAAGGGGATCCCATACATCATCGGCAATGAGGCGGCAGAGCGGTTTTCGTTCTATGGCATGAGAGGCATTCTCATGGCCTACATGACTTTTTACCTCACGCAACCCAACGGTCAACTTGATGTGTTCTCCGAGGACGAAGCTCAGGTGTGGACTCACAGGTTCATAGCCTCGGCCTACTTCTTTCCCATCATCGGAGGACTGCTCAGCGATGCTTTCTTTGGCAAGTTTCGAACAATTATTTCATTGTCCTTGGTATACTGCGCCGGTCACGCATGTCTGGCCATGATGGAGATGTTTGGCGACACGCATGCGTGGCTTTTCATGGGATTGGTTCTAATCGCAATTGGCTCCGGTGGCATAAAACCATGCGTCTCCGCTCACGTCGGCGACCAATTCGGGCAATCGAACAGTCACTTGCTATCACGGGTTTTTGGCTGGTTTTACTTTTCCATAAACTTCGGGGCGTTTTTAAGCGGTATGATCACTCCCTTCCTGCTCGAGGCAACCGCAGGAGCTGGAATGGGAGCCAAGGTGTATCCTTATTTCGTATGGCTGGTCGGGGAACGCGCTCCTGACGAGGTTATATTCGGTTCCCATTACGCCTTTGGCTTGCCGGGTGTTCTCATGTTGCTGGCGACTTGGGTATTTTGGCTGGGCAGGAACCAATTCATCCATATCCAACCACGTGGGGGCCGTGCTTACTTCAAGGAGACTTTTTCTGTAGAAGGGAAGAAAGCGATCGGTCGAATTTCGATCATTTTTGCCTTCATCATCATGTTTTGGGCATTATTCGACCAAATCGGCACCTCTTGGCAGATTCAAGCGCGCAGCCTTGACCGATCGATCCCCGATTGGATTCCTGTCTTCGGTGGAGGCGAGATGTTGGCCGCTCAGGTTGCCGCTGTATTCAATCCCCTTTTCATCCTGCTGCTAATTCCTTTATTCAACTATCTTATATATCCTTTTCTGGCCCGTTTCTTTACCCTCACGCCTTTGCGTAAAATAGGGATTGGTTTATTCGTAATGGGCTTGGCATTCGCCATGGTGGCATTTGTCCAAGTTGCCTTGGACAACGGGCATACCCCGCACATGGGTTGGCAAATTTTGGCCTGTGCCCTGTTGACCTCCTCAGAGGTGATGGTTTCCATTACTGGCCTGGAGTTTGCCTACACCCAGGCTCCACGCCAAATGAAGTCGTTCATTCTCTCTCTTTTCTTGCTGACCGTCTCTCTGGGCAATATCCTTGCCGGTGAAGTGAAAGCCATTCTGATCAATACCGATGGTTCCTCTAAATTGCCGGGAGCTCAGGAGTTTTGGCTTTGGACGGGGCTCATAATAATAACTGCTGTAGTTTTTGTTTTCGTCGCGCGCTCCTATCATCCTAAGGAATATCTTCAGGTGGAGAAATAGTCTACCCCTCTATCCTGATTTGCATCCATTTCAGCGTTTTTTTGAACGTCGGGACAAATTAGCTTGTCAGTAGCTATTACCCGTGGTTATCACGGACTTAGGAGGACAGTTTAATGAATGATGGGAAGAATGAAGCTTCGGCGGCGCCGCGTTTGGGTGTCGTTGGATGGGTGGTTTTGAATCTGATCGCGATCCTTTGGATCCGGCATGAGTTACTACAGGTCGTGGGTGGCGACGCGCCTCCCCCGGGGCACGAGGGGCCGCAGTTGCGGGTCGTGGCGATGTCACCGGATGAGACCGCCGATGCGGACGACGCGGATCGTCTCACCTTTGTCTTCAACCAGGACGTCGTGACCGAGGAGGAACTCGGCAAGCGATTGACTTGGACTCCTTTCAAGCTCGATCCGGAGCCACGCCCTTCCGGCCAATGGAGCTGGGTCAAGCCTGCCGTGCTAGAGTACAAATTGGCTGAACGATTACCACCCGGCAATCGCTTCGACGTATCGGCGAGCGACGATTACGTTCGCTGGGTCGGAATGCCACTGGTGGGAGACAAGGAATTCAGTTTTTCCACCCGTGCTCTCGCGGTGAAGGAATGTTTTCTTCATTCCCAGGATCACCTCACTACCAAGATCAAGCTGCGTTTCAACCAACCGGTTGATCCGAACGCCCTCGACGAAGGCTTGGTTTGCCGCGTTCCCGGCTCCGACGAAAACTTGCAATGGGAGCTTCTCGCTCCCGAGGTCGGCTCCGAATTCTCGCTTTCCGTTGCCACGCCGGAGGATCGTCTCATTGAAATGACCTTGGCCGAGGGCTTGGCTCCCGTGATGGGGTCGCTTGGCTTGAGCGAACCTTATTCCCATACCGTACGTCTTTCGCCCGTCTTCGGGGCCACGGATGCCCGCGCTCCTTATTGGCGAGGCATTGAGCGCAGTGTTTCCGTTCATCTGCGTTTCAATCGCGAACTCGACGCCACTCAGCCCATTCCCGTAGTCAAGATCACCCCGGAGACCGATCCCTTCACCGTCAGCATACATGGCAATTCGCTTGTCTTGAACGGCCCTTTCGAACGGGGTGACGGTTCCTACACGGCTCGCGTGCAAGGCGCCGTCCTTGCCTATGACGGAGAGTCTTCTCCCCCGGGCGCAGGTTTTGCCTTCAACGTTCCGCAACGGAGCCCGACGGTTAATTTTCCCCATTCCAATGGATTCCTCAGTCCGCGCGGACACCTTGGCCTGGACTTGGAGACCGCAGCGGTGGGCACGATTACTTTTACCGCTCATCGCATCTACCGCAACAACCTTGGGCATTACCTGCGAGGAAGGACGCGTTTCATGGGTAAAAGCGTGGCCAACGAAGAAGTTCCCATCGCCAAGGATGGGGGACAAGTGGTCCAAACCGTTCTTGATTTGAAAGGATTGCTGGGCAAGGAGCCCTTGGGGGTTTATCACATCGGGGCCAATGCCATCGAGCACCGCTGGACCAATGATCATGCATTCGTCACCATCACCGACCTTTGCCTGACCACCAAGCGAAGTTCGCAGGGTGTGTTCGTATGGGTGACTTCCTTGAAAGATGCAGCCCCCGTTGAGGGCGCCGTGGTCGTGGTTCACTCCGACAGCAACCAATTCCTCGTCCAAGGCCGCACGGACGCGACCGGGGTAGTGGAACTTAAGGTGCCCGCCGATCATCCCGATGGTCAACCTTGGCTGGTGACCGCGGAAAAAGATGATGACCTCAGTTACCGCATTCTCGATAGGCGCAAATGGCACCTTCCCGACGTGGCCCAAGGAGGTCGTGTTCCAGCCGAGGCCTACGACCTCTTTCTCTATCCCGAGCGTGGTGTCTATCGCCCCGGCGACGTGGTTCGTCTTTCAGGCATTCTCCGAGAACTGGATGGCTCGGTTCCTCCTGAAATTCCCTTGGAAGCCCATGCTTGGCAACCCGATGGCCGCAAGATCAAGACCTGGAAAGTTCCTTTGGGTGAAGATGCTTTGTTTCACACGGAATTCGCTTCCGATCAAGATGGACAGACGGGGTACTATCGTTTCGCGGTGGGATTGGCGGGTTCGGAGGAGTTCTTCGGCGAGACCAAGGTCATGGTGGAGGCCTTTCAACCGATCCGGATTGAGGCGCATGCCACTGCGGAAAACCCTTTGTTTTCACCTGGAGACGAACACATGGCTAATTTGTCGGCCCGTTACCTCTTTGGTACTCCGGCAAGCAACGCGATTTGGGTAGTGAACGGTTCGTATCATCGCGTTCCCTACGTAAGCGAACGCTATTCGCGGTTTAAATTTCAGGTTCTTGACGGGGAGTCGGTTCGTCGTTCCTCGCGGAACGATGGTATAACCGACGAGGCTGGCAACGCCGCGATCCGGCTGGATGACACGCGTATCCGCAACCTGCCGGGCCTTTGGGAGGGCCGTTTTTACGCTACCGTGACCATGCCGGGTGGGCGTTCGGTGAGCGACTCATTTACCTTTCGGTCCGATCCCTTGGGACGGCACCTAGGGCTCGCTTTTCCGCCCGATTTCCCTCACCCGCCGGG
>CEVA01034835.1_pt1 | contig 11390 bp, 13 predicted proteins | sample 361521 | NCBI WGS metagenome assembly CEVA01 (sample SAMEA2622823, study PRJEB7988) | marine metagenome | isolation source: saline water (ENVO:00002010), including | reverse complement strand
CTATCACCAGCCCGCCAAATGGCTGCTGTATCAGCGATACATCAACTGGTAGAAGAGAATTCTCAGTTTATAATCGCTACGCACTCCCCTATTTTATTAGCTTACCCAAGAGCCAAGATATATCAATTTTCCAATACGGGAATCTATGAAGTCGCGTATGAAGACACTGAGCATTACGCGATAACTAAAGACTTTCTCAATCACCACCAGCAAATGATGAAGATCTTAATGGAAGACTAATGTATAGGGTAAGTCAGAGTAAGAAAAAAGCACACGCTTCACTCTGGTTTTCCCTATTAGCTAACCGTTTCTTTGCTAGCCCGTTTTATCATTCAATTGCAGATAAGATAAAGAGTTAACGATCTGTTCCGCTAGCTCATGGTTGTTGCCCGAGAGGCTTATTGAGAGCTTGGTGTCTTCAACCAGTGCTTCCATATTTTGCTTAACCGTGTTGGAGTCGGACAGTTGAGCCTCAATGGCGTCCATAATAGTTTTAGAAGACGTTTTGCTATCAAGCGATATGTTCATCAAGTTCTGCATTTTATGCATGGTATCTTTGGTTACTTCTGAACTGAGAATAATGACGTCCTCAACCTCTTTTTGTTTATTGAAAATGCTGTCTGATATCTTTGAAATCGACGCCATTTCAGTATCGATGCTTTCAGCAGACTGATTCGCTGTGTTCGCAAGTTGACGAACTTCATCTGCGACTACTGCAAAACCACGACCATGCTCCCCTGCTCTAGCAGCTTCAATTGCGGCATTAAGCGCCAACAGGTTTGTTTGTGCCGCGATACCTTTAATAGAATCCACCAACTGGGTGACGTTCTTGTTAATCTCGTCTAGTGATTCGAGCAGTTCGCTAAATTGGCAGATCTTTTCCTTAGAAACCAATACCTGCTCTTCCAAAACTTCCAGCTTGTCGATGGTATTGGCCGCAGTTTCCGCCGTTTGACTGGAGTATTGGTGACTCTCACAAGACAGCTTGTTAATACTTTCAGACTGCTCAATGAAGTGATTCACTAACTCATAGCTCTGTTCAATCGACTCAGCACGACTTCGTGACGCTTTGTGAACATTGGCCGCATTGACGTGAATTTTTTTCGCATAGTCGGTGGGATCATTCTGTTTGAATAGAGCGTACTTTTCAGAGATTTGCTCCAGTTCCGCAAGACGGCTGGTATGAACTTCGACCATATCCGATGACGGTTTTTTAAACGAAAATATCATTATTGAATGGCCTTCTTTCGGGATTGAAGAGTTGCAGAAACGCTGGCTTGGGTAGACACACAAAAGGGTACGCAGTAAGTCATTAAAACCTTAATGATCAACGTTGCGTCAATGTTGCCGGAGAACAATTTATCCCCATGATTAATGAACATAAGAATAGTGCCAACTATCATGGAAACCTTGAGTGAGCGTTTCAGTATCGTAGGTTCGCCTGCGGTTTTAATAAACTGAGTTATAGGCATCTGCAACCTCTGTGTAGGTGAATATTGTTTTGGTGAATCATACATATCATTGAACGATCGTTCAATTAATAATACTGTTTAACTGCAACTTACGTAAAGTTAATTGCAGTATATTCAATCGCTAAAAGTTCTATGTGCCTTAGAAGTGTTGTTTCGCGTCAAGGTGAAACTAAAAGGCCTGACTCCGATAGAATATCGAAATCAGGCCTTACAAGCCACTTAACAGAAATGTCCAGCTTAATGGGTCACTTCAAATTACTAGGCTAACAATCAAAATGAATCTACTAATCTTTTCAGTTGTGTATCACTTGACGTGTTGTGACGAGGCAAAACTGTGAAAACTGATCAGTCAAAAACGCCTGTTTTCCTTTGATTCGTTTACTCTTCAGGACCATAGTGTCCTGGGCAAGCTTACCCTCAAAGTCCCATTTGCTGAAGGCTTCATGTCTAGCGTCTGAGCATGAAGTCTGTAAAACATAGCTTTCTGTTACCGAAGTATCACAACGACCAGCGGAATTTACAACACCATGAAAAGTCACATGACTGCCACGGTCGCGATATTGCGCCACAGCGAGTGCATTAAATAAATGTTTGTCGTTACTAGATCCGCCGTAGGCTAACATTCTGTGCGGATTTTGCTTTAGTGCTTGTGATGCAAGATCACGAAGTTCAGTTGAGCACGGAATACTTTGCTCTTTAGCGATAGCATCCATTGAGGTTCGAACCGGCTCTGATGCTGCTTTTGCAAATGACGCTGTACTAATTAAAACACCCGCAATAGCAATACTAGTTGTTAGCTTCATATCATTGACTCACAGATCGTCGTTATTGTTTGGCTTTAATGACTGGCATGTTGATGGTCGCACTAACTCCGTTACTAAACGTCAGCTCTAAATCCATGGTCTCACCTGCCGTAAGGCGCTGGGTCAGCATCATGAACATTAGGTGATAACCACCGGGAGTGAGATCGAACGTGCTGTTCGCTTCTATTTCAATGCTGTCGACTTTGCGCATGGCCATTTTGCTATCTCGCATGAACATACGGTGAATCTCTGTATGTTCAGCGATGGAAGTTTTGGCAGAGACTAATTCGATCGTTTTATCACTGTTGTTAGTGATAGTGAAGTAACCTGCACCAACTTTGACGCCCGGAATGGTTTCTTTGGCACGAGCATGTTCGATCGTAATACCGTTACCAATTGCTTGGCTTTCGCCTTTGAAATCAGATGCCTGTTTGTGGTCACCATGATCTCCGTGATGGTGTGCGAATACAGCTTGAGAAGTAAAAAGCGTAGCAGCTAATAAGCCTAGTGCTTTTAAGTTCATAGACGCCTCTCTAATTTAATTGTTCGTTGTTATGGTGCGCTCAATACGAGCCGCCAATTCGGTTGGTGTTGTGGCGTAACTCATAGAGTCTACGAGTTTGCCTTCGGGACTAATAATGTAAAAGCGAGATACATGGTCGACGGTATAGGAGAGTTGTGACGAATCCATTGCCACTAAGTCATAGTAAACACCGTATTGGCGAGTCATCACTTTGATCTCTTCGGGAGTCCCTGTGATACCTAAGATTCTAGGGTCAAAGTACTGCGCAAACTCGTGAAGCGATTGAAAGTCATCTCGCTCTGGGTCAACACTGACAAAGAAGCCTTGAACATCGTCATAATAGGCTTGGTCGACTTGCCCAAGAGCCGCTGAAATCATGCTCATGGATGTTGGACATACTTCTGCACAGTTTAAATAACCGAAGTACATAATTACTGCTTTGCCTTGGTACTCTGCGAGATCAACAGTACCGTCGAGGTTTTTGAGTTGAAATCCTCCTCCCAAGTCTTTCGCTTGGACTGGTTTCTCTCCAACAGGCACCGTAATGTTATCTAAGTAAAGCGCCAAAATGGCTGACAGGGCTAATGCCCCTGCCAGCATTACCCACTTGACTGGATTCATCTTCATTAGCTCTCCTTCAACAACGTATCGGTAAGCGCCAAAGCAAGTTGTTCAGCATCGATTTCTGGTACCGCAAAGTCGATAGAAATCAGCAGACAAAAAACCATAATACAAACGATGGAAAACACAGTAAGTTGTTTGCCCCATTGTTCGGTAGGCATTTTTTGGAAGCTTACTTTCGCGAGATATAGCCAATACATACTGACTAATCCTACACCTAGTGCATACCAGCTTCCTGCATACCCCAGATAGCTGAGAGCTAGAGCGGCGATCGCAAATGCGATGATATAAGCCATGATGTGTGTACGAGCTTTATCTACACCCTCCTTGATTGGTAATACTGGGATCGAAGCGGCTTTGTAATCATTGAAACGGTATATAGCAATCGCATAAGAGTGCGGAATTTGCCAAATACAGAAGGTGATAAACAAGATGACCGCGCCAGCATCGAACTGATTGGTGACAGCACAATAACCAATAACCGGTGGGCAAGCGCCAGAAAGTCCACCGATCAAGGTGCCGTGAACAGACTGTCGTTTATAGTAAAGCGTGTAGAAGCCTACGTAGACGATAAAACCGAGTAGACCGAACGCAAACGCTAAGAATGATGTGTAGAAGTAGAGAGTCGCAAAACCAATGATGCCTGAAGCGAAACCAAGGGTAATTGCATGTGATACAGGAACAAGCTTCTGTACCAACTCTCGCTGACAAGTTCTTTTCATCATGGCATCGATATCACGATCAACATAGTTGTTGAACACGCAACCTGACGCCACGATTAAAGTGGTACCAACACAAACCGCCAAAAATGTCTGCCAATCAATTTGGCCTTGAGAGGCCAAAAAGAAGCCAGCAGCCGCGGCAATGAGATTGCCGCGGATAATGCCAGGTTTGGTCAATTGGAGGTAATGTTTAAACATTGTATCTTCCGTTTAGTGACCCATAAGCATGTTGTGGTTGAGATGATCCATAATCCACAGTGAACCCACGAGGATGATGGCAACGATAACGACCACAAAGACGGCAGAGGTTGAATTCCACATCTGCTCTGATGAAGTGTTCATATGTAAGAAGAACACCAATTGAACCATGATTTGTGCCACAGCACATACCATGATGACGGCGACTTTAAGTTGAGGACTACCGATATCCATCATCACCATTGCAAAAGGAATGACGGTTAGAATGATGGAGTAAATTAATCCACCGACGTACTCTTTCACGCTACCGTGAGCTTGTCCGCCATGTCCGGTCTCACCGTGAGTGCTAGCAGAATGTCCCATTACATAACCCCCATCAGGTAAACAACACTAAATACGCAAATCCAGATGATATCTAGGAAGTGCCAGAAAAGACTTAAACATGACAAACGAGCATGATTGTCTTCGGTAAAGCCATCACGTTTGAAGTGGAAGTACAAAACGATCATCCAAATCAAACCAGCAAACACGTGTAGACCGTGGGTCGCTACTAGGGCATAGAATGACGACCAGTAGGCACTGCTATCGAACGTAGCACCCGCTTGACTGAAATGATGGAACTCATAGAGCTCCATGATTAAAAAGCCCAAACCTAGAGCAAACGTCACACCCAACCAGGTCATCATGCCTTTCATGTCACGATTCTGTGCTTTAAGCATCCCCATACCGAAGGTAAAGCTACTTAGAAGCAATAGGGCGGTGCCGCCTGCCACGAACCAAAGATTAAAGAGCTCTGATGGTTCAACGATGCCAGCAAAACTGTTTGAAAAGACAGCGAATACTGCGAATAGAGTACCGAACAACAAACAGTCGCTTAGTATGTAAACCCAAAAACCAAATATTGTGTCACCCGCGTAGTCATGATGATCGTGATCATCATGACCGCCATGAGGTGCTTGTGTATCTACCGCTTCGTCTGGCAGATCATTAGGCGTAGTTTCTATAACAGCGGTCATAATAGTTCCTTAAATTCCTTACGCAGTTGCATCCGCAGGTTTCAGATCGTCATCAGGTGATACGTCGTCGTCCTGCTGAGGTGCCTGAGTGTTCTTCTTAGCGCGTTCAACCGCAGCCAAGTGCTCACCTTCGATAGCGTTAACTTCTGAAACTTCGACAAAGTAATCTTTGCTGCGTTGGAAGCTGTATGCGATCCAAGATCCGACCATACCGATAGAGCTAGCAATAACTAGCCACCAGATGTGCCATACAAATGCAAAGCCAAACACTAAGGCAAATGCACTGATTACCACACCAGCCCATGTGTTCTTAGGCATATGGATACGTTTATAGCGATCTGGTTTTTGATATGCCGTACCGTTCTCTTTGCGGTAGTAGTGCTCATCACGGTCGTGAATTTCAGGCAGTGTTGCAAAGTTATAGAACGGAGGAGGAGACGATGTTGCCCACTCAAGCGTGCGGCCGTCCCACGGATCGCCAGTGGTATCCATATTTTCCTTACGGTCACGGATACTTACAAACACCTGCCAGAACTGCACCGCAATACCCGCAGCGATAATCGCGACACCGAATGCTGCCGTCCACAATAGAGGCGCCCACTCAGGGTTGTCAGCGACGTTTAGACGACGAGTCATGCCATTGAAGCCAAGGATATATACAGGCATAAATGCCACGAAGAATCCGATGGTCCACAGCGCACATGAAAGTTTGCCCAGACGCTCGTTTAGCTTGAAGCCTGTCGCTTTAGGGAACCAGTAGGTAAAGCCAGCAAAGTAGCCAAATACTGCGCCACCAATAATAACGTTGTGGAAGTGAGCAATAACGAACAAGCTGTTATGCAAGACAAAGTTTGCCGCTGGAATTGCCAGCATCACCCCTGTCATACCACCTATAGTAAAGGTGATAAGGAAAGCGATGGTCCACCACATACTCGCACTGAACTCGACACGACCCTTATACATGGTGAATAGCCAGTTAAATATCTTAACCCCGGTGGGTATGGATATGATCATTGTGGCTATACCAAAGAATGCGTTCACGCTAGCCCCCGCACCCATGGTGAAGAAGTGGTGTAGCCATACAACGAACGACAGAACCATGATTACTGCCGTTGCCCACACCAACGAGGTGTAGCCAAATAGTCTCTTGCGAGAGAAGGTTGCAGTGATTTCAGAGAAAATACCGAATGCTGGCAAGATCAGAATATAAACTTCTGGGTGACCCCAAGCCCAAATGAGGTTTACGTACATCATTTGGTTGCCGCCCATATCATTGGTAAAGAAATGAGTACCAATGTAGCGGTCAAGAGTCAGTAGCGTCAGCGTGACTGTCAGAATAGGGAATGCAAGTACGATCAGTGCGTTAGAACACAATGCTGTCCACGTAAACACTGGCATCTGCATCAGCTTCATACCTGGAGCGCGCATACGCAGGATAGTTACGACAAAGTTAACACCAGTCAACAAGGTACCGATCCCTGATATCTGCAATGACCAGAGCCAATAATCGACCCCGACCCAGGGGCTATACTCCATCCCTGATAGAGGTGGATACGCTAGCCAACCTGTCGCCGCAAACTCACCTACAAATAGTGATAGGTTGATAAGCAGCGCGCCGACGACGAATAGCCAGAAACTTAAAGAGTTCAAGAATGGGAAGGCAACGTCTCTCGCGCCAATTTGCAACGGTACTATGATGTTCATCAAGCCAACCACGAGAGGCATGGCAACGAAGAAGATCATGATAACGCCGTGAGCGGAGAAAATTTGGTCGTAGTGTTCGGGCGGGAGATAACTCGCATCGATAGTAGAAGCGGCTTGTTGAGTACGCATCATTACAGCGTCTGCAAAGCCACGAAGCATCATCACTAGCGCGACGATGATATACATAATCCCTATCTTCTTATGGTCAACGGATGTAAACCAATTGTCCCATAGGTATTTCCACTTACCTTGACGTGTAATGTAGGCTAAAAGTCCCAGACCACCTAGGACACAAGTAATCATTACCGGAAGGATAACCGGGTCACTGTATGGGATTACGTCCCAATTCAGTTTTCCGAAAATCGCATCTGGCTCTGCGTGTACATCACCCTTATAGGCCATTTTGAGCTCCTGAGTGTTTTTCAATAATATCTTTAAATCTCAATGGGTCGACAGACGCAAAGTAAGTCACAGGATGAGGTGTTTTGATCTGTTCCTTTGCATTGGCTGTAAGCCAATCGTAGCTGTCGTCATTAAGTGTTGTTTCTGAAGTCTTTACCTTCTCAATCCACTGTTCAAAGCCTGCTTCGTCTTTGGCATGAGCTTGGAAGCGCATGTTGGCAAAACCAAAGCCGCTGTAGTTTGCGGAAATGCCACGGTAAGTACCTTGCTCTGAGGCCATTAGATTCAGACGGTTCTCCATGCCTGCCATTGCGTAGACTTGACTGCCTAGTTGAGGGATAAAGAAAGAGTTCATTGTCGTGTCTGAAGTCACGACGAAGCGCACTGGTTGGTCGACAGGAAACGCCACTTCGTTGACGGTCGCAATTTGCTGCTCAGGGTAGATAAATAACCACTTCCAGTTCATTGCAACAACTTGAATGGTGATAGGGTCTTTTTCAGAGACTAGCTCTTCACGTGGGTCAAGCGAGAAAGAGGTTTTATAGGTTACCCAGCCAAGAGCTAAGATAATCAAGCACGGTATAGCCCATACAACGATTTCAATCTTGGTAGAGTGTTCCCACTCAGGTTTGTATTCTGCTTGTTTGTTGGTATGTCGGTACTTATAAGGGAAGTACACAGACATAATGAGCACCGGTACGATGATGATGGCCATCAACACTACTGACACGATGATTAACGATTCTTGGGCTTGTCCAATTGGTCCTTTGGAATCGAATAACACCATATTCGAACTAAAGAGCCAGACGAAAAAACCAAGTACTGCTACCAGTACTGTGGCGAGTGCAACTTTGACGTTACATTTAAAGTTCATTTGTCCTCCCTGGATACTTCACACAAAGAAAAAGATCTCAGACAAAAAGGTTTGTTTACATTGTTTAAAATTTTTTGATCACTCTGTCCAAGGCGCATAGCGCTCATATTGGTGGCCTGTAACATTAAAAACACACACTTTCTACATGGTGTTGTGTTTTTATTATTTATGTACTCGCACATGGTGATTTTTAAAATTTGAGTTACTTTATACATGGCGAATTGCCAGATAAAAACCACAAATATACAATTGGTAACCATTAGTTAACGTTTTTTGGAAGATTAAGACGCTGAATAGCCAGAAAAAGTCTGTTTTATGCGCTACTTTTCGATTAATAGTTTTTTTGTGGTTATTGAGCAGCAGAGGTGGCAACTCAGGTTTATGGCGTCTCAAGAGGCCTTTTTATGTTAACAAGTTGTTTCAACAACTCAACTTTTGGGGTCTTGCAATTTAATACCCCAAAAGTTGCGGGTTAGTTCACTGGGGTTAGGAAAGAACAAAAAAGTTGTGATATAGGTCAAATTAAGTAGTTTTAGAACGGAAGGGAGATAGTTAGCCAAATAAAATGGCGTATTCGCTGTGACTAATAACCTTTTTATCTCGAGAGTCACTTTGATAAAATCTAAGCATATAGTTGAGCGCATGTATGCTGCCAGTCCTTGTTTATTTGAGCTAGCAGCGATGGTTTATTTTCGTATGGTTTTCAGGTGGATACGCTGTTCAGCTAGATTGCTATAAAATTGAGTTGCGACTCGTAATAGCGAGTAAAACTGCTGCACCTAAAAGAGCTATGCCCCCTAGCCTGTTTATACATGATGGACGGTCCTGTATAAAATAGAGGAATCTTTTAGCAGTAACTGCGTACAGCATTACCCACGTGAAATCTAGTACAGCCATCGTAGGGCACATAACCATCATCTGCGGGAACAAAGGCTTTGTAGTGTCGATAAACTGGGGGAAGAATGCGGTGAAGAATACCATGGCTTTGGGGTTACCAGCGGCAACAAAGAAACCGCTAAAAAATAGTTTATGGGCAGCAATAGACTCCGGTGGAGTGCTTTGAGCTGTTGATTCTAGCTTTAGGCTACCAAAAAACATTTTTGCGCCCATATACAATAACGTGACCACTCCAAACCACTTAATAATCATAAAAGCCACTTCAGAGTTAGAGACCACAACACCCAGACCAATCGCAACAATCACCATCTGTATAAAGTTGGCGGATATATCACCAAGCGCGGTAAAAATGGTTTTTCTCGCACCATATTTAACTGAATGAATCACACCCAACAAAATACTAGGCCCTGGGGTCATTGTTAAAGTGAGTGAAGCTGCGACGAAAAACAGCCACGTTTCAATAGTCATTTAATTTCTCCATGTGACATCTTCGCTATGCGGCAGATTGCGTCCTTCTGAGCTAGCGACTGCTTACGTTTCTTTGTGAGAGAATAGTCTGATAGCATAGTAGCGAATATCAAAATAACCTGAGGTTATGTAAACATGGTTGATAATTTGGATAGCATTCCAGCACTGGTACCAAAGCTTCTTTTGCAACTATCGCAAACAGGCAGTATCACCGAAGCAGCCTCGATCTTAGGAGTGAGCCAACCTGCCGCAAGCAAGGCCCTTCGACGCGCAGAGCAAGAAATCGGTATTGAATTACTGAGAAGAGACAGTCGCCCTCTACTTTTGACAACAGAAGGGAAGTTGATTGCCGAGTATGCTAGACAACAACTACAGCAAGAAGAAACGCTAATACAACACCTAAGGGTAATAAAAAAGGATGGGGCAGGACTGATAAGAATTGCATCATTTGGAGCTTCTGCATCTACACATATTTTACCCAAACTCATACATGCAATCGGCAAAAAACATCCTCAGATCAGAATCGAAGTGTATGAATATAATGACGAAGAAGCCTTATCAGCATTAAGAGAGGGGCGAGTAGATTTTGCAGTTATTGTAGACAAAGAGCGCATAGACCTAGACATAATTCCAGTGACTACCGACCGTTTGGTTGCTTTAGTTCATGAAGATGACCCGCTGGCGAAACAGTCAACACTATCAGCAGAATGTATTCTTCAAAGAGACTTCATCCTAACAAAGGGAGGCAGTGAAGCATTGATACGAGACTGGTTTTCCCGTTCTAATAAGCACTTAAAGGCAAAGCACACAGCGGTTCAATTAACATCAATAATCGCTTTAATTCGAGCTGGATTAGGGGTCTCTATTGTTGCCGAACTGGCCGTTACAGATTATCACCCTAATGTTAAGTTAATCCCTCTCACACCTGAGCACCCTCGTCATATCTGCATAGCCAAAAGAAGCGGTAGTTTTTCATCGAATGCTGCACAGTGTGCGTGGAAGTATTTTGAAACACTGTATACATAGCCCATTCACCGCGTATGTTTATATGCTCAAGCCACTACCTGCTGTTTTGCTAAAAGCGTTGTTGAGGGCGCATGAAAATTGACGAAAACAATCCAATGTGGAAGGAAGTATTCCAAATCCAGCTCTGTCCAGCAACAAGCTTCAAACCTGACTTCACCCCTTCCTCACCATCCCCTTTAACCATTCTACAAACAGATTTACTTTGTCTGAATTCCTCTCAGGTGCCGTAGCAACGTAGTAATGTTGTTTGCAGGTCACTTCGGTAGTGGGAAACGGGGTTATCAACTCGCCAGACAAAAGCAGAGGCTCAATTAAGCTGGTTCTTCCCATGGCAACCCCTACTCCATGCTGCGCGGCAAGTACCGCTAAGTCAGAGCGGTCGAAGCTCATTCTTGAATAATGCTCAACATCGTCGAGATTGTTCGCTTGTGCCCATACCTTCCATTCGTCTTCATTCGAGTCGTAATCCCAGGCTTGGTTGTCATGGAGTAATGTAGTGTAGCGCAGTTGCTCTAGCGACTCTCTCAAGTTCAGTTTATCGGCATACTCTGGCGTACATACAGGAATAATAGTTTCTGAAAAAAGCGGTTCGCACTTTAGGTGTTTAGGTTGCTCGGCATCAAAATAGATCGCGGCATCAATGCCATCGCCTTGAAGCTTTATG
>CEVA01199466.1_pt1 | contig 11391 bp, 9 predicted proteins | sample 361521 | NCBI WGS metagenome assembly CEVA01 (sample SAMEA2622823, study PRJEB7988) | marine metagenome | isolation source: saline water (ENVO:00002010), including | reverse complement strand
TTTCTGATTTTTTTTGGATCCACACTCAGAGTTTCATCAAGTTCTACCAAAACTGTATTTTCAATATTGCTAGTATCTTCCAAGTTATCCATCCGAGTGATTGATTGGACATCAGTTTTATTTTTAATAATGCCCTCTGAATATAAAAACCCGAGAACCAATTCGAAATCATTACCCGGTGTGCGCATGGTTATTGCAATGTTTTTTATTTCCCGAGAAGATTGTGGACCAAAAGCAATGCTAAATTCCAAGGGCTCCTCAATGGTCACCTCATCAGTGATCTCCTCCGTAATTCCTTTATCATTCTGGAGAATGGTGATGCTTGCTGATTTATTCACATCAAATCAAAAGAAGATTAGGTATCAATATCTGGCAATTGATAATCTTTGTAGGTCTTTCTAAGCTCAAATTTTTGGATTTTACCAGTCGCTGTGTGCGGCAATGATTCAACAAAGACAACGTCATCTGGGATCCACCATTTTGCTACCTTGCCTTCGTACCATTCGAGTATTTCATCCTTACTCAGTTCTTCTCCATCCTTAGTTTGTAAAAGCAACAGAGGTCTTTCCGTCCATTTGGGGTGATTCACCCCGATGACTGCGGCCTCTGCAACCTTTGGGTGATTGGTAGCTGCGTTTTCCAGATCAATTGAGCTAATCCATTCTCCGCCCGATTTAATGACATCCTTTGTTCTGTCAGTGATTGCCATAAAGCCACGCTCGTCAATGGTTGCAACATCACCGGTTTCAAACCAACCATCTTCCTCAAGTGTTGATCCAGGATCCGCTTTAAAGTAGTCACTAAGAACCCAAGCCCCACGAACTTTGAGGCTACCAAAAGCAACTCCATCCCAAGGCAGTTCGTTGTTATCGTCGTCAGTAATTTTCATTTCCACGCCATACACGCCACGACCTGCCTTTAACTGAGCTTCTAACAACTCATCACCTTCGAGATCTTCCATACCTGGTTTAAACTGATTGAAAGTACCCAATGGACTCATTTCTGTCATCCCCCAAGCCACATGGACATAGACGTTATGCTTTTCTTTCATTTCTTGCGCAATGACAGCAGGACAAGCTGCACCACCAGTAATCACTCGCTTCAAACTGTGGATTTGTTTTCCAGATTCCTCGAGATAAGCCAGTAATGCCAACCATACAGTTGGAACTCCTTGGGAAACAGTTACTTGCTCTGATTCGATCAATCGTTGAAGGGTTTCGCCATCAGCCATTTTGGATCCAGGCAGAACAATTTTGCTTCCGCATAGTGGACCTGAGTAAATTGTGCCCCAAGCATTAACGTGAAACATCGGAACTATGGGCAGGATGCAGTCACTTGCTGAGATACCAAAAACATCGGGCAAAGAGGCTGCATAGGCATGCAAAATGGTTGAGCGATGATTGTATAAAACACCTTTTGGATTGCCAGTCGTGCCTGATGTATAACACATAGCGCTTGCAGTTTTCTCGTCAAATTTAGGCCATTCATATACATCGGATTGTTCTGCAATGAGAGTTTCATAGCAAAGAAGATTCGAAAGTGAAGACGAAGGCATTTGATCCTCTGACGTTAAAACAATGACGTGCTCAATAAATTCCAGTTGATCTTGGATACTTTCCAATAAAGGCACAAACATTGGGTCACAAAACATCACGCGATCTTCAGCATGATTGATGATGTAAATCAGTTGTTCGGGAAATAATCTAGGATTAACCGTGTGGCATATTGCACCTGAGCAAGAAACGGCATAGTAAAGCTCAAAATGGCGGTGGTCATTCCAAGCCAACGTTCCTACTCTGTCGCCTAGCTTTATACCTAATGATTCAAGAGCATTTGCTAATTTTCTGGTTCTCTTAAAAGCATCATGGAATGTATAACGATGGTCAGGATTGTCAGCAGCAACCGATACTATCTCTTGCTCTGGAAAATTTTTTTCTGCGTGATCCATCAGAGATGAAATCAATAAAGGAGTGTCCATCATTGAACCTTGCATAACTCTTACCTCTAATCAGTAATTAAAATCAACCACCAATATAATACATTTCTACTTTTTGTTTGCCGACTTCTGTTAGGTTCTTAGCTCTTAATTCACTATAGCGGTCAGAGCGTTCAGACCAGATTGAATAAATTCTTTGTTGAATTTCATGATCACTCAGTCCTTGCGTAAGCCAAGGCTTTATGTCCATGCCATTAGAGGCAAACAAGCAGTTGTATAGCTTTCCATCGGAAGAGAGCCTAGCTCGAGAACACGATCCACAAAATGGTTTGGTCACCGAAGAAATAAAACCAAGCTCACCTTTTCCATCCTTGAATTGATATCTAGAGGCCACCTCTCCTTTATAATTTGGTTCTATAGCCTGCATTGGCCATTTTGTCTGAATCAAGTCTACAATTTCTTGGCTTGGCAAGGTTTCTGATTTCTTCCAGTGGTTAATGTTACCCACATCCATATATTCTATAAATCTTAAAATAATTGACGAAGATCTAAAATACTCCACCATCTTGAGTATCTTCTGATCGTTTATGCCACGCTTAATAACAGCATTAACTTTAATATTTTTGATCCTAGCAACCTGTGCTTCTTCTATCCCTGCCAATACTCTGTCAAGTGAACCTCGACCACCAGTCATCGTCTTGAACTCATTTGGATCGATTGAATCCAAACTTACAGTTATTCGATCTAGGCCGGCTGCCTTAAGCTCAGAGGCATATTTAGCAAGTAGGACTCCATTGGTAGTTAAGGCAATGTCTTGAATGCCATCAATGCGACTAAGATCACCAATAAGTTCAGTTAGATTAACCCTTAGTAAGGGTTCACCGCCTGTTATCCTTATTTTATTAACTCCCAAACTGACAAAATTTTTCGTAATCCGAAGAATATCATCAAACGACAAACGTTTATTCGATGGTAGAAATTTGAACTTTGGATGGTATTTTTCTTCTGGCATACAATAGGTGCACCTAAAATTACAGCGGTCCATCACAGAAATTCTCAAATCTTTCAACGGCCTGCCTAAAGAATCCTTAACAGGCTTTAAATAGCTGAGATTTTGTTGCTTGTTAACCATAAAAAAATTTAAATATTGGGATCAACTCAATTATAATAGGAATTTACCATAACTGGTATAGCCAGCGTTGATTTGAGCAGCTTGCAGACGCTATAAAATTTTTGCTAAAAAAATATAAGACTCGATCAGCTAAAGCTATCGGGTTTTTTTATGAATAAAATTGAACAATTAATTTCTGATAAAGGTTTTCTTATTGCAGATGGAGCAACTGGCACCAATCTCTTTTCGATGGGACTTGACTCGGGACACCCTCCGGAACTTTGGAACATAGAATTTCCAGAACGAGTTTACTCTAATCACCAAGATTTTATTGATGCCGGATCTGACCTTATCCTGACCAACAGCTTTGGCGCCAATAGATTCAGATTGGCATTACATAAAGCAGAAAATCAGGTTTATGAACTGAACCATGCGGCTGCTAAAATTGCCCGTAAAGCAGCTGATGCTTCTGAGCGAACGATATTGGTTGCTGGCTCAATTGGGCCAACAGGTGAGATTTTAGAACCCCTTGGAGAACTCTCCAAAAATGAAGCAGAATCTGCATTTACTGATCAGGTGCTTGCCCTAAAAGAAGGTGGGATTGATTTGGCATGGATTGAAACAATGTCTTCGCAAGAAGAGATGGAATCTGCAATTGCTGCCTGCAAAAAAGCTGGCCTTCCTATTGTTTGTACATACAGTTTTGATACCCATGGTAAATCCATGATGGGCTTGGAACCAGTAGAACTCGTAGAACTAGCAGAGCAGCATGCACCTGAAATTATTGGCTATGGTGCTAATTGTGGGATTGGGGCAGCCGAACTTATTGGTTCAATATTGTGTCTTTCAAAATCAAGAAAAAACCATGCCATGCATATTATTGCCAAGGGAAACTGTGGCATTCCTGAGTTTATTGATGGGGAAATAACTTATAATGGTACTGAGGAAATAATGGCTGCTTATGCTTGTTATGCCAGAAAATTAGGTGCCACAATTATTGGTGGTTGTTGTGGTACAAAAAAAGAGCACGTTAAAGCAATGGCCGATGCTTTAAAAGAAAATACCATGGAATGTCCTTTGGAATTGGATCGAATAATAAATTCGATGGGAGAAATGACTGAAGGTAATATTGCAATGGTTCAAAAATACCTGAACCCAGAAGATTCTCCAGAATTTGAGGCAATCAGTCCTAGAAGACAAAGAAGACGCAGGAAAAACTAAATTTAACCCATTGAATTTTTTCAGATCAATGCTTGGTTGGGTTCTGTGTACTCGTAGCCTAATTCATCAGCCACTGCCTTGATGGTAATCTTTCCCTGATGAACACTAAGGCCTTGGCAAAATCCTTGGTCTTGATTCAAAGCTTGTCTGAGCCCTTGATTAGCTAAATCTTCAATATAAGGTAGAGTTGCCTGATTCAGAGCATAAGTTGAAGTCAAAGGTACGGCTCCAGGCATATTTGATACACAGTAATGCAAGACACCTTCTTCAACATATGTGGGGTTCGAGTGTGTCGTTGGCCTACTGGTTTCTGAGCATCCGCCTTGATCAATAGCAACATCCACAAATACCGACCCTGATTTCATTTTTTTCAAAACATCTCTAGATATAATTTTGGGTGCAGATGCGCCAGGCACCAAAACTGCACCTATAACCAGATCTGCTGGAGTAATAAAGGCCTCATTTGATTCAAAATCAGCAGGAACAGCATTCAAATCATCTCCAAAAACCGACTCAAGGTAATTAAGTCGGGTTGCTGATTTGTCTAGTACAGTGACATTTGCTTGCATTCCAAGAGCAATTTCGATGGCATTGTAGCCAACTACTCCACCGCCTATAATGGTAACTGTTGCAGGCTCAACATTTGTTATTCCGCCAATTAGAATTCCGGATCCTCCTTTTGCTTTCTCCAAACAGCTTGCGCCTGCTTGTACTGCCAATCTGCCTGCAATTGCGCTCATTGGAGTTAACAAAGGATAGCTTTTATTCTCAGCTACGACAGATTCATAGGCAATAGCACTAACTCCTGAATTAACCAAGGCTTGGGTTTGTTCTGGATCTGGTGCGAGATGAAGGTAAGTAAACAATATTTGATCTTTTTTCAACAACGCACATTCTTCCAATTGTGGCTCTTTTACTTTTATGATCATCTCTGCTCGATCAAAAATTTCATCTTTTGTGCCAACAATTTCTGCACCAGCATTAAGATAGTCTTGATCATCTTTTCCAATACCCAAACCTGCATGAGTCAAAACCATAACTTGATGGCCACCATCAACTAGGCTTAGAACACTTTCAGGAGTAAGTCCAACTCGGTATTCATCAGGTTTGATTTCCTTAGGGACACCAATTAACATCTTGTAAACTCCTATTTTACGGTTGGCATTGACAAATCAACCGAACTTGATTCTTCAAGATCTGACCAACGCGTTGTTATGGTTTTTAATTTTGTAAAGAATCTGACGCCATCCATACCATATATGTTTGAGGAACCATATATCGAATCTTTCCAACCGCCAAAACTATAGAAAGATAATGGCACAGGTATAGCAACATTGACGCCTACCATGCCAATTTGCACTCGATTTGAGAATTCTCTTGCAATACTGCCACTGGAAGTAAAAACCGCAACCCCATTGCCAAAACGGTGATTGTTGACAAGGTTAAGAGCTTGTTGAAAGTTTGTAGCTCTCAGCATGACTAAAACAGGTCCAAAAATCTCTTCAAGATAAATGCTCATATCAGCAGAAACATGATCAAACAATGTTGGGCCTAAAAAGAAACCAGCATTTTCATTTGTAATTGGATGCTCTCTCCCATCGATTACCAGCTCGGCACCTGAAGAGTCGCCGCTTTTAATGTAGTCGATTACTTTTTTCTTATGTTCTTTTGTTATTAAAGGCCCCATATCATTACTGAGGTCATTTCCTGGTCCAATTTTTAATGCTTCTATCTTCTGTACCAAGATTTCTTTTAGTGGTTCTGCAATAGTATCGACTGCAATGACAGCTGAAATGGCCATACATCGCTCACCAGCAGATCCATAGGCCGCTCCTATAATTGCGTTTGCAGTTTGTTCAAGATCGGCATCAGGCATAACAACTGCATGATTTTTAGCACCACCTAAGGCTTGAACTCGTTTACCAGCAGAAGACGCTTTGCTATAAACATACTCTGCTACTGGTGTTGAACCGACAAAACTAAAGGTCGCAATATCAGGATGCTCAAGAATAGCATTCACCATTTCTTTATCGCCATGTACCACATTCATAACTCCATCAGGAAATCCTGCCTCACTGAAAAGTTCTGCTAATTTAACCGAGCAAGAAGGGTCTTTTTCTGAGGGTTTCAGGATGAAACAATTGCCACAGATGATTGCGATTGGAAACATCCACATCGGCACCATTGCTGGAAAATTAAAAGGAGTCACTCCAGCACATACACCGATTGGTTGTCTTACACTGTAACAATCTACTCCAGTTCCAACTTGTTCGCTGAACTCCCCTTTCAATAGATGTGGAATCCCGCAAGCAAATTCAACTACTTCAATGCCTCTTTGCAAAGAGCCTGCCGCATCAGGAATTACCTTGCCGTGCTCTCGGCTGATGATCTCTACCAATTCATCTCGATGTAATTCGAGCAATTCCTTGAACTTAAACATCAATTGCGCCCGTTTGGTAATTGATGTTGTTGACCAAGATCGGAATGCTTGTTTCGCTGACTTTACCGCCTTCTCAAGATCAGACGCGCGCCCCATTGGTAGCTTCGCAATGACTTCTCCGGTTGCAGGATTGTAAACATCTCCAAAACGACTGCTTTCAGATTCCTGGAAATCTCCGTCGATCCAATGGTTAATAATTTGAGTCCCGTTCATATCGATTTACTAATTGAGCAATCAACCGATTGAATTCAGACATTCTTTTAGTTTTTCCACCACAGTTCGTACCTGATCTTCAGAGGCGATTAATGGTGGACACAAGGCAATGGTATCGCCTGTCGTTCTTACTAAAAGCCCGTTATCAAAACATTGCCTAAAAACAGCCATTGCCCTAGCCGTAGGTTTTCCTTCAATTGGCTGGAGTTCGACCGCTCCAAGCAAGCCGTAATTTCTGATGTCTATTACATTAGGACATCCTTTGATGGTTTGTAGTTCTTCTTCCAAAATTGGTGCTAGACTCTTTGCTCGAGCAAACAGGCCTTCTTCTTCATAAACACTAAGCGTTGCTAGCCCTGCTGCCGCAGCCAATGGATGCCCGGAATAAGTGTATCCATGAAAAAATTCTATACTGTCCTCCGGTCCGGTCATAAAGGTTTCATAAATGTCTTCTCTGACCATAACACCGCCCATTGGAACCATGCCACTGGTCATACCTTTGGCAATTGTGATCAGATCGGCTTTAACTTTAAATGCTTCTGCAGCAAAAGTATCGCCGGTTCTGCCAAAACCTGTAATCACTTCATCCAATATCAAAAGTACGCCATAATTGTCACAAATATTCCTGATGCGCTCCAGATATCCTTCAGGTGGTATGAGAACACCGCCAGAGCCAGCAATGGGCTCCATGATTACAGCTGCTACAGTCGAAGGGTCATGTAACAGTAAAATTTCCTCCAACTCATCTGCCAGATGGGCGCCCCATTTAGGTTGGCCGATAGAAAAAGCATTGTGTTCAAGATTATGAGTATGTTTTAAATGATCCACTCCCGGTAACATGGCTCCAAACATTTTTCTGTTAGGAGAAATACCGCCTACAGATATCCCACCAAATCCGACTCCATGGTAGCCCTTTTCTCTACCAATCAGTCTGGTTCTCTGGCCTTCTCCTCGGACACGGTGATATGCAAGCGCTATTTTAAGGGCAGTATCTACAGCTTCAGATCCTGAATTAGCAAAAAATACACGTGTCAACCCTTCAGGCGCAATATCAATTAACTTTTCCGCCATTTTAAAAATGGTTGGGTGACCAAGTTGAAAAGCGGTTGCATAATCAAGGGTTGCTGCTTGTTTTTGAACTGCTTCAACAATTTTTGGATGGCAATGTCCGGTATTGCAACACCACAAACCCGAAGCCCCATCTAGCACTTGTTGGCCCGTGTCAGTGGTATAAAACATGCCACTTGCCTTTGAGAACATCCTTGGATTATTTTTAAAATAACGGTTTCCCGTAAAAGGCATCCAGTAAGCATCAAGATTGGGCAATTGGTTAGCCATGGTTATCCTCCAGTATCCCTACAGAAACTAAAATTTACAGAGTCTACAATAAAGATTTTTAGAAAATTTACAATCCAAAAAATAGCCAATTTACCGAATCTAAAATAAACTATAGAGAGTTTACTGTAAAAAATAAAAAACCGGAAAATTATGTCAGATAAAGAAACAAAAGAACGTGCTTTTATTGCTGTATCAATCGCGGTACTGACAATTTCTGATACAAGAACTTTGTTAGAGGACGATTCTGGCGACCTTCTGGTTCAAAAGCTTGAGAACGCAGGACACCAATTAGTAGAAAGATCCATCTGCAAAGATAATTTGTATGAAATAAGAGCTCTCATTTCACAATGGTTAATACAAGACAATATACAGGCAATCATTACCAATGGAGGAACAGGTATTACGGGCCATGATGGTACACCCGAGGCAATTCTTCCGCTTCTTGATAAGGTAATTGATGGCTTCGGTGAGATGTTCCGTTCACTTTCTTATCAAAATATTCAAACCTCCACTTTGCAATCCAGAGCTTTAGCAGGTGTTGCAAATGGAACCTTTATTTTTTGCCTGCCTGGCTCTCCAGGAGCCTGCAAAGATGGGTGGGACTTTTTAATCTCACATCAGCTAGATAACCGGACGAGGCCCTGTAACTTGGTAGAACTAATGCCAAGGCTTCAAGAATAAGATCAGTTAACTCATTATTATGGCTTCATCTTCACTAGAAATAAAAATGTTTCCATGTTTGCTTGATAATTATGGTTTTCTTATTCATGATGCCGAAACGAATCTGACTGCAACCATTGATACACCAGAAGTCAGTGCCATTCAACATGCTCTTACTCAACATAAATGGCAACTCACTCACATTATCAATACCCATCATCATTTTGATCATGCCGGTGGTAATCTTGAGCTTAAGCGTAAAACTGATTGCATTATTTTAGGGCCCAGCATGGATCAACAAAGGATTCCTGGGATTGATGTTGCCATAGGACACCGAGAAGAATTTAAATTTGGCAATCATCAAGTTGTCTGCTACCACACACCAGGTCATACCACTGGTCATGTGGTGTATCACTTTATGAATGAGAAGGTAGCTTTTGTTGGTGACACATTATTTGCAATGGGATGCGGTCGACTGTTTGAAGGCACCGCTGAACAAATGTGGTCTTCGTTGCAGCTCATCATGCAGTGGCCGGATGATACTTTGTTGTATTGCGCCCATGAGTACACTCAAAACAATGCAGAATTTGCGTTGACAGTGGAACCTGAAAACCGAGAACTTATAAAAAGAAAAGCAGAAGTTGATTTAATGAGGTCTAACAATCAGCCTACAGTACCAACCAAAGTTGGGATTGAAAAGAAAACAAATCCTTTCTTGCGACCCAACAGTGAAGAAATCAAAATCAATTTAAATATGGCTCAAGCTTCTGATACAGAGGTCTTTGCCGAGATCAGAAAACGCAAAGATAACTTTTAATAGCTCAAGCCATCCCCATCCAATTCAATTATAATAGGCCGCATGCGCCCGTAGCTCAGTTGGATAGAGCGTGTGGCTACGAACCACAAGGTCGGGAGTTCGAATCTCTCCGGGCGCGCCATCTTTTGGTGAATGAAAGTTTAGAAAAAAAACAAGTACATGCAATGGGCTAATTATTTGGTTGCCAATGTAGCCTTCCCAGAAGTTACTAAGTCCAAATTTCCGAAGAGCATTGCCTGCTTCGCATCTGCATTATTACCTACGTAGGCTTCGAGAAAAGTTGTGCTGGTGGCAGCTGCAATTCTCAATGCTTCGTATTGAAAAGGTCCAGGAACATCTGTTCGGCAAATCAAACCACCTAAATAATGATCTGCGCCCTCAATGAATACATAATGATGTGGTGCTGAAGACTTGGCCAATTCTTTTGGAACCTGATATTTAAAAGGAGAGTTAACCCGAGCCGAGCTTACCTCGCTGAAATCATTTGAGCCGGTCGACACAAAAGTTGGTATTTTTACACCTATCCAAGGGTCCTTTGGCATCAACGACATGGTCCCAGGATCGCTAATCATCAGCAATGCTTTGAAACGGTTTTCATCGGAACTCTCTTCATAACCGTCCATTGGGTTCACCAATTTCATGCCAGAAACCAACATAGCAGTAGCAGCTCCCATAGAATGTCCTGCTGCCACGAGTTTGGAAGCATCCAATTTTCCCTTCAAATCCGGAACCATTTCTTGAATCAAATCAAGTGAGTCAAGGATAAAGCTCATGTCTTGCCTTCTACTGTCAGTAACGTAGAGCATTTGTGAATACATTTCTCGAAGATTATTCCTCTTGGTCTCAAACCCTAACGACCTCGAGTCCATATGTGTGGGTTGAATAACTACATAACCATGAGACGCCCAGAAATCGGTGAAGCCTTTGTACATATCTCCCTTAGAGCCGTTGCCATGGGAAAAAACAACAACAGGGAATATTCCCTCAGCATCTGGATAGGCAATTCTAATGGGCAGTTCTTTTTCTAATTTTTGAAAATTTAGAAACAGTTGATTGATCTTGACTTCAAAGTTACCTGGCTGAAAAGCATATTGGCTGTCTGTCCGCTCACAGGACGTAAAAAAAATGATCCCTAGAGAGATAAAAAATAATTTTAACAAAATTGGTCTTTTGAAAAGGCTTAGTTTTAAGCTCATATCTGTCTTACGTTCTCAATAATTCAATTTTTAGTAATAGACAAACTAATATACCTTGTTTTAAACTCCATATCAGCCTTACAACATGCTTTAATTTCAGCTATATTAACCATTAAATTTAAGAAGAATATGTTTATCAATAAACCCCTAAAGACCAGCCAAGTTAAAAATCATAAGTTATTGATAATATTTATAATTTCACTTTTTATTGTGTCTTGCGGCGACCCCGAAGTCTCACTCGAAAAGATAACTATCTCTGGTGAGATTGCACTTGCTGAAACCATTGAAACGAATCAACCAATTAATCTGACAATATTTCATGCAATTTCAGGTATTGGGTTTCAAGAACATCCACTTTATGAAATTGAGTCTTTCACATCGGATCAATTAACGTTTCAACATACTTTTGATTACGATGCTAAAGGCAATAGAGGCTTATTGGTTTATGCATGGGTTGAT